>Ga0247765_1000186_pt1 | contig 50004 bp, 58 predicted proteins | sample UWRJL106311C6_FD_179949 | JGI IMG/M metagenome (GOLD analysis project Ga0247765, IMG submission 179949) | Plant litter microbial communities from Arlington Agricultural Research Station in Wisconsin, United States - UWRJ-L106-311C-6 | ecosystem: Environmental > Terrestrial > Plant litter >... | reverse complement strand
CCCCCAAGAGACAGTGACGCCACCACTGGATCTACCACCCGCGCACTTGCGCCATACCCGCCCTCGCGTCTGATCGGGCGACTGCGTCAGATACTCCTATCAGAGGCCCGGACGATGATGTCTTCACTCCAGTGTCCCCCTGTTTGCATGGTGTCGTCCACGTCGGTACCTGTCTGTAGGGCGACAAAGTACCAGTACATCTCTGATGTAGATCTCGAGATGGTACCTTGCATGGGATCTAGTCCCACTTTGACGTCGCGGCCTGTCACTTCCCCAGCGCCTTATTTCGCAATCGTGGGCCATTTTCTACGGCAGAAGGCTCCCCATACCCCCGTAACCTTCCATTGGCTTCATCTACCCTGATTCCCCGCGCGAGTAGTACGCGGTAGGATACTGATTCAAAGGGCCGCCGCACGTGTCTGTCTTACATGGGTCGGTCAAGACGTCCTATCTTTAGACTTTCTCCCCACGCCTTAACGCAGCATATACCGCGCGGCCCGTCCGCACTTACACGTCTTACCTAGCAGGCTAAGCGGTTACACTGTACGTGATAGCAAACGGGGATGAGGCTAGTGGGCGGGTGGCGTCTTGCTCCCGGTAGCGATCTTGCATGCCACGCCGCATGTTTAGATTTCTGCATGGGTCCAATGCCCGGGGGAATGTATTTTCGGCACTCGGAACCAATAAACATGACGCTCGACCCGAGTGGTCTAGTCGGACCTGCTGAGCACATCGTACTACCTCGACCATTCAGAGTTTTAAAGAACGGTCCAACTGACATTGATTTCCTGTTCATGGGATCGCTGTGTCGCGACTCGAAAGTCCAGGATGGGAAGGGGGATGACGAATAGGCGCGTGTATATCACTACCAGTAGCATGAATAATAGCCTAGAGGGGTAGTGGACGAGTAAAACAATGGTGTTTCTTTTTTTCGTCCGCCTCCGGCAAAACTGTACTCCCAAATCTGCGAGATCAGGTCGTAAGGGGGTGCTCGACCGTGTTGCGTGCTGTTCTACGCCGCTCTGTACGGAACGTGTGCGCCGTGCCGCATGCAAGCATGTCGGCGAAGCTATTCACAGGCTGCGGCACAGCACCGGCACATGGTGGACCCGACACGGACCGGAGTGGACCCGGTTTATCCGTTTAGATATGCCCTCTCCGGTGGTCAGTTTTATCTGGGTCATCGGATGGTTTTTGTCCTGGTGAAGTGCCGGCTGGTGAGCTGTATGCTGGTAAGCAGTTGGCGTACAAGCTGGTTCCGCAAATTAATAAACTACTTGGATTGGAAGCTATAAACAGATATGGAATCTGTCCGGGGCTTTTTTTTTTGGTGTGTTTACAGCATATTACCTATTGACAAGGGGCGTGGATGTATGTGTGGTCGGCATGGTTCGTATTATCACGCCCTAGGTCTACATGATAGTGACTGTATGTTCCGGTAAAGGCGGTGGCAGATTGGAGAACAACGCCACCGCGCCCCCTCTTGACTTGTGTCGTCGGTGAGAAAATGCGTACCTGTGTTCCGCGGCCAAGTTTAGACTGAGAGATTTCGAGAAGGGGGGTTACGGGGAGGCCTCCTTGATGACCTGTTCCCTCAGCTCAGCTGAGTCGTAGCTAATGGTAGGTGGCAGGTAGGTGGCTAGGTAGGGAAGAGGCAAGCAAGGAGGTAGGTAAGGTGGTAGGTAAAGTAAGAAAGAGGGAAAGTCAAAGGACACAGTTACATAGACAGTTGAGAGAACGGGATAGATATTCAGGCTGCCTAACCAGGTACCTAACTAGCCCAGCCTCTTTGCTGAACCAGAGCCCACGGAGCCGAACCGTAGCTATGACTTCCTCCACCGTGATGAGGAAACATAGGGAAGGAAAAGGAGAGAATAGACCCTAAAGCAAAGTGGTCCTGTGGTGCCTCTCGTCATAACAGAAAGTAAATAGGTAGATATTGCCTATATCTCTACCAGTCCAGTAACTACACCTCCCCAGACAGAGCAGCATGAAGAACCTCCCCGAGACTGGGCTAACCTTGAAATCAAGACCCCTTACGATGTAATTTAGCAAGGGTGGAAGGGAGTGATCGGGTCGAAATGACGCGTGAGACCCGACACACAATTGAAGTAGTCCTGCTCTATTGATGTTTCCCGTTACCCTTTCACAATGAATGACACCGGACTGCGGCGGGAAAACTTGAGTAAATCCCGTCCTACCTACATACCTACCTAGGTATCAGTCTCTACCTATTTACACACAGCCCTGACTGGCTGACTGATTGACTGGCTAACTGACAGGGGGGCACGCAGATATGGTATAGATTCAATTAGCTCGGTCTGGTGTCGCCAGCTTAGTGTACGTAGTGAGCTCAATGTAGTGAGCCCAGTGTATGTAGTGAGCTAGACCTAGCTTACATCATACGTAATAGAACTCTAGTACTCAACCCCCATGTGCGGACGAGATCTGACTTTACCTGACCAGATCTGATTTACTCATGTACCAACACGGGCAAAAGCTGCTAAGATGAAGAGGATCAATCAACGGGTAGCCTACCAACAGATAGAGACAAGTCGTCAGGGCAGGGCGTTGAAAAAAGTGGCGCGAGCAGGTAGTTGAAAAGGATTCAACGGACGAGGAAGGGAGGGCATGTGGTTGAACCTCCGAGGAAGTGGGGATATGCCATGACAACATCTGATCAGCCCGAGGGGAGGAACGATGGACAGCGACATGACTGAACAGAGGGCTTCACTGACAGGTAGGGATGTGTCTTATATCTGGGGACGACGATATCTCCGGCTGGGCCGTAAAGCACTGAATGTGGCCACTGGTATGCATTCAGATGTCTCTACGTCGCAGATCGTTCATACAAAACTGGACACCGGATGACAGCCCAGGATAGTTTATTGACCTATCAACACCGAACCTCCACTCCTCCCTTGCTTATCGTGAGATACTTGACCCCCTTGTACGGTTTGACCGTCTCCCCTAGCCCACGACTTCTCCTCGGATCAATGACGATGCTCTCAACCTTAATGCCGCTCGCTGTCCACCCTTTCACAGCGAAGCTGACTGATGCAGAACTCGGCATCAGTGCCTTATTCTGCGTTGTCCGTCGCTCGTCCTTCTCCTCGGCAGTCGTCTCATCCGCCTTCGCCTTGGGCTCCGAGGCCTGGTACGGCTCATCGTACGAATACTCAACGCGGCCGGACGTGTTGAACCCAAACCCTGTGGGGTCAGAGTCAACATCCTCCTCCGTCATAGGACCGACAACCGTGCAGAGCAGACTAAAGAAGGAACCGCCCGAGGCGAGCTCCTTGTCGGGGATGCTCCATTCCAAGAACTGGCCACCTGGGTTGTAGTTTGCGTCGCCTTTACTGGGGCGGACCTCGGAAAGATTCCGTACATCAACTGGAAGCGGTACTGTTACGGTCAGGTCCTGAAGAGATGGCGCCGCTGGTGTGCCCGTTTGGGGCCCCCCGAAACCTCGCCCACCGGCTCCGCCGCCCCGGCTGGAAATTGTACTTGCTGCAAACACCGTGTTGATTTGTAACCGGACTTCAAAGTCAGAGCCTACGTTCCCCAGTCCTGTCTTTATCTCTAAACTGACAGGGAGTTTAAGGTTGTTCGAGTTGGACTTGGCGATTCTGGCATCGGTAAAAGGAAGGAGGTCCACCTCATAGCCAGCGAGAGTGAACCGGCCATCGGGGGGGATGAAACTCAATAGACCAGGCTGTTCCCTCCACCGAGCCAAACGAACACAGGGGTGGAATACTGGCAGCTCTAGCAGTGTGTTGAGGTTGTGCTTGCCCGACGGACCTGTCAATGTGACGGCAATATCTGGAACTCCCGAGACTTTGGACGTAAAGGCAATAGTGCCGTTTGCAAATGCTGCCAGAGGCCGACCTGAAGGCGCCAAAGTCACTGATAACGTCTCGATAACATCGGCATAGAGTTCATTGGACGTGTGCCGGACGTTTGCGCGCCGCCATGGGAGAGCTGGCGCAGTCTGGGCAAGAAGCGACGGAGAGGCAGGACTACCCGCGCCAAACCCAGTTTTTCTCCTAGAGTGTTAGAGTCTTGGTGCTTCCTCACGAGACCCTGTAGCTTACGTTGGTAGGTTTGGCAAGCTGAGATTCCCAAGCAGCTTCCCCATGAAGCCCTCCACCTCTACCAAATCCCGCAGCGCATTAGGCTCGGTAGTATTGATGGTGCCGGCATCGCACATTTCTGTGAGAAGTTGAGCGATGACATCGTAGTTACTCTCAATTTTTTGAGCTAGGAGGGGGGCGCCGAGGAACTCTTCAAAGGCATCGACGACCCGATGAAGAAACTCGAGAACGAGGAGCGGCTCGACCTCGGAGGAGGAGGTCACGAGAAACAAGAGATTTGCATGGGTGAGGCTGAAGACAAGAGTTGGCGGGTTTGTGTTGGGGAGATATATCAGGTTTGGTCGAGGCGCTGGATGGTCGAGATAGAGGGGCAACAGATGCGTCGCCGAGAGCGGTCGCGAGGAGTAGGTATGCGAGAGGACCAGGCTGCTGGAACCAAATGTGTTAGCAATCTGGGGATTGAGTTTTGATAGAATGGATTACTTGTGCTCGTCATAAATGTGCAGGGCCTCAATGACGCCGTTCATGGTGTTTATTGAGCCGCGTCGATGGAGGGGTATTGAGCTTGGAGTTCACTGAGGCACTGACGCAATCAGGCCTAGGGGGTTGAAGTTACCGACCTCTAGCCCCTGAAAAGTTAGTCTGAGACTTGCACACGGCACCTATGAATGCCGGGCCACTCAGCTCTTGGGGTGAATATTAAGTGTCTAAATTTTTCCCTACTGTTACGTAGTCGAGGGATGGCTATGCCTTGCCTGCTTTGCACACTATTGTGGGCGTGGAATGAAATGTCATCAAGATTGGTGTGTCCCGTGCTAACAAGGTATCAGGGGCCGGCCGTGGACTGCAATGTCCTGAGCCAAGCCTGACAAGCGGTGGGTCACGGCAGATTTAGAGCACGCGCCAACAGTGAGAGCTTCACGCGAACATCTCAGCATTAAGTGAGCTCACCAGTTTCGCAAATTGAGTCGTTGCCATGGCGGGTGATAAGGCGTCCCAAATCCAGACTCTGGAGAAGCCTGAAGACCTTAAAAAGCTTCTCAGAGAGGACCGCGGCGATGACTGTCTGCCTTGCAGACTGGTAGGTGAGTTTTGCCCTCGCCCTTGGCCAAATTCAGAACTGATGTTTGCATTCATAGGCAGTGGTGCTTTTCTGGGACTGGCCGCCTACACTTATTTCTCGGGTCATTCGCAGCTGCAGCAACAACAGGCAAGGATACTTGCTAGCAAATCCATGTTTGGCATGAGAAGTCGACAGTTTGGTATCACGGGTATCTCGATTGGCCTGGCCTGGCTTGGGATATGGAGGTTCATGAAGTGAGCGGCAACCGACGAACGAATGAACGACGAAACCATCTCCACTCGGCATTGTGCTGCAAGCCACCGACAAGTCCGCGGTTAGAAGGGAACCGCTTCAAGGTTGAGCTAGGAGTGTTGGGGGACCACTCAGTACTTCCATGACCGCTGGACAAGCGAGCCCTACGTAGTATGGGGATGAGCCGTGAGCAGCGTGTATGATAGGTGTAATACAAAAACTGTACAGCGGCACTACAAAGGGTTGAGCAAACTCAGAGTTCGACAACTGGATGTTGACCTCTCTCGCAATGGTATCCTAGTCCTGCTACCGTGTACACCTGTACGAGGAGCTACAGAACCTCGAGTATGACCTGCAAGTGAGATGGCTAAATTTGATGCACAGCTTCGGCCCTTTTCCTTCCCGAATCTCTGCTAGAACAACTTGAGGGATTTTGTCTCGTCTACCTACCGTCTGCAGTATATTCTAGTCGGTACGGTCGGTAGATGACGGCTGGGATGAATTGGTGCAAGTGCTGCAGCGTTTGTTAGCGAGACTTTGCGGGAGCACAAGGTACGATATCTCGGCGTAGGATTCGAAAGCTAAGGCAACGCGTTTCCTGCAAGCTTTTCAAAGGGGGGGATTACTAAGTTCTCTATACCTATCTCTTTGTAGAGACTAAGTATATGTTGAGGTAAACGATGTCCTTTGAGTCGATTAGGAGTCTTCTAAGGGGCCTGAGGACCAAGAGTTAGGACTACGCACTGTGGGGCAGCGCTTTCTGCCAAGCGACCCTCTGCAGTGTTTCGGCCCAGTCTTACAGCCCTTTCCGGTCTCCACCCCATCTGGACACGTACACATACACACGCACAGCCTTTTTCAATTCCATTCCTGACTCAGAGAAACACAAGCACCTGGAGAAATAGCTCAGTGGTAGAGCGTTCGGCTGCAGAATCCCCTCTGACTCCCTCTTGAAGGCGATTACGGGATTTGTAGGATCCGATTGGTCACGTGTTCAATCCACGTTTTCTCCTCTTTTTTTTGCTTCTTTTTTTCGGTATAGAGAATGCAAGGCATTTGGTTTCTAACTTCTGAGTTTTGTCCGGCCCCAGGACGTTTTTCTGCTTCGTTTGACATTTTGATGCTTTCGTTTCGTTGAGGTGGGGGTGCAGTGATGACCGGGAGCCAGAGCTACAATCCGACTTCTGAAAGGATGTTTGTGTGGTACTCTGGCTTGGCAGCCCTGGGACACTGTGCAGCTACCTACGATACCACATACACTTCCCCATCAGGTATTGAGGGCTCAAAAAGAAAGTCTGAGGGGATGGCTCGGAAAATCTACACCTCGGATTCTAGAAAAGGGATAGATATCTTCTGTTCACGTCTTGTAAAGATCTCCCTAGCTACTCAAAGGCCGTCACCGCCATCAAGTCTCGCGCTAACAATCAGGCGGGGCTGGATTATTGGGAATGTGCAGGCTTTTATTCTCAAAGCCTCCACAGTAGTGGAATTCGGGCAGATTTTGACCCGGACACGGAAACATGCGCTCCAGCCCGAGATTAGGGGCAGTCATCGTTATGCCTGGGGCAGCAGTCTTTGCTTCCTAGGCACGGGCGATGAGCGCCCTGCGGAGGCAGAAAATGCAGTGCGGACGCTGAATGGTTTCCCCCACAGCACAAACCCGTGCCTTACCCGAACATCAACTCCTTGCCACGCTGCTCTTTCAAAAAGGGGCAACGAAAATGGCACTGATGTCAATCACCTCTAGTACCAATGGAAGTCTATTGCTTGCTCACGAGTTACAATGACTCACGAAACACACACAACGCAAGCGCACTACAAGAACATCACAGACACGCACGAGTTTATGTACGACGCTATGTATATACACCTAAAAGTACCTAAGGACATGTCGTATAGCGAGCTAGACTCCAGTACGGCCAGCCGGTAGAAGCAATAACAGCCCGACGGACCTGCCTCGCCCCAGCTTCCACTACCGACCCTTGATCATTTTTCCTTTTTTTTGAGGCTGACAGCCACTTAGAAAGCCGGCTTGGCGTTCTTGAGGAGCATCTCAAAGTAGGCCTGGTTCCACTGGCCGGCCTCGGGCGAGGGCTGGTAGGCATCCGACTTGCCGCAGAAGCTGTCGAAGCGGACGGCAGAGCTGTCAGAGGTACCATCGGACTCACCACCGGGCTTGACCCAGACGAAGGCATCAGCGAGGTCGGAGCCGGTGCTGGCGGTGGGGCGGACACCGAAGCCGGCGCCGTTGACGTTGCACCAGTTGCCCCACTCCTCACGGAGACCAGTGACGGCATTGCGGCCAGTGTCGACAATGGCGTGGTTGGGCATGCCGGCGCTCTTGAGGGCGGCACCGAAGGTGGTGACGTATGTCTTCTCGTTCTGGCACGAGTTGTACTTGGCATCAGACTTGGACGAGAACTCACCGGGGCTGAGGTCCCAGGAGTTCCAGCCAGCAACGTTGGTGGCGATACCACGGAACTGCTTGGGCTTGCCGGCGTTGGTGTAGGCCTTGGCGAGCTCCTGAGCACCGGGCTTGAGGTTGGCATCCCAGCCGAGCCAGCCGCCGTGGCCCGCGTCGATGTACATGACGACGTTGGGAAGGTTGAGCTGCTTCATGGCGTACGCAACACCATCGCGGTAACCAGCAGCGCTGTTCTTGCAAGTCTGGAGATCCGAGTTGGTGACCAGGTTGGGCAGCGAGTCGGGCTCTATGACAAGGACAAAGGCCGTGTTGGGGTGGGCCTTGAGGATGGTGACGATCTCTGTTGCGTTTGTTAGTGCCACTGCCCCCCCTATATTATTGGTCGCTAAAACTTACTGTCGATGTACTCGGTCTTGTAGCGGCTGATCTCGCCAACCTTGAGTTCACCGTTGGAGGCCTTGGCGGCACAGTCACGGCCGGGAAGGTCGTAGATGACGAGACCCAAGATGTGCTCGCAGGGCACATCCTGGAGAGCGGGCTCGAGCTTGCCAATGTTTTCAATGGTGTCAAGCCACAGGAAGGAACCGACGTCGGCAACCTTGGCGGCAGCAGCGGCAAGGCTGGGGTCTGAGATCTGCTTGACGGCCTCCTCAACCTCCTTGCGGTAGAAGTTGTTGGGGTGGAGCGTGTACTTCTTGAACACGTTGGTGCTGGCGTCGAGGGTGACGGCCGACGCACAGGCGGCGCGCTTGACCGGCTGGTTGCTCGTCGACGACGGCGCCGCGGCGGCCGAAGCCGCGAAGGCCAGGAGGACGGACTGGGAGAACTTCATGGTCGGCTGCTATAACGCTTGAAGTGAGTGGCCTGGGATGCGAGATGGGATCGGCATGTCGGGGGGGGAGGGCAGCGGGAGGGCTTTATACCGGGACCTCCCCCCTTGGCATTCTCTGGCAGACGGGTTCGAGAACTCTTTGCTCGCAGGCCGCAATCAGGAAGACAGGCCCGCTGCTCGCGGCAAGGCCCAAGGCTCGGCCACCAAGTTCCGAGGTGCGCACTTACGCACTTGAGCCGCCGCCGAGCAATCGCCGTTGGATATGGGATGCGGGGCTAGGTGCAGGTGCCGAGCTCGACGGGTGGTCTGGTCCCAGATGCCATTGCCTCTGCCATATGGACCTTCATTTGCGTCCCAGGCATTCGCCGCCATGCCGTCGCCTGCTATTGGTCATGGGGATGGCGAAAAAGTGTGGGGAAGCCTGTACCTTTGGGGCAATCTGGGGTATTTTTCCATCTCATGCACCTCCCTTTCACTTTCGGCCCTTGCAGCCACCTTCCCACGCGCCATCTAATAAGGTTGTGGGGAACCGCTCCGGCGCGCGAACTCCCAGCGAGACAGCTAGACAGTTGGGGTTCGCATACTCGAGGGGGAAGTGAGCCGCGTTGGAGGCAAGCAAGCGCGCATCCCATCGCCTAGATAATATGCGGAGACGGAGCTTCTTTTGACACTTACCGCTGGATGAATGCTATCGACTTTTCCACGCGCCCGTCGTGCCATTGACGATCACGGATTGGACGGTGGGCAGGTTTGGGTGCAGCATCACAGATTTACGAACCTCCACGTCCCGATGAGAGACCGTGCGGGAACATAAGAAATGCAGAAGAAGCTGCGATCCCCTCACGGCCGTGTGACCTCGGGGGTTTGTTTATTGCATCGGGTGCGGGGGAGGAGACCTAGTCAGGTCAGTGTAGGGCTCGACCATGGAATGGGCTCGTCCGATTTTTTTTTTTTTTGCCCTTTGGCGCTCTCTCTCGATTGTCGCCAAGCGGCAGTTGATAGGTTAATCTATGGCCATTGCCTGAAACAGCCGCCGCCCACTCGCCGGTGCTATAGTGGGCAAAAGTTCGATTAAGCCGCATAGTATTAGCCGGCACTGGACAGCAACCAGATCCACGGGAGAGGCTATTGCCCTCTGCCGCGCAAATGATTGGCCCGGCACGAGCTGAAAAATGAGTAGACTGAACAGAAATCGCTATGCTATGCTATGCTCCGAGTACATATGGTCCCCGGCTAATGAAATCTCTCGGCTCAACATGGGGCAACTGTTCGTGACCGACTGAGCGGGACGGGATTGGATGGATTTTTTGCATCCATGGTCTCTCGGCAACGGAGGAACATGCTCGCCACGGACGGCTGTGTCTAGTTCCCGTCCCGATGCGGAATTCACATACTGTAAGGACTGCAACACAGTGCAGTGCAGTGGGGGGCGGAATATCAATTTGAGTTTGCAACGGGCAGCTAGACAGGTATTAGCATCCACACGGAGTCGAGACGGGGGTTATGATGGGGGAATATACCGAGATTCTGATCCGATGATGTTCGTTCGGCATTGCTCAACTGTTGATCTCGACCTTTTTTTTCCCTTCTCCTTGATATGTTTAGTCTCTGGTTTCTTTGTTGATAATGTATGCTTTCAAGGCCGCATGTAATCTAATTCCGTCTCGACTCGCTATATATTTTGTTCTTTACACGTTCAGCGGAACAGATACAAGGTGAAGAAGCAGTCGTTTGTTTGACCGTTTGACAGACCATGCTAGACAGACAGACAGACAGACTAGATAGATAGAATAGACAGAGGTTCCCCCACCAGGCTAGACCCCAACCAAAAGATTTGGATGACTGGGGCAGGTGACGGGGACGGATAGATGGGATGGGATAGCGTAGGACTGGATGGGATGACGAGAGAATCAGAGATGATGAAATGAAATGAAATGGCATTGTCGGAACCCGGAATTGCAATTGCTTGTCCGTCCGACCACCCATTTTTCATATTTCATATTTTCATATTTTCTTACCCACAATGCAGATTTACAGATTCATGCAGCCAAGAACCATGCCCTCTTTCTTTCTTTCTTTCTTTCTTTCTTTGATGTATGGTCTGTTGGTTTTGGTTTTTTGTTGGTTGGCTATGTCGTGGGTTGAACTTGGACCTGGACCTGTAATGGGAATGGATATGGAAATGGGAATGAATCCTAATTCGCCCGGCTAGGTAGATAGGTAGTCGATTCTACGAATGTCGATCTCGGTAGGTAGGTTTCTAGTCTAGGTAGGCACCTACCTACCTACGTAGCGTTGACGTTTGGGAGGGTCCAGTCTGCTCCGACCGGCTTTGCCTCCCTGTTTTCCATACCAGCTCCACTGATATGTTCCACAGTTCCACTGTTCTACTGTTCATCATCGCGGAGGAATTCTCTTTTTTTCGCTTCGGTCTGGTTGAGCCTCCGGGCCCGCTGTGCTGGGATGGGACATACTCTAGGTGGGTAGATAGATAAATGGAATGAGCATGTTTATTGACTTTACTCCAATGGACGGATAGAGAGAGAGAGAGAGAAAGAACACTAGCGCATTAGAGACAATCAACGTCACCCGAGCCGGCTCGCTTAGGTGACTCTAGCCCCATGCCATACCCAGACCACTATATTCCCGATAGACGTGTCGTTGCCTAGCAAGCCTCGCTAGGATGCCCTTCCGGGTGTGGTGTGGCTCCGTCCCTCCCTCTCTCCCGGGGACGGGACATGATTGGAGGGACCTGTCTAGAGAAAGAAAGGAAGAGGAGGGGGGAGGGGGGTGGCAAAATACAAATCAACTAAGCCTCGTGTTCTTGTCTTGTGTCTTGTCTAAACATGGTGGGATTGACGCTAAGAATCTAGAATAGTGTAGTTACCTACTACCTACTAACGCTACCATGGCAGCGGCAGCGGCAGCTGCGGAGGCGAAGGCGGTGGCGGTAACGCTAGCGGTTGAAAATAAAGGGCTCAGGGCAGGGCGCACGGCATTGGATTTTGCTCGGCTTTCATATTTCATATTGCATACTGTATGGAGGATTTTTTTTCATTTGTTGAACCGAGACTTGGAACCAAGTGGCTAGAATCATGGCAGGCTGGGCGACTTGGCAGTTGGCATGCTAGGGGGGAAGTTAACCGGTTTACGGGAATGAATTTCGGATATGCTATGTGTGTGTGTGTGTGTGTGTGTGTGTGTGTGTCACCTGATGGAACGTCTGAACGGACGGAGAGGATTGGTTTACAAACTTGTTGAGGAACCCCGAGGAAGGGGTTTCGCCACCTCTAATACTTTGCTCCGCGCAGCTTGGCTATCGTCAACTCCGAATATGACCGTGTTCGGCTTCGGAATCTACACTGCTAAGTTCACGTTTGAAAACCAATCCAATGTCCCACATGTTCAATTCGTGGCAAAATCATAACTTGTACACCACCTGGTCGTTTTATAACTTCGAATAAAGCAGAGAATCCAAGATGCCTTCACCATACAAGGATCCTGGTTGAAGTTGACGCCCACTTCATCGCCTTTCTGAGCCCGGAAGCAGTCGAGAGAGGGAGCGAAGTGCAGGGTGAAGCTGGTGGCAAACTTGCAAATACGCAAGATAAAGAAACGCCCCTAGACCATTGACACTCACCTACTCTAGTCTAGTCCCCAGTTAGGTTGCCGTATGACCCTGACCACGGTCTCGACTACCTTCTTTTAATGAATCATAATGAAGACAATATCTCATCGAAAACAGTACAATATCCTTCATGCAAAATGCCATGCCAGGGCACCTGTCACAAGGTTTGGGGGCGTGCGCCTATGCAGAGATTGACTCCCCTCCATGAACGTTCGTTGATGCGTATTGACACAAGCGGTAAGCTCCCTGCTCCTGATTCTAACTGCTAGATGTGGTATGCTTGGGGAGCTTGTGTGGTGGCTCGGGCGAAGATGGGAGCTGTGACCTGACGTCGAGTTCGAGTCGATATTCCATAGTGATACTACGAGATGTTGGTGTTGGGCCAACCCCTAAGCCTAGGGGACGCTGTTTTACTCCTGGAGCTGTCGGTAGGGCTTGCGCCACTAGATGATCAACAATAGAAACTCCGATGGACTCGAGAATAACAAGCACTTATGACCAGTCCGTCGTTCCACTGACATGCCGAGCCTCGCGGTACTCATCTTCACGAGATATGCCATTCTGGTCTTACTGGTCGATAAGACGTGACGGTGAAAATATTTTATTGCCTGACCCGCACTGATACCAAACACGCTTGCTTCGCAGGTTGCTTCGCAAGACAACTTTTGCCCTCTGAGACGCCGCCATTTATATTTTACATGCAAAGCCTAGATCAGCATCGTTCTCTTTCAATAACTTGTCTTCCATCATCACTTCTCACTACACTGCTCAGGACACGCCTCACATAAAGGGAGGGAGCGAGAATGGGTAGCCGCCGTTCTTGATCCGGAAAATGCTGAGGAGGAAGCTGTACATAAGGAACAGGACACCACTCCATGCAAGAACAGCAACACCCTGAGCCTTGGGGTCGGCAATTCTGGGGACCTTGATGATGAGGGCAATAGCCGCAAACGACAAGACACCATCTGCTATGGTTAGCATGGACCATCAACAACTATGGGAAACTTACACATTGCCGCAACCACCTGCGTTTCCATACCGTACTGGCTCTGGAAGCCAGCGGCAAAATAGCTAATCCCGCCACGTCCGTCAGCCGCAACATAGGGCACCTTGCGAATGTGGTTGAACATGTGGCCGCTGGTGAAGAGCAGGATCGAGATCAAACTGATGGCGGCCCACACGTTGCGGCTCTGGACGATAGGGACGACGTAGGGCCATGCGACGAAGGCAGCCGTTGCGCTTCCCGACAGAATGACAGTGGTGATGATCCACTTGACCCAGTCGATTGGGCGCTTGACGGGCGGATGCGGGCGGTCGGGAAGGTGACGGGACACCCAGGCATGGATCTGTTCGGCCGATTGGGGTCTGGAAATGTGAGCTATTGTCCTGTCATCACTTCAGGTGAACTAACCCATTCACAAAGTCATATCGCAGAGGTTCGGGCGAGGCGGCGGCGTGAGGTCCGACGGTAGGCGGGAAGAAGAATAGGATAGGGGCGGTTTGGAGGCCGAGCTATGATCGTCAGCGATGAATTGGCACTTTCACAGCACTTCCGGAGCACTCCCGCCAGGTGCACACATACCGACATGAAGACATCCTTTCCGTCGATAAAGTCCAACGTCGCAAAGATGGTGCGAGACCCGGCATCCTTGTCGCCCTTGATCCAGCTCTTGGAGAGCAGATTCCACTCGGGGTGGAATTCCCTGCAGAGTTGACAACCGAACCGAGCATCCAGGGCTGTCAGAAGAACGGCGACGCTATAATCGCGAGGGGCGGTCGTGAGTTCTCGGTAGGTGGCGTCGACGAGCTTGACGGGGGCCGACGAGACGGATTTGGTGTGGTACTCTTGGAATCGCTGTTCAGACGTCTTCTTTGCGGCCAGAGACCCGACCGCAAAGAAGACGGAGACGAAAGCAGGCAGCCAGCGCATCTTGACTTTCATATAGAAGCGGAACAGAGGGAAAAAGAAGGTCTGTCGAGACAGCAGAAGGCCAACTGCTATTCAGGCCTTCTCGTCGTGGTCGCAGGTGGAATCAGCTTGGCGACCAATTGACAGAGCTTCCCAAATCTGTCCTCTGCGGCGACCAATCCCGGACGGGCTGCTCCAAGTGCCAGGCACGGGCCACTTAAGTGGGGGAAGATCCGGTGGGACCGGCTAAGCCGTTTTCGGAACACTGTTTACTTCGCAACGGCCAGTGCGGGCGCTCTGCTTTGCTCTCCCATCGCAACAGTGCATTGCAAACATTGCCGCTTCCTTGTGCCAATTGACAGCCCACTTGCCAGACCACAACGCTATCTCCTGCCTGCATTGGCGGTTTACAGCTACATTCGCCTCGATTTGACCTGCGCTTTGTGCCCGTCTCGATGCCGAAAAAGAGCGCGTCGCAATGTGTAAACATGGACTCTCTCGAGGTGCGCGCATCGCTGACCAATTTCGGCGTCGATACTGATACTTGCACGAGTAGAGGACGCAGTTAATACACGAACTTGACACGAAATATAACCAGATCACCCACCAGACGGAGCTTCTGGTCAGGGATGAGGAGTCGCGGAGGATGAGACTGCGGAGCATGGTGATTCGCGACGAGGCATCCTCTCTCAAGGACCAGGTCACCAAGCGAGACGCGCAGATAAAAGCGCTTCGCGAAAATACAGATGACGCGCGTGTTCAGCTCGACAGCCTCCAAGACAAGTGTCGGCGCCAGGAGAAGCTGATGCAGGCTCAGACACGCGACATCACCAATTTGAAGGTCGGTGTCTTGAGGAGGTGACTGTTATGGCATATCTAACATCACACAGGCAGAACTATCCTCACTTGGATCCGTATCACAGGATTCCGCCAAGATGTTATCCGAAAAGCTCGCTCTCTCACGGGAACTAGCAGTCCTCAAGCCCGAAATCGAGCATCTGCAGTCGCAATTGGCTCACCAAAAAGATGTGCTAGCAGAGAAACTCGCACTCGAGCGCCAGCTTAACGCGCTGGAGGTCGAGCTTGCCAACGAGAAACGAGCGGTGCAAAAAGCGGTCAGGAAACAAGACCAGGAGAGCCAGGAAGAGGCGGAGTTGCGGAAGCGCGTGCAAGAGCTTGAGAAACAGCTGGCCAAGGATAAAAAAGCGGCGGAGAAGAACCTGAAAAACCAGGAGAACAAAAGGAGCGAGGCAGAGGATGAATTGGAGTCACGGTTGGCGGCAGCAGAGAACAGCCTCGCGACCGAGAAGCGGAAACGAGGCGAACTGCAAGAGCAGGTTGAACAGCTTCAACAAGCAGCCGAAGATGCCGAGAAAGCCCTGGCGGCTGAGAAGCGTGCAGCTCAACGCAAGGCAAAGAGCGAAAGTGGAAAAGCCTCTGCCGCCGAGGAGGAGATTGCGGAGATCCAGGAAAAGCTGGTGGCGGCAGAGAAGGCCTTGGAGGACGAGAAGAAGAGCAAGGCTCGGCTTCAAAGGGAGCATCAACAGTCCATGGCAGAGGCTGAGGCCCGACAAGAGTTGACGGACGCGAAGCTGGAGAGGCTGAAGTCCAAGCTGCGAGAGACGCAAGAGGAGCTGAGGACGTGCCGCGCTGATCTGGAAAGGGCTCGGGAACAGGCCGTCACAATCCCCAAGACCACGACAACCACGGTCCCGCTTAAGAAGGCAGCAGCAAAGGCGCTAGCGAAGAAGCGGCCCGTCCCGTTGGAAGAGTCGATACTCCAGACACCTGGACAAGATGACAGGACAAAACGTCCTCTTAAGAAGAGGGCATTTGACCCATCAGCAGTTGGAAAATCAGAATTTTCCATCACACCCTTCCTCAATAAGACGGTCAACCTAAGCGACGAGTCCCTCAAGGCGGGCGGGGACGACACGACGCGTACTGTTCCGGCTCTACAGTTTAGCAGCGGCGAGGCCACTACAACACTTCCTACGTCGGTCGAACCCACCGTTGCAGAGCCGGCCGAGGTGCTTGTGAAGCCGGAAGTAAAGAAACCTCGTGTCCAACTTAAGAAAAAGCCTCTAGCCGATGCTGCTCCCTCTAAGAAAAACCTGACAGCTCGGGCTAAAGGCAAGACGCCTCTTCCAGAACCAGTCCTTGAGAAGGTGGCCGAAGAGCCTGACGAGCCTGAGCAAGGCCAAGAGAACCGGTCAGTAGAGAGTGTAACAACGGCCAAGAGTGTGGAAGCCGAAGTTGAGCCCAAGAAGAAGAAGCGAAAGCTGCTTGGTGCTGCCAACAAGCCGTCTCTGTTTGACGAGGACGAGGGTGAGAAAGTAGTGGCCAAGCGTCCACCAAAGACTGTGTTGAATGGTGTCAGGACGAAGGTGACAATGGGAGGCAAGAAGAATGCCTTTGCCGGGGCGAGTTTTTCGCCTCTTAAGCGGGACCGGAGAGGTGTTGGGGCGAGCTTTCTTGCGTGAATGTCATTTGGGTGTATGATACATGGGTGGATTGCATAGTATGGCGTTACTTGGTTGATTGGCGGTTTAGGTCTGTCAGGATTGGGATTGGATTACGGAAGACCTCGTTTGGAGTACCCATTTGGGAATGCAGTCGATTGATGATTTACGAATTTGCGAATGCAATGTGATAAATGTTCCAACTTCACAACCTACCACGTGGATTTGTGATGGCAATGTGGCTCGTAGGTGGTTTGTGTTTGAGTTGAGTGTTTTGGTGCCTTGACCAGGAGGACGCCAGATATTCGCTTAACGGTGTACTCATCTCATCACTATAACAATTTTGCGTCTCTCACTTTCACCGTCACCACCAAGCGTGGATATCAACACTTTCACTTTCATCTGCCATATCTTGATTAATTTTCACCTCAACCCCAGACCTAATGAGTTGAGCCGCTCCATTCAAATTCGCAAGGATCAGCACTCGTGCCAGGAGCTGGGGAAATGCCTCGACCATGTCTCTCTCATCTTCCTCTCCGCCAACTCACCCCATCACCCCTCCGCCTGCCTCCAACCCCCTTCCTCTCCATCTTTCACCCCTATATCTGCCATCATACTAGGTCAGGCAAAAACACCGCTCCTTCCATTCGACCCCCTTCCCGTCGTAGCTATTCTTCCTCCCGCTGGAAACTCCGCCAAGGCAGCGACCAATTTGCGCGCACCGCGCGCGTCCAAGGTCTGAAATCCCGCGCGGCATTTAAGCTATTAGAAATCCATTCTCGGCATGGGATCTTTTCGCCAAAACAAACGGTCGTCGATCTTGGTTATGCACCCGGGAGTTGGTCGCAAGTTGCTCTGGACAAGACGGCGCCTGGTGGGAGGGTCGTGGGTATCGATTTGATCCCCGCAATGCCGCCTAGGGGGGTTAGTACCTTCCAGGGAGACTTCTTGGAGGAGAGGGTTAGGGGAATGGTTAAGAGTTTTTTGAAGGAAGGGAGGAAGAGGGACAGGTCAAGGCCAAGTGGGGTTGGGGTTGGGGAAAAAGTGAAGGAAGAGGAGGGGGAAGTGGAAGTAGAAGAGGGGGAGAGGAGTTATATTGATAGGGAGAGGAGGGAGACGGTAAATGAGGGAGGGGAAGAAGAAGGAGGAGAGGCAGAAGAGAGGTTGGTTGATGTGAGTGGCACCCTCTCCCCCGTTTTCTTTCATTTCCAAGAAAATACAGCAGCTAATGGTAGGGGTTGGAAAAAAAAAAGGTGGTACTCAGTGACATGTCAGCTCCTTGGCCCCAGACCTATGGATTTCATATCAACAGTTTGAGTAACCCGTATCGCAGGATGATGAACACGAGTGGCATCGCCTTCAAGGATCATGCAGGGAGTTTGGTATGCTTTATTATTCCTTTCTTCCTGCCCTGTCTCAATATACACCGCCTTCCCGACAGCAACTATAACCAGCACAAGCGCTGACCTGACATCAACACTAACATCTATTACCGTAGGACCTCTGCATGGCCGCCCTCACCTTCGCCAGCGACACCCTCAAGCCAGGCGGCCATTTTGTCTGCAAGTTCTACCAGGGCTCCGAGGACAAGGCGTTTGAGAACCTGCTCAAGAAAATGTTTGCCAAGGTGCACCGAGAAAAGCCCGAGTCATCCCGCAGTGTAGGTTTCATCTGGTATCGGGGACTGAACCCAGCTAACTACCTAGGAATCACGAGAGGCGTACTTTGTCGCTTTGAGGAGGAAAGGCGACGTTACTTTGGGGGATATCCAGAGCCCCGAATAATCATTGCTCCGCAGGACGGTTAGCACACATGTACGATAGAAAGCGGTGTATAGTAGACATCAAAGGAGGTAGGTACATCACTTTGGGCAGACTAGTTGTGGGAAAGACATCTCCGGGATACATCACTGTAAAATAGACCCCTGCAGACATAAGAAACCTGCAAGATACGCGCCAATGCTTGTCATGGCTGCCGTCAATTCATGAGTACTTTTGTAATATGCCACGAGCAAAAATCTGACCCCTCGCCAGCATGTCCATGACCAAGGCAAGACTAGAACCCAGATTTGCCCAATAACCCTTGGAAAGACCCTTCCCGCGCCATGCACCAAACTTGTCCCCGGGTATCTCTCCTTTAGACCTTGAAACCGCGCGACCTTCTGCGGCCACGAGCCTTCTCGAACTTGCGGCCCTTGGACGCGACATAGGGCTTCTTGTGCTTGTGGGGACCAAAGCCAAAGTGCTTGTACGCCTCACGGGCGTTCTTGGGGCCACGGAGCAGCAGGGTGTTGGCACCCGTGGGCTTCTGAAGAGCAAGCTGATCAAGGGTCAGGGCCTTGCCGCCAGCAGCCGTGATGCGAGCGCGGGCGGTCTCAGTGAAGCGCAGAGCGGCGATCTCGACCTTGGGGACAGTGAGGAGGCGGTTGTCATCAGTAACCGTGCCGACAATAACGACCGTCTTCTTCTCATTGCCGTTCTTGAGGTTGGCGGCAACGCGCGAGAGCGAAACAGGAGGGCGGTTGATACGGCTCATGAAGAGGCGGCGCAGGACCACCTTATTGAAGGCGGAGTCGGTGCGGCCTGCGGGCCAGGTTAGAATGTTCGCTGGGGGCGAGTCTCCGAGGATTGCAACTTACGGGCCAGGAAGCGGTACAGCTTCACCAGGAGCTTGAGGTAGACATTGTCGCTCTTGGGGGCCTTGCGGTGCGTGGACCGCTCGTGGTGCTTGCGGAGATCGATACCTGTAATCGCAAAGGAACCCCAGTCAGCCTTTTGATCTAGTATGCTCAAACTGGCGGCTCGACCGGAGAGATCATCTCAAGAGAGGGATCTCATCGGGAGCGCAGATTGCCATGGTTCGCAGAGAGAAACAATATTTCAGAGTCTCATCCACTTGCACACAAAGGCTTTGGGAGGGCCTTGTTGTTACGTACCCATCGTGAAGGCGACTGCGGATTGTCGACAAATCCGGGCTGATGGGTGAAGTCGTTGATGGAGAGCGCAAAATCTCAGAAAACGGTGGGCAATTTTGGTGTATTTGCTGTGGGGATTGTGTGGGCGGTGTGTGAGGGCAAGCGTGGTCTGTGCATTGGTCTTGGCACAAGCACGGCAGCCCGCGATGCCAAGACAACTCAGGGGCAGACGCTGTGTCCAGCAATCACCTGAAAACAGCGCCTCGACAAGAATATGTCGAATACACGGTCTCGATTCCTTTCCGGTTGCTTATCATTCTGTGTGTTAGACAGACATTGTTGCAAAAATCGCTCTCCTAGAGCAACCAACACCCATCACAATGGCTTGAGCGATCATCTTCAAATAGTAATTGTCTATGAGATGCAGCGTGTATGCTACCGGGTATTCCCCTTCCATGTCTTATGCCGTATATCAAGAAACCAAAACCAGTCAGGCACCAGGACAGCTGCGTCATGGCGCACCTAGATACAAATCGTGAGAACCCTTCTATGTATAGACCCGGCACGAGCCGGCGATAACGTCTGTATTAGTCCGTCGGCCACCGGTTGTCTCTTGCCCTGTTGCGGCATCCGGCCCCGTGTTCCATCTGGGACGGCCGTAGTCTATGGGTTGTTAATAATCCGCGCGTCCGTCTAGCCGAGCTATTGTCGCACAATCGGAGAACATGCAAAAGGACGCGTTGTTGGCCTCCTGCGAGAACCTGTCGAATATCTAGCTCGCAGACACCATGATCTGCGCTCTTCTCAACGTGGTGTGTGGTAGACACTTCGCTATCGGAGCAGCTTATCCTCCTCGGGTTTTAAGCTGACGAAAAAGTCACGGCAGACCTCAAAGCTCAACCAGCTGGATGCCATGCTAGGCGCAACCTTGAGGAGGTTGGGTACAATGCCCTTGTACATGCCCCTTAGACCCTCTTCGGCAACAATAAGGCGGACTGCGTCTGCTAGGGACTTGTACTGGTAGCCCATTCCAGACATGGTATTGATCTGGAATCGGCGGCGCAACACATCACTACGCTTGTCAGTCGTGGTCTGTTGTACAGCTTGTGAAGGCCAACTCACAATGGATATGTGCACGTTTGCGCAACCGCGCCACTGATCGCACCGGCGGCCAACTTCCGGACCGCGCTCGGGTTTTGCTCGCCTTCCAAGGTCAAGTATTGTCGCACAAACTCATACGTCATGAAGTTCAGTCCGACCTAGCGCTAAGTTAGCTCCAGTTTCGTAGTACTTTTTGGCCCACCTACGTATGGCGCAACACCAGCGACGGTGGGCACTATCCCCCGGTACAGCGCTAGGAAGCCACCCTCGGTCTTGTACATGAGAGTCATTGTTTGCCACATGCCCGGCAGCTTCTTCGGCTTGTCTCCGAGTTCGGCGAACGATGCTGACTGGATAGAGAGGCGTGTGCGGACAATATCAAGCGGGTAGGTAAACGTGACAGAGGTAATACCAGCGATGCCACCACATGTCAGGCGTGCTAGCGGGGTGAGCGAGTCCCCAGGGTACCGTTCGAAGAAGTTCTGCAGCGCAAAATCCGTCAGCCCCTTCCATATGCCATCACGCCAGAGGAAACACCAACCCTCTTATAGAAATTATAGCTTCCGAATTGCACCGCCGAGTATGGTACGATTCGGATACAGTTCGTGCCATTGCCTCTCATGAACCCACGCCAGCCCTCTTCCCTCCACATCTTGGCAAGGGCCTTGCCAACGCCGAGTTTGTAAGCATCGCGCCCTGCGCTCTGGACCTGGAAAAGAATCTTGAGACGCTCCAGCGGTGAAACAACTGTTCTAGAGACGGCGCCCGCAACACCACCAGCGCAGAAAGCGGCTATCACCGGCTGTGAGATAGTGATCTGGGCCCGCAACAGGGCATTCATCTGGTCAGGGGGAGGCGGCGCGGAGACGTCAGGTTCAGAGGCATCGATTCGCGCCGACCCGTCGGTGGCCGACTTGGAGGACTGAGGCTTCATGATGTTAGGTTGCGACTTTGGTAAGTTGAAGGGTTAGCAAGGTGCTCGCGCAAATTTAGACAGGGCTACCAATTGAGGCTGAGGGCAGGGAGGAAACATACGGCAGACATTACAGAGGCCGAGGGCAAAGTCCACGTAGGGTAAAGAGTTCAGGGCGTGCGTGCAGACCGACAAAGTTTGCAGAGGCGCTCGTGGGGATGACGGTCACACAAGGAGAGTGATATATCGTCCGTCGCAGAAGTTCGGTTCTGCGGCGCATGAGGGCGCTCAAATTCGAGGTAAAAAGAAAAATCGCAGGGTATATAGTTTCTCAGCCACAGATCAGATAACGAATGTGTTCTGAGGCGTGAAGTGAAAAGCGGTCGGTCAGTCAAAGCGGGTGTGGTTTTGACGGAGACCTGAAGGCCGACATGTCGGAGGAAGGAGCCGATCAGATTCGCTGGGCCACATAGGAGGCGCCGTCGCTGATTTTCGAGAAGGAATCACAGCCGGGCAGCAAAGGCGTCAAGTCTGCGAAGCTGGAGGTTAGGCGCTGGGGCGGCGACGGCGACATGGGCGCTTTGAAACAGGGCGTTTTTGAGGCGGATTTTTGGATGGAACCAGCTGTCAGAGCTTCCAGCCGGAGCGGAGGGACCGTGTGTGGCTCACGGAGATTGGTTGGTTGCCGTCCCGAATGACGAAAACCGAGACAAGGGTATGGTTGCCAGCAGTGCTGAACACAGCAAAAGAAAGCCGCCGACAAAGCGCTGCTTTTGTTTGCCTGCAACAGACAAGGCCGCAATCTCCTGGCCGTAGTTCAAATGGGCCTCGAAGAATTGCACCTTGGCGAGACTGCAACCTGAAGGCCCTTGGGAAGGAAAAGTTGCGATGTTTGCTGTCTGCGTCGCAGTTCTGGTATGCAGATATCGGCGGCATCAGAACCAATGCTAGGCTAGAGACGTTACCTTTGCCATACTAGACGTTGCGCTTTGCCGCTGCTGGCCGTTCCCCTGATTGAGCGCCCCTGAATTAACGTCTGCAAGTGCTCTCCAACCTGTGACGCAATCAAGATCATCGAGATTCCCGTTGGTACTTGAACTGTCGCTGCATGACATGGCGATCTGCCGGATCCGCCGCTACAGCAAAACGTTGGCCGCTGCATAACATCGCTGGCTTATCATCGGCCTTGGACGGAGCAGACCAGGACAAGCCCTCGATTTCTTATTTTCACGCAGCCCCCCACTCCCAACTTCCGCGTGATCTACTTTCGAAGTTCGTGCCACGGCCTAGTGTGTAGATACGAGACCGTTGCTAGTGTTTACTGGGCAAGCTACCTCATGAGTAACGAATCATACCGTTTCAAGTGCACACAACCAAACTCTGCACGCAAGTTGCTCCACCTGTCGAATTGCTACCTGAATCTAGATACTTTTCTGGCACCCTAAAGAATAAAAAAAATGAGAGAAGGAACCCATCGCCAATGAAAACCGGGGATCGCATCGTTTGGTTACGGCATCGAATTTGTGACTATCGCGCCCAAGGCAAGCTACGGGGGATCCGATCCGATCGACTCGATCTAAAGAACGTTGAGTGGTTGGGTGCCAAGCACCCACCATAAGTACCCCGGAGATGAAGAGGATAACCGCGCAGTCAGAACTATTCCTACCAGTACTATGTAATTAGAGCTTAGGGGAATCACTCGGCAACGTCGAGATCGTCGTGCGTTGGGCGATCGGGGCTATCGAGAGCTGTGATAGCTTGGTCAGAACGGCTTGGTTGGCCGGCATATCGAAAAGCGTGTGCATACCCTTTCGGTCATCTCCATTCGCGCCATTCTCGCGCCGATCGCGGTCGTCGCGATCACGGTCGTCCTTTCCATCGCGATCACGATCGCTAGCATGACACTGGATCAGCAACCAAGTCCAGAGAACATGTCTGAACAGCTTACCGATCGGGGCTGCGAGACCGATCACGAGTATCACGACGATCGCGGTCGTAGTCGCGATCGCGATCACGGTCACGGTCACGGCGGTCGTCCTTGCGAGGCGAATAGTCTCGGGTGCTACGACGCGGGCTGGGCGACCGGCGACGGGGGGTGCGGCGACCGCTGCGGTCACCGCCACGATCAGCGCCACGATCACCCCTATCACCACGATCACGATCACTCCGGTCGAACCGCCAGCTAGCCGATGGAGGAGTGCGAGCCCACTGATCACTGTTAGCTATAGTCAGACACAAGATTCAATGCTACGAACCTCGATTTTCAGAATGTCGTCGCGTCCAATACGCTTGTTGTGCATGTCATGGTAGGCTTCATCGGCATCGCGACGGTCCTCATACTCGACGAAGGCAAAACTATCGAGAAGGTCAGTGGTCGAGCAGTGGTACCATAGAAAGGAGGACGTACAGACGGCTGCTTGCCGAACGCGGAGCTGGGATATCGCAGCGGACAAGGCGACCATACCTGTGTTGGAATTGTCAGCATATTCGCACATGGCAGGCCGGAAATATGAGGCATCGCTTCGCAGGCGCACTATCGAACTCGAAGGGCGCCGCCACGTGTTTGGCCAACGACTCGATCGAAGGAAAATATGTCATCGCCGACCGCTCGATCGAGGAAGGGTGACGAGGGCGCGATCGGGGGGGCTTCGAGCGGACCACTGTGGAGGTGCGCAGGATACATGGCGGAGAGCGACGACGCGTGTGGTAGATAGAAATAAGAGACGCAGCGAGGGCGGGGGCATCGTCGACGAGGGGAGATACGAAGGGATGGGGGGGATGGAGGACATCGAGGACCGGACCCGAAGCGGACGATCGAGTCATCGCCGAAGTTGCTAGACGTACCGCTCGAATTCGTATGCAAGGTCGCGGGCGCGAGTTCCGTGGCTAAAGCCAGTGACGTAGAGGGTAGTACCGTTGCGAGACATGATGGGGGCGTGGTGACGACAACGCTGTTGATGATGTTGGTTGTTTGCTCAGTCGATTGACGGCGAGCGTTTTTTTTATGGCAGAACAAAGAGGCAACGGCCTGAAATGCTTCCAAAGTGGAGAAGCTTGTTACCAACAAAAGAGAGAGAGGCGCGTCATCTAGGACGAGCCGCGTAGAATCAAACTTCACAGAGAGGTTTGAAATGGAGATGGTGGTTTCAAAGGAAGAATCGGAATCCGAAAAGAAAAGCTGGGCGAGATGGTGACTTTGTAGCCCACTTTTCTGCAGCGAGCGATTGGGTGACGCGGGAGTGGGGTGCGGCGAGTTCACGCCATTTCACTGTCGGAATTTTGGGGCCGCGAAGCATTTCTTGGAGAACATCCGAACATCTGCTGGACTCGATTTGGTCCTGCTATGCAGTGGAACCATTTATTACGCCAGTTTCATACGCCAATTCCCTTTGTCTACCAATCCCGAGTCACTTGACGCCCCCTCGGCAAGCTTACAAAATCAGGTAAAGACTGCAGAGGATACTTGGTCCGGTGAAAATCCCCACCCAAAACATCATGTTTCCGAGCGTGGCTTGGTGGCGGAGCCATTTCGTCCTGCTAAGTTTCACTAGCTGCGGAAAAGCTGTCAGCGATATTCGTTGATTACGTTGCCGACACTCACTGGTAACTGGCACATTTGCAGCACCAGCAGATAGCCCCGCAGCTTCTTGAAGATGCACCACATGACTAGCTCATGCACGCACGCCGAGAGGAAAAAGGTCATGAGGGTGGCCGTGTGTTTGTCGATCTTCATGGCTGAGATGGAACTGTGGTACACATGGCGGAGCAAGAAGTTGTGGACCGGCCGGTTCCAGTCGCGGGCGAACTGATCCCACGACACAGAATTCCACCAAGCGTCGTAAAAGCTGCGGTCTGCAAAGTAGGTAATCTCAGCGAGAAAGTTGAGGATCGTCTCCCAAATGAGATACCATGCCAAGAGATACTCCATCATGAAGGGGAAGATCAGGTCCGACAGCATCCAGGGGAACTGTTCGAATCGGCTCGTCAGCGGCACGCCCTCCTCCTTCATGCGGACCGTGTCCATGACGACGGGATATATGAAGGCCTGCGAGATCATTATCATGACGAAGATGACGCCGAAACAAGCCGCCATCTTCTCGGCTGCGTAGTAGACGTTGATCGAGTCGGACCGCGGATATTCAACCTCGTAGACGAGTGTGGGCAGCACGACGAACTCAAAGTGGTTGACGAGCGTGAGGTTGTTGGGGTACGCCCGATCTGCTGTTGTCGCTTTACCCCTGAGTTCGTCGGAGAGGGCATCAACCTCCCACCTCAGGATGCGCTCAAAGACATGGACCTGCTCCTCATCCAGGGGTTCGCCTGAACAAATAGCCGCCGCGATCTTGTCAATGTCGGGAATCCGCTCGTAATGCATCGATCTTCGCCTCTCCTTGTACTCGTGGGCTGAAGGGATGTGGGCAAGATGGGAGGTCGAGATGGCCGAGACTGGAGGCTCAGTATGGGACGGCGTCTGCACGGGCGAGACATGCTCTAGCTCCTTCAGCCTCGCGAGCAGCTGGGAGCGCTTCTTGTAGACGGATGAGAGGTAGCCGTTATAGAAGGCATATGAGTGCTGCTTCATCAGCATGACCACGCCATGCATGACGAAGAAGACGGTATGCGACCACGGCCAGTTCCTCCAGAGGGTCAACTCGACTACCGCCCCGATATACACAGTTTGCCAGATCTGCACCGCGGCATTAGCATCACGATATTAGACGCGAATGAGGCATCATACATTCTGTATCACCCACCCCGTTCTATCCCAGTCGACGTAGCCCGCCTTCACTGCCCGCTGCAACAACCAGCTGACCCCCGTCATGGCACACAGCACACCATCCGCAACGAGCAGCACCAGCAGGTCCTTCCGAAACATGGACTGCATAATCTCGTTGGTGCCTAGCGGACTCCCATAGCTCTTCCAGTTGTCCGCACCGATTTTGACGACGAAAAAAAACACACCCATCCAGAAGAGCGTAAAGAAGCCATGGAACGGACTGTTCGCCGCATCATGATTCTGCCTATCAAAAGCCGAGAACTTCCGTGTAAAGACCAGGTCTGCGAACTTGGCTCTCTCGCTGCGACGGGCGCCTCTGGCCGCACCATTGCTGTTGCTGTTGCTATTGCCGTTGTCGTTGTCGTTGTTGGGCATGCGTTGCAACCCGTGGAGCACAGCTTCTTGAATGGCTGCAGCATCGTGGCCCGCCGTAGTGGACACAATGAAACCTCTTGAACCGTTGGCGCTTTTGGAGACGGACGCGGCGTGCGCGTGTGTCTCTAGCGTCGGGAGCCGTTTTCTCAGTTCCGCCGTGTGCGACGACGCACCGAGGTCGTCGTAGTCCTCCGAGCTGGAACCGGAATTGGAGCCGGACTTGGAGGCTTCTGCCGGGACTGGATTCATATCGTGCAATTGGCCTTGCAGGACTTGCCTCTGTCGCGGATGTCCTCCGTGTCATTGACTTTTGACCCGTGTCCCTTCCTCTGATTGAATCGGCCTCAACGCGACTGCAACTGCCTGGCAACCACACCACTGCAATACCAAAAGCTGTGATATTCGCAGGCAACTCCAGTCGAGAATCCAGTCGCAACACCAGTCGACTATCGCGTCTCTCCTTTGTATCTCACTGACATGCAAAAAGCCAAGCGACCCAGATTTTGAACCCCCCAAAAATCCCCCACGCCACACACACCAACCAAGCTACACCGCAGGTGAGGTGAGGGGGGCTCTGCGGTGACGGCAGTCACGACAAGTCGGTTCCTTTACTGACCTGCCCTGTTATGTCGTATCCTGTTGATGTCGCGTCGCACAAGCAGGGAAATAACACCTTACTCGTAATAAACCCACCGCCGCTGAGCTATCATCCAATTGGTCAAGAAGCAGGTGATGGATGGGTGGGATTTTTTCTGCAGTCACCTCACTGCCCCGCAGGGCAGAGCCGTCGAAGCAATATTATCGAAGAGAAACAGAAGCAGAACTGACTTGTTGAATAATTGGGCTGAAGTCGAAGCTGCAATGTTTTGTAGGCCGGTCAGACAGGGCACACCTACATACGCGTATATATCCATCATCCATCACCACGGCCCCCCCCTTTTCCGCCCCCGGCCCCTACTGGTATGTTTGGCGCAGAACGGAACGGCGTAGAAACCTCCCAATGCAACTTCTTCGCCTGTTTTGTCTCCAACGGAGTGAGTGGGTGACTGTAAAGGAAACTTCGGAAAGCCAGGGAAGAAAATGATTCGGAGACACGCAGGAGTCAGGTACTAGCGAAGGAGTGAAGCTGATCCTGGTGTCAGCCTGTCAGCCTGGCAACAACCTGACAATCGGTAGTCGGGAGTTGGGAGTCGGCCGTTGAGATAAGCTTGCCTGCCTACCTCGGTACCTACCTACGACATATTACATTTATAGAGTATGTTAGTCCATGCAGCAGGCATGTTAAGCAGTACCCGATGATTCCGCAATCCAGGTCAGATACATGATGGGGTTATCTAAGGACCCGCGCGGCACTAACTAGAAGTGAAATAAGAGGAGATTACCGGTTCCGGCGTTCCCGGCGGAGGCTTGTTGAGATCCGATCCCGAGTCCCGGATCCGCCAGAACAGCACCTACGTCAGACATTGACAAAGAGCCACAATAATGCGTATGCATTGTCTCTCAACTGCTATTTGGTAGGGAATGAGACTACTGGAACAACACGGCTGCAAGAAAACATGAGAACCGTTGCGCATCGACTTTTCCGGACCTGCCCGCCTACCCGCGTAGCCCTCCGAACCACTACTGCATCTTCTCGTGTGTTGCCATAAGGGAGCCTAGACGTTGTTAGCACCATCACGCCGCAGCTTCCAGACAAAACACTCACCAATAAATGTCGTAACCAGTCGGCTGCGAACTTGGCAGATATCCTCCGGTACCAGCCAGATGGTCGCGCCCATCTTTCTCGCAATGCTGATGCTGAGCTTGGCATTGAGATACGCCTCCTCCTCGTTACGACCCGATGTGACGAGATCGTAGTCAACGTAGCTGCTCTTCATACCGTTGAGCACATCCAGAAAGAAGATACCCGTGCCAATCGCCGGGTCCTTGAAAGAGCGGATGCTCGAGTTACGGCCGCCCTTGCGACTCATGTCGTTGGCCCATCTAACCATCTCGGCATCTGTAATCTCACGCTTCCCGAGACGTTGAGCCAACCCCTTAAGTGTCAGAGTGATGTCCTTGCGCATCAACTGCCAGACAAGACCCAGCGTGAGAGTGCGTTGGCCATCGGTAATATCCGCTCCCTGAATTCCGACCAGCGAGAACCCATACTGCTTGCCAAGCTCAATCGCATAATTTGTATTCTCGACAGCCTTGAATCGCAGCATCTCACCACCGTGGGCGGGTGGCTTGTTGACGTGCCGCCAGTTGACCGAGCCCTTGATGACCTTGTCGTAAGCCTGCAGCAGAATGGTGCCGTCACGGAGGTCATCAAAGAAGGACTGGACGGCCGGCTGCACATCCAAGCTGTTGAGCCACAGAGTGAAAACACGAGCCTCGCGCTCGCCCTCAGCATCAAAGTCCTCGACCTGCAGCTTCTCCTCCTCAGTAATGGGGTCAAGCGCGGGGTGCGTATTGAACAAGTTGGCAACGAAGGCAAGATTGAGCTTGGGGTTACCAGCGACAAGAGAGGTAGGGGTAAGGAACTTTCGGCATCCTAGCCTGTCGGCGTTCTGGAGAACCTGTTCGGCACGTTGGAGAAGATCTCGTGTTTGCAATGGCGCCCGGGTGCATCCGTACTCGGATCCGATCTGCGCCAGTAGCACCGTGTAGTTCTCGCCATCCTTGACATCGGTCGAGAAGTTCTGTACTCTCCGTGGCCAGTTGGCGGCTTTGAGGTGGTAGTTGAACCAACGCAAAAGAATCTGCTCTGGCGGGAGTCTCAGGAACTGTTCGAGGGTCTCGTCTTCCTCCAGCAGCCGGTACAGTTCGGGGTGGAGCTTAATGTCGATCTTGCCCAGCAGACCGCGGCGGATGATCTGCCAGATGAGGCCGAGGATAAGATGCTCGCGGACCTCAATGATGTCTCCACTTCCAATGTTCACAACCGAGCAACCTATACCCTTGGCCGACTCAATAACGATATTATTGTTTTCTGTCATCTGGAACGCATTCAATTTCTTGGTCTTTCTCCCTGGCAAGTTCAAGACACGTTCGTCGATTGTATCTGGAACGCTGTCGTTGATCAGCTTGGCGAGAACCAAGCCATCCTTGCACTCGTCGAACATTTCGAAAGTGTCAGTCGGGAATGGTAGGCGGCTGCCAATGTCCGGGTCTCCAGCAAGGACAGCATTGATGTGACGGGTAAACTCGGTGCGCTCATCTTCGTTGATGGTGTGAGTGATGTTCGCATTGGAACCTTGCACGTGGATCTTGCCGCTGCCTCCTCCGATGCTGCCTTTGGAGACATGGCCGCCAGTGCGCTGCGAGATTACGGCGGTTGGCGATGCTGGTGTGGCACCGAGGCTACGCTTCTGGGCCGGGGCTGACGACGAGTCACGGACTTTTGCGATCAACTAGGTATTGCGTGAGTGTTGTGCTGCTTCAGATATCTGGGGAACATACTCCAACGTAATCCTCCAGCTCAACGCGCCTGGAAGAGTCCAGCTCAACTTCTTTCAGCGCCTGGCGCACAACATCGTAGGGTTGGCGCTCGCTCGCTTGGGTAGCTTTGATGGCTGTTGCCTCGTCAATGTACCCCTTATCATCGACATCGAGCTTTCGAAATGCGTCGGTGAGCCCAAAGATTTCGTTCTGTTGGAACTGAGGAAATTTCCTGCGCTTGTCAGTTCTGGTGTTTGAGGGGTCTACGGCAGCCCTACCTCTGGAGTTTGAGGACGTTCATGGCGCGGGGTAGCCGGAGCAAAAACAAGGGGTGTCAGTAGAAAATGAGAATGCGCAGGTTGGAGGGAAGATGCAGAAAAACGACACGGGCGCGCAGGCAGTTAAACTCCCTCACAGATGAGGCGCTGCAATGGGAGTCGTAATCGTGCAAGCTTTGTCTCCGAATCCAAGGATGGAAGCTGTTCGATCGCCGACGTAACTTTGCCTGGCGGGGGCGGGGGGCCTACCCTGGCTAGCAGGATGCAGAAGCAGAATGATGTAAGCAGGCTTCTCAGATCTTGCACTAGCCTGATAGGGAAGTATCTGATTTCCGTTTCTGGTTGAAGTTCAGCAACAACTGATGCAAAGGTCGTCACCACCACGGACATCGAGGCGAATATACTCGATAAAATATGACAAGGGTTCTGTGAGCTTTCCAGAATATCTCCACACTGGCCTTGACCCGTATGTTGATATGAAGGACGGCTTCCACGCCAGACAACGCTATGTATGCGCCGGTGAGCCAGATACAGTGTCTTTTGACCGGCCCAAATTCTCAGGGTCCTCAAGTGTAACTACTGGGACACGCCCGGGCAAATTCAGGAGCCATCTGAACCTTGACTCAGGGAGCTCGAAGAACACATAGATCAGAGCTAACCCAAACAGGCAAGTTAAAGAACACCTGTAACCGGTGCCTCCAGCAGCTTGCGTCACGGCCAATCGCCGTCCTAGGCAGCCGAAATTATCCACGAATCCACTGCAGCCGGCCCGGCTGCCTCCCCTCTCGCGCCTGGAGCAAAGCAGTTAGCGCATCACCCCTCCTCCCGCCCTATCTGCCCCACAACACCAAGTCCCGCGCTAACAGAGGGGGCGTTGAGATTTACTCCTCTCGACGTTTGAGCGCGCTACGATTAGTGACGTAGAGCCAGTCGCTTGGCGAAGTGTTTTGCGAGACGAAAAAAAAAGTTCAGCGGTTCCCATTGGCCTATAGGATACGTTACTGCCTTGCCTTGGTGCCCGAGTCCGAAACCCAGCATACGCGCGTACTCAACTCGATACGAGAATTTGAACTCATCTCATTTATGACATCTGATCTGTGAGGCTGCTTTCACCCCGAAGTGTTAGGATACTCACTAATAACCAGCCCCAGACACAAAGAGTGAGACATCCCAAAATGGCAACCTGCCAAACATGTCATGACCCCCTAGTCCTCTCTCTCAACGACTCCGATTCAGAGGAAGCCCAGACCCAACCCATTCCCGATGACCTCCTCCTACCCTGTGGCTGTCATTTTCACTGGCAATGTCTCCTCGACCAATCCCCCACCATTTCCCTTTCCCTGACCTGCCCTTCCTGCTCAACCTACCTGCCCACCAACGCCGCCGGTCCCTCAGCCACAAACCAATTCCTCCCCACCACCCAATCCAACCCAATCCCCGCCGTTTACAATAGTGAAGGCGGCACTTCTGAACTAGACATCCTCCCTATCCTCACCGAAGAGGCCTTTCTCTCCTCCCACCCCGAAGCCCGTCCCGCCAGGGCAATGCACACCATGGCAGCAGAGGGTGACATCTCGGGAATTGTCAGCCTCCTCGCGGATATCGATGGGGACGATGATGTCGATACTTCTGCAGTGGAATTACTCCGTTGGACGGACCCCCTGAATGGCGGGAAGACAGCGCTGCATGTGGCGGTGGAACAGGGGCAGGAGGAGGTGTTTTGGCTAGTCTTGTGGCTGGGGAGTGCGGTTGCGACGGAGCTTTTCCCTGAAGCGGTAGTGCAGAGTGCGAACGAGTTTGGAATGGGGAGGAGGAAGGAGGTACCGGTCGGGGAGGATGCGAGGTTTATTGTGGATGGGATGGGAAGGAGCCCGGCGGAGGTGATGGTGGAGAAGGGGGGGCCGTGGAGGAGGTATGTGGAGGGGGGGTTGTTCAGTTGATTCCACGAGGTTTATTCTGAGTGTCAAGGTCTGTTTTGAGGGACGGCCGGGGGTTCGCCGGTCATCTCATCCTTGGCTCGTTGAAGTGTCATTACTTAGAGGAAGCGTCAGTTGGTTGGGCCTTCAGCCAGGGCGTAAGTAAGATCGTATGGGCTCCGCAGGTCACCCCAAAGAGTAGTAGCCAGGTATCCGCCAACATCTACTGGGAGCGTCAGTATGACAGATACAACAAATGTCTGTATTGACAGCGACTATGACACACCCTGAAATACAAACGCACCTACAACATGTTGTCTATCTCTAATGGCTCTATCAATACCGTCACAATGACTACGCCTTGTTCGCTAGCATCTGCGACAACACAAAATGAATAACATCCTCATCCGACCAATAACTCATGTGCGACGCAATAGTGTTCATAGGGTTAAAATCGAGGACGCTCCTGTTCAAGGTTAGCAGCACTCCTTGACCTGACTCGAAACAGGGAACAACTCACTCCTGTATGCAGTAATCAATTCTCCCATTCCGATTCAGCGCCTTGACTTTCATATCCTCTCGCCGCATCTTGGACCCCTTCTTCTCGTCGTCATCCAGTGCATCCACGTTGATGGCCGTCTCTTTGGTCAAACCTAGAGCCTTGTCTTTGGCGATGGCCGCCCTCTCCTTTTGGAACCTGCTGAACAGCGTTTCAAGATCGTCGTCGATAAGCGTCTGTGTATTGCCGCTGCTTGTGGCCCTCGCGAGCTGTTGTTTCCGTTCCGCAGTCTTCTCGCTTCGGAGGGCATCAGACAAGTCCTTATCTGTGATGACGCCTGCACCAATGTTGGTACCTGCTCCGGGACTGGGGCTGTGTTGCTGCGCGTTGAGCTTGGCTACGTCGTCCTGAGTGAGGCCGAGACTGCGATTCAGAAGACTGCTGGCGATGCCGGCACTGAGGTTGCTCCAGAGCCCGGAAACGCTCTGGCCGACTTTGGCGCCAATACCGGTTAGTCCCTGGGGAGCCACAGAGCCAAAAATGCCCTTTTTGGTGTACGGAAGGGCTTGAGGTTTAAGACTCGACATGGCGATTGAGACAAGTGGCTCGAGGCGGTAGGCAATGGGGTCTGAAGGGTGGAAGATGTTGAAGAGCTGTGAGACCTTGGGCGATGAGACGTTGAAGGGGAGGCCGGTGATGGGAGAGAGGGCCCTATCGGCATATTGAGCAGCCAAAAACGGATCATCCACAAGGTCAGGATTCAGGGGACTTTCTGATGGCAAAGAATTGGGGATATTCCGGGAGGCAATCGAGCGCCCCTTGAGCATTTGGAAGAGACCGATCGGAGACCCAAGGCAGTAAAAGTCATCAACCTCAAACGCAAATTCGAGGGCCCGAGGGTTCTTGGGTTCATATCGGTCTTGCGAGGGCCATATCCGGATGGGATTCCACTGGGGTTCCGGCTCTCTGTGCTTCTCCTTTTGTCGACAGAGAATGTCAAACATGATGGCAGAACCAAGCGAGTGGCCCATGATATGAACTTTGCCCTTGAATTCGGGATTTCGCTCCATGAACTTCCGGAAAATGCGGTTCGACTCCTTGAGGACAATCTCCACTATCTGCTCCCTATAGGCGGACTGATACAGGAGAATGTCGAGGGCAAGATCGGAGATAAGTGATCTGGCGAATGCCATCCCTTCGATGGTGATGTCCTGCAGGGTCGGATCTATTTGGTGGATTAGATTCGGTCCATGCATACCTCTTGGTTAGGGAGGGGACCTACATTCGTCATCCTCGCCAAACGCATCTCCAAGATCGTGCTCCCCAGTCTTTTGCCGTTTCTTCGGGAAGTCCAGCAAATGTCGCCAGATGACAGGCAGCACTTGAACACGGCAGTTTCCGGGCCCGGGTTCTCCAGCTTCAAGATTGAGCGCTCGGAGGTCTGCTGAGCTGGAATAGACCGTCTTCATGGCCTTGCGAAGCGTGTTGACATCGTGAATAAAGTTAATACTCTCCATCCTGCAACTGTCAGCGGTGGTACGGTGCCGGGAGTGGGGCTAAGAGGTTAAACAGGGGGCGGAAGAAGCATACTTAAGGCTCAGAAGCTGGCCAATACCATGCGTGACCAGAACGACATGCTCGATATCACGGCCCTGACTCTCACCGGATCTAGCAGTGTAATCATCGAGCATTTCCTTTTCTTCTCGCTTGCGCACTGCCTCTTCCTCCACCTCTGGATCATCGACGCCCTCGATCAAGTTCGAAAACTGCCTGGTTAGTCGGATTCTGGTGTCTTCAACCTCATCCTCTTCATTTTGCTCGTTGCTCGTCTCCACTGGCTCAGATCGGGTGCTTGCAGGTGCTGAGCGTCTCTTCAATGCCTTTTGTAGTTTCTCTTCCTGCTCTGTTGACATCGACTGCGTCCCCGTCGGTGTCAGGGGTCGTTTTTCGTCCTTGGCCTTATTCGGCTCCGTATAACCACGAACGAGTTTCACGCCGCTCATATAACCACCACCTGAGAATCTCTCATAAACAGTGGACGTTACCCACGATAAGACGCCATCTGACGACAGCCAAGCTACCGATGAGTCTTGATATGTTGCAACGCTATTCATGTATGCTCCAAATAGGCGGTATGTTTGCGGTTGGTGCTGAGGCACGGTGATGGTCTTGACTGGTGCATCACTCTGAGCCAAGGCATCGGCCTTCAAATTATCGGACGACGACTTCGGCGTCACAGTGCGAGTTCCGGAGTTGCTCCTAATACTTGGCGGGTATGTCCAGGGCTTGACCTTGAGGTAACCTTCCTCGAGCTGCGCGGCTAGATTCTCCTCACAAGGGCGGAGACCCGCACTCTCTTGGTAGAACCAGCTGCCACGCCGAACCTCATAAGTGGGACCCTCCCAGTACGCAGGGGCTAGCTCCCGCTCCTCGATGTCGACATCGAAGAGAAAGTCCTCGTTCACGGGGACTTTGGTGCCGCTGTTGGACGCCCCTACACCTTCAGAGGCTTCACCAGACACAACCCTGGGACGCTTGGAGCCTGCACGGGGGTTGCTAACCTTGCCGGCAGCTCTTCCCGCCTCTAGCTCCTCTAACTTGGTCTGGTAAGCAACCTCGAGAGCGCGGGAATCAGATGGGCTGAACGTCACAAATTTCTTAGGCGCGGGAGCAGGTTTTGGGTCGTCATCCTTTTTGCTCTTGAGATACTTGGGTTTTCGCTTGGGAACCTGGAAGCCGAGTCAGCACCTACTCCCACTGGTCGGTGCGGAAACTCACATCGACGGCGTGAAACCATTGAACCTTCAGTGGAGGGCAGTCTGGGGGATACTTTTTCGATGGTTGGCCGTAGAAAGGACTACTCGTGTGGTCGCCGGGGTTTGTAGGGGCCGGGTTTGCTTCCTTGGGGGTCGGAGTTGCTGTCCTGCTGCCAGCCCAGGGATTCAGAGAGTCGACAGCCGAGGCGAGATAGGACTTCTCGGCCTTTTTCTCCACGGACCCGGAAGCCATGTCTCCGGTGCGGCCAAAAGGCCAACCGGATGATGTGAGAAAGCCACAGGAGTTGTTCCAGGGACCTAGGCACCTACAGCGCGGGCGGATGGCGCACCTGCTAAGCCTATAACCTGTCCCTGCGAGGAGCGCCAACTTGATCTCCGGTCTCCAGGAAACGTTTCCTAGGTTGACGGGCCGGAAGGCTTGGGACGTGTAGTCGGACGTTTGCGGACACTCACCAAAGGCTCACCACATAAATCTACAGAGATTCGATACGCTGGTGGTGCGTTTGCACACGTTTCCAGGATCAAAAGCCGAGCTGCGGCTCTCAGTGGAGTGAGCAATGACGACGTCGTGCTTTGCCCTTGCAGCTGATTGGTGCAAGTTCCTGGGCTTGCCGGGGTTCGTCGCTTGGTCCTGTGCCAAGAACACCCTGCTTAGGCTTCGTGGTGGGGCACGAGTCGGGGAGTCATGCCCCGCCATCGACAAAAATCTGGAGGTCAAGTTCAAGAGGCGTTGGTCTGTCGTCGCCAACCGTTCAACAGCGCTCTCCACCTCATTGCGATTTGCGTTCTTCAAGATCTCCTACAAACTATGAGTCGGTAGGGCAATTGGATCGGGGGGACTGTTCCCACGAAACATTCACTCAACAACAACTCATCGAAATCTCGACGCGCAACCGAGCAGTCATGGCGCCCGAGAACAGAGGACCGCTCGTCAAAGAGCAGCTGGCAGACAATTTGCCCAAGAAATTCAAGGCTCTCAAGTTCGGCATTCAGTCACACCAGGATATCGTCAGCCAAGCCGTCCTGGAGGTCTCCGACAACCTCCTTTACGATATCGCAAATGGACGAAGCACGTATCCACACGGTCCTCTGGACCCCCGCATGGTTAGTATATTGACATTCCCTGCTGGGTGTAGCTAATGCTTTGAAGGGCACCTCGAGCAAAACTGGCACCTGCGCGACGTGCCTCCTCACCCTGGCCGACTGCCCTGGTCACTTTGGCCACGTTCGACTCCCGCTCCCCGTGTTCCATATCGGATACTTGAGATACATCCAGTCCACGCTGCAGAACATTTGCAAGGACTGTTCCCGAGTCCTGCTCGAGGAGGACGAGCGCCGCAGCACACTCGACGCCCTTCGCCGCCCCGCCATCGATAACCTCAAGCGAACCCAGATCCTGAAGAAAGTCAACGAACAGTGCCGAAAAGCGAAAACATGCCCTTACTGTGGCTCTATCCAGGGCGTCATCCGGAAGCTGAGTGTCATGAAGCTGGTACACGACAAGTTTGCCTGGTACAACAAGTCAACCTCGGCGAAGAAAGTTCCTCCACCAAGCAAGGTGGCGTTTGATCAATCCTTCAACGAGGCGAAGAAGTTTCTGCCCGAACTGGATAAGTACTCTAAAAGGGCCATGGATGACCTGAACCCTCTCAAGGTTCTGCAGCTCTTCAGGGCCATCAGCCCGACTGACTGTGAGATTTTGGGCTTCAACCCGGCCGAAGGGCGCCCAGAGATGTTTCTCTGGCAGTACATTCCGGCACCTCCAATCTGCATTCGGCCTTCGGTCGCCCAGGAGAGCGCGAGCAACGAAGACGATATTACGAGCAAGTTGTCAGAGATTATTCTCTATGCCTCATACCTGCGGGATTCTTTGAAAAAGGGCACTGCAGTCCCCAACATAATGGAACAGTGGGAATTCCTGCAGCTCCAGGTCGGCCTCTATGTGAACAGCGAAGTGCCCGGCTTACAACAACCCGGGTTCGGAAAGCCAATCCGCGGATTTTGCCAACGTCTCAAGGGCAAACAGGGCCGTTTCCGCGGAAATCTGTCTGGAAAGCGTGTCGATTTCTCTGGAAGAACTGTCATTTCTCCCGATCCCAACCTCAGCATCGAGCAGGTCGCCGTCCCAATACTAGTTGCCAAGAACCTGACGTATCCCGAGCGCGTCAACCGACAAAACCTCGATAAACTCAGGCGCTGCATCCTGAACGGCCCTACAGTCTGGCCGGGTGCCCAGGCTCTCATCAAAACAGACGGAGGCATCAAGTTCAATCTCAAGTTCGGTACCAAGAGTGTACGCGAGGAACGCGCCAGACAATTGCAGATCGGGGACGTCGTTGAGAGGCACCTGGAAGATGACGACGTTGTCCTGTTCAACCGTCAGCCTTCCCTTCACAAGCTCAGTATCATGAGCCACCGCGTCAAGGTGCGACCTTGGCGGACATTCCGTCTCAACGAGTGTGTCTGCACTCCGTACAACGCCGATTTTGACGGCGACGAGATGAACCTTCACGTTCCACAAACCGAGGAGGCGCGCGCAGAGGCTATGCAGCTGATGGGTGTTAAATACAACCTCGCCACGCCCAAAAACGGCGAGCCTATTATTGCTGCAACCCAGGATTTCATTACAGCGGCCTACCTATTGAGCAGCAAGGATCTATTTTACGACCGGAAAACGTTCACCTACATCTGCCAACACATGCTCCTCGGCGAAACCCACTTAGATCTTCCCATGCCCGCCGTCTTCAAACCAAAGATGCTGTGGACTGGCAAGCAGGTCTTCAATGTGCTCATGCGTCCTAACTTACAATCCAAGGTACTTGTCAACCTCGAGTGCAAGAACAAGGTCTACAAGAAAACGCCAGGCCTCCCAGATATGGACGTTGATGATTGTTATCTGGTTATTCGCAATTCCGAGGTCATGTGTGGGCGAATGGACAAGGCGACTGTCGGTGGTGGCAAGAAGGACTCTGTCTTTTACGTGATCCTTCGAGATTTTGGGCCGGACGCTGCGGCTGCTGCCATGACTCGGCTCGCCAAGCTCTGCGCGAGACATCTCACGCTGCGAGGATTCTCGATTGGTGTCGGCGATGTATACCCCTCCCAAAGCTTGACAGCGGAGAAGGCAGACTTGGTCAAGGGTGCGTACACGCAATGTGACAAGCTCATCGAGACTTTCAGACAGGGCAAACTCCAGAAAGCCGCAGGCTGTAACCTGGAAGAGACGTTGGAGAATTCCATCTCGGGTATTCTCAGTAAGATCAGACAGCAGGCTGGTAATTACTGTGTCGACACGTTGAGCAGGAATAACGCGCCGATTGTAATGGCCAAGTCCGGTTCCAAGGGTTCAGACCTCAACGTCGCCCAGATGATTGCCTGTGTCGGACAGCAGATTATCGGAGGAAAGCGTGTGGCAGACGGGTTTACGGACCGCACGCTCCCGCATTTTCACAAGAACTCTCGACAGCCCCCGTCCAAGGGCTTCGTCCGCAATAGCTTCTATACTGGCCTGCTACCCACCGAGTTTCTCTTCCACGCCATCTCGGGAAGAGAAGGTCTGGTTGATACGGCTGTCAAGACGGCCGAAACGGGTTACATGTCTAGACGGTTGATGAAGTCACTGGAAGATCTCTCGACGCAATACGACGACACGGTCCGGACGTCAGAAGGAGGCATTGTCCAGTTCCAGTTTGGCGCTGACAGGCTTGACCCTGTCAACATGGAGGGAGAAGCGAAGCCCGTCAACTTCGGGCGGACCTGGAACCACGTTGAGAATGTCACGTGGAACAACGAGGAGAGGTCTTTGCTTCCGAACGAAATTCAGAAGCTATGCAAGGAGACTCTCGACCTCGAGCGAGCAAAGTATATCCGGCGTCACCCCGTGACGGGCAAGGAACTATTTTATGACGACGAAAAGATACACAGCAGCAATGATTACGACGTCATGATTGCCATTGACGAGCATGAAGGTGCTAGAGTGTTCCTCAACTCCATCCAGGAATATGTCGGGGAACGGATTCTGAAGCTCGCACTGGCGCGCAAGGTGGCAGGGTTGGATCCTCTCATGCCCAACGACGACGTCAAGCTGCACAAGAAGTTTGCGGTTATGGTGGCGGAGAAACAGGCCGAGAGGAAGAAGAAGGGCTTGTCTTCGGGCCCGGCCTCTGACGTCGACCGAGCCGCTCAGGAGCTTCATATGGACCGAGTCGCCAAGCTGTCTGCGACAACGCTCCGGGCGTTCATAGTGGAATGCCTTGACAAGTACAGAAAAGCGGTGGTCGAGCCCGGCCATGCAGTTGGCGCCGTAGGAGCGCAGTCGATTGGTGAACCGGGAACGCAGATGACCCTCAAGACATTTCATTTTGCTGGTGTCGCAGGCATGAGTATCACTCAGGGTGTACCCCGTATCAAAGAGATTATCAACGCTTCCAAGGTGATCAGCACACCGGTTATTGAGTGCCCGCTGCTGAACGACAGGGACATAAAAGCAGCCCGGATCGTCAAGGCGAGGATAGAGAAAACGTACATTGCAGATATTATTTCGTATATTGACGACGAGTGGCTGCCTGACGTAGCCAAGATTGTTCTGAAATTGGACATGCAGGCACTTATTGACATGGAGCTTGGAATTTCGGTCAAGGACATCATGGATGCCATTATCAAGGCGAAGAAGCTGAAGCTCAAGATTGAGCCTGACGACTTACGGTTTGGCGGCGACCGCATCGAGATCCTTGTCCGAAACACATGGCGCGACGCCGCGGCAGCCAAGAAGGCGGCCATACAGCGGGCGGCAGCCATGGAGAAGGGCGTTGCCATTGGGACGGGAGACGAATCAACTGCCGATTACCAGCTGCGCGTCAACTTTTTGAAGCGGATGCTTCCACAGGTTGCTGTTTGCGGTTACCCCGAAGCAGCGAGAGCTATTATCCAGTCAGAGGAGGTGAAGGGAGGAAATGGTGAGACAAGTCACAAGGTGTTGGTGGAAGGTTATGGTTTACGGGCCTGCATGACGACGGTGGGCGTCGTGGGCACTAAATGCGTGACCAACTCGGTTATGGAGTGTCGCGACGTGCTTGGTATTGAGGCAGCTCGGACTACGATTGCCAAGGAGATTGGTTCCGTCATGGGGGAGATGAACATTGATCCGCGTCACATGGAGCTTTTGGCGGATGTTATGACATATAAAGGAGAGGTCTTGGGTATCACTCGGTTTGGTCTCGCCAAGATGCGGGACAGCGTGTTGCAACTGGCATCGTTCGAGAAGACGCCAGACCACCTTTTTGACGCGGCGGCGGGCATGAAGACGGACCGGATAGAGGGAGTGAGCGAGTGTATCATCATGGGACAGTCCATGTCTATCGGAACTGGTGCGTTTCACGTGGTAAGGAGACTCGGTTTAAAGGACCACCAAGTTCTTCCAAAGGCCACTGTGTTTGAGGACGCATGGAAGCATGATCAGAAGGTTCGGTCCCAGGATAGGAAGGCCCGAATTGAGCAGAGGAGGGCACTGGCGGCGTCGATAGCGGTGGCATAGCCTGGTTGACTTGACCACCCTTAGTATTCGTACTGGCTTCTTGACCAATCAAGTCACGTGACTTGGCGTTTTTGTCTCTTTCTGCGTCATTGCGGGGCACGGTGTGATCTTGGAAGTGATTGCGCTGCAATTTGGTACCATCCGGGGCGCGGATTGCAATGCGAGGAATCTGATACTTTGAGACTGTATCTGGATTGAAGACGCCATCTTGGAAAAGTAAACACAAGATGTGTGGGAGATATGCGCTGGCCTTGGTGAGTGAGGTGCCACCGTGGTCGTGGTCGCGTTTGCTAACCCTCGCAGCGGCCATCGCAAATCCGTCAAATGCTCCAAGATGACGACCTGCCCGTTGATGACGCTCCAGCTGACGAAGGCGACGGGGCGCCACGCCAGAGCTATAACTTTGCGCCGAGCTACAATGGCCTCGTATACCGCGCGAGCGTGCCCGACTACGGCGACGGCCCCGCCCGCGATCAAACCCACTCCAGAGCCAAGCGTACCCACATTACCAAGGCGGCCGCCGCCCCGACCACCAACGCCGAAGTCAACACCGCCGCAACTGCCGACTCCACCACCACCAGTACCACCAACACAGACATGGACATGGACATGGACACGGACAAGGTAAAATACAAACTCCAAACCATGAAGTGGGGCCTCATCCCTTCATGGACAAAACGCAACCCAGACTACCCCTCGGTCCTCAAAACTATCAACTGCCGCGATGACTCGCTCGCCTTGCCGGGGGGTTTGTGGGCATCCATGAAGGGGCGGAAGCGGTGCGTGGTTTTGGCCCAGGGGTTTTATGAGTGGTTGAGCGTGGGGAAGGAAAAAGTGCCGTATTTTGTAAGGAGAAAAGATGGCAAGCTCATGTGCTTTGCGGGACTGTGGGATTGTGTGCATTACGAAAGTGAAGGGGAAGGGGAGGGAGTGGGAGTGTACAGCTATACGGTGGTTACGACGGGGTGTAATGACGCCGTGAGGTTTCTGCATGAGAGAATGCCAGTGATTTTTGATCCGGGTAGTGAGGCCATGAGGGCTTGGTTGGACCCCGGGAAGGATAAATGGGATGGAGACTTGCAGAAGTTGTTGAGACCGTATGAGGGAGGGACAGAGTTGGAGATTTATCAGGTGGCCAAGGAGGTGGGGAAGGTGGGGAATAACTCGCCTTCGTTCATGGTGCCGGTGAAGAGTAAGGAGAATAAGCAGAATATTGCGAATTGGTTTGTCAAGGAGGAGGAGGGGAAGAAGAAGAAGAAGGGGATGATGCATGGAGGAGGAGGGGAAGTTAGAGGGGTTAAGCGTGAGGGGGATACAGTAGACGACGACGACGACGACGATGATGATGAACCACCGGTGAAAAAGGCAAGGGATGAGACAGTCAAGAAAGAGTCTCCAGTCAAAAAGGAAGAATCGCCGGCCAAGACAGAGTTCAAGACATCGACATCCCCGACAAAGGGCCCAATAGAATCGTCCCAGGACAAGTCGAGGAGGCCAAAGATTAGCGCAACAACAAACATGAAAAGCCCAACCAAGGGTAAGGCTAAGGGCAAGGTGGGTGGGGATGGGAGTCGAAAGATTACCAGTTTTTTCGGCAAGGTCTAGGTGCCTGTCCTAAAGAGATACGAAAATGACGTGACGACGACATGACGATAAGTTTGTGAACAGACAACAATGCTTATTATGTACATCTACTCAAGCGGGCCTATATACCTACCCAACATATACACTGTCTTTTTGCATACAAGAAATATCTCTGTTTACACCATAGAGTAGGTAGCTTGGTGCAGTTGTTGTACTTTGGCGGACCGTCGTCGTATACACTCAAAAAACAGAGAACCCCTGCAACATATACAGCACCCCTACCAACGCCAGCGCAGCAATTCCCCCCACTGACATGCTACTGTATTCTTCTCCCGCACGCGATGTTCCCTGACCCGGATTTACTCCGCCTGACCCACTTCCACTTCCACTTCCGGACCCGGACCCAGACCCGGAACTTGAACCCCCTGGCGCCGGGGTTGATGTCGGCGGTGATGTTGGTCCTGTGCTCGCCGCTAGCGCCGCAAACCTTTTCCACTCGTCGACCCTCGCCCCTTCCACGTCGACACCAAACGAACCATAGCCATCATCCGCACCCTGATGAGTCGACAAGATAGCGTCTTCTCTATCCGGGTTCAGGACCGCGCCTCGGGAAAACGCATGCGCAAATTCCTGTGTTCGTGACCCCGCAGGGTCGAAACTCTCAGGGAGGCCCACACAGCCTTCACATAAAAATGTCGCGGACAGATGCGTCTTGTTGACGAAAGTTCCCGTGGAAATGGATTTTATAGAGATTGGAGTGGAAGTATAAGGACCGCATGCGTCGGCGCGGTATGCTGATGCTGTTCGCGCATGGATTTGTACTCCCCCTCCTACCCCTGAAGAAGAAGAAGGCCATGCAACAAGTAGCAAAGGGCCAACCATTCGTGACCCAAATGATATTCCCGCCCACCCTGTCGGTGTCGACGCCGTGGTTGATAAAGGGGAAATGAGTTGGATTATCGCAGAAGAAGCCGAAGCAGAGTCCGACGAAGGGGGTAAAGCGAGTCCGAATCGATAGCCTCCAGAAGTAGAGAACGATTGGAACGGAATGGAGGTGAGGGGATCAGCATAGGCGGTGGTCAGTCTCGGGGATTGTTGGGCGATGGTGACGCCTGAGAGCGCTGCTGCTGCTGCGGAGAGCGCGAGAGATGACGCACGCATGTTGGGATATTTGAGTGAATGAACGACTTAGAAGAAGAAAAAAATGAAGCTTAACCCCTCTCTCGGCGTGGCAGTCTAGTTCCAGAACAGAACAGAAATGGGAAAATGCCGTCGGTGATCGCTGCGTGTTCTTGTCTCGCGAGGGTGAAAGTGAGGGTTCGTCGCTTCGGTTCAAAACCGGTAAAATGGGGGGCCCAAAATCCTAATCTTGCGAGAGGAGGGTCGGGCGGTAAAAAAGTACCTACCGCCTTCGACTTTGCCGGGGAAGGGCGCGGGGAGAGTTCCCGTGTGCCTTAGGGGGGGAGGATGAGAAGGGGAAAAAGGGAAGGAGGCAAAGTTATGAGGGAGGAGAACAAAGAAAGACTCTACTAGCCTGCCACGCACGACTCACGACTTGAACAAAAAAGGAGTGACCGGCGGTAAAAGTAGGGGCATACCAAAGTTGGTGTTTGGTGTTCCCCATTGCCCCTCCACTCCCATCCGGGAAACCAGAAAGACCAGACCAGACCTAGAGAATGACATGCGCATGCAGATGCAAGCAGATGCAAACCCAGATGCAGATGCAGGGGCTGGCAGGTGTACATCCTAGCAAACGAACGATTGGCTTGTCACGGCGGCACAGGGGACGGGATGATGGGAGGGGGAAGATATAATTGGCAGAGAGGGAAAGATGTGAGACACTGCAGGTTTCATCAGCTCCAACAACCCCCTAACCCTTTGGGGCCAATGATGCGATGTCCCCCCCCCCGGTGGGATATGGATATATTTGCAATGGTGTCTGTCAGTCATATATAGCGGATTGAGTGTATGGATGGTATGGCGATCTGATCTGAGGGCTTGGAAGTACCTACGTCCGCAGTGAATGGTGTCTGTCGCCCAAGGGGGGCTAATAGAACAGCGCCGCAAAGAAGAAAGGTATTATTCTAGCTCCGGTAGTTGGGTACCTACCTGGGCGGCTTTCCCAGTGTTAAACTCAGAAAGCAGGTCTACAAAGGGCATACAACATGATGGAACCGAGTCTATTTCCCACGACCCCCTAGGGCGCCAACTATTGAAATGAGATAAATAAGATACACGTGCCAACTCTCCACTTGGATCGCACTGCTCAGTCTTTCGATTTTGACATCAACCACCTGACCGGTCACGAGTCACCCCCGTATTTTCCAACGCCTTCACAAACCCCCGAAACACCAACGGTCGAGTCAAGAACAAATCCACGCCACAAAGAAATGCCTCCTTCTCGATATCCTGCCCCGATAATCCCGTAAGGGAAATCACCTTGACGGGATCTAGCTTGTTTGCCAACTCAAACTCACGGATCCGTCTCGTCGATTCCAAGCCGTCCATGACGGGCATAGAGATATCCGTGAGAATACAGCAAAATTCGGATGGGGACGCCGTGTACAAGTTGAGGGCATCGAGGCCGTTAACCGCCGTGAGGAAGGGGAAGTTGAGTTTGGCCGTGTAGGCGGATAGGATCTGTGTGCTGTCAGTCTCCTTCACTAACCTTGCAAGACGCTATACCCAGCGTCCAAGTGGCGAGGGCCTCGGGAAGACATATTAAAGAGAAAAGAGACAAACGTTAATGTTGAGGGAGTTGTCGTCAACAATCAGGATAGTGCGGTTGGGCAGGTCGGCGGGTTGGGCGGGTTTGGCGGGTTTGGCGAGTTTGACGGGTTTGGCGGGTTTGGCGGGTTTGGCAGGTTTGGCAGGTTTGGCAGGTTTGGCGGGTGTGTCGGGCGGGGTGATCTCTATGACGGGGTGTGGTTCAGGGGAGAGAACATTTCTAGCCGGAGGGGGCGTGGCGCCGTAGCGGAGTCGGCTGGCTATGAGAGCGTCGGCGAGCTTGCGAGGGCCGCCGATGCTGGGGTTGTTAGTTTTGCGGGAGGGAACAAGAAAAGAAGGGGTTTGGGAAACTCACGGGTGGGATAATGCTATGAAGCGGCTCAGAAGATGGACGGCTGCCCCAGACCTATTACCTGGGACATAATCATGCCTCGATGCGTCCTGCTTGACGTAAACCCCCGGACAGTCCACTCTGGCATTCGCCAGGGTCTCTAGGCCGCCATAATTGCAAATGGCAAAGTCGACCCGTCTCTTCTGCTGTCTGTTGGTTTCCCCGCCGCTTCTGCCCTCCGGGTGCAATTCCATTTTTCTCTTGGACATATCACCCTCCCCCTCCTCCTCTTCTTCTTCGTTATCACCATCCTCCCCCTCTTCATTATCACCCTCCTCCCCACCATCTCCAAAGTTTACCACCTGCATCCCAAACCACTCCCTACAAACATCCCTCATCAACCTTCCCACCCCTTTTCCCTGGCGATCTGGCCCTCCGACCATCATCTCATCAAGCCCCACCAACATGACTCTTTTCCCCTTTAGGCACTCCAAATTCTGCTGAAACACTCCATCCTCTTCGTCTTCTACTACCGTCCCTGTCCCCACCCCGGCCCTGATATCTCTCGATAACGGTACTGCTACCATAACCGTTGTGCCGGAGCCAAGTTTGCTTGCCATGTTAATGGTGCCGTCTAGGGTTAGGGCCATCTGGCGAACCAGGCATAGACCGAGCCCGGTTCCGGGGGCAAAAGGGTCTTCTTGGGAGAAAGGAACAAAGAGTTGGTCGGCTAGGTAAGATGGGGAGATACCCCTGCCGGAGTCGGTTACCGTTAAGGTAATAGTGGACAAAGGGACGTGATTATGATGGTGATGACGATGATGATGACGATGATGATGATCTGGGGGGGTGGGGGTCGGATTTGCGGCTAGGGTGTGGGTGTTGTCATTGGTGTTAGAAGGGAAGATGTCGGGAAGGGACTGGGTTCGAGTTTTGTTGGTGGATTGTGCAGGGACGGATTGAGCCGGAATATGGGATCGGCTTCGTGAATGGCCAGTGATTTGGTCGCGGGTTCGTTCCTGGCGGAGACTGACGCGGATGAAGCCAGAGTCTGTGAATTTTAAGGAGTTTCCCAAAAGGTTCATGACAATGCGTCGGAACGCGCCTGGGTGGGTGCGGAAAGCCCAGTTTCCGGGTGTAATGTCCAAGAGAACTTGGACCGGGGCGTGGGGTTCGGGGGTTGTTGGTTTGCGAGAGGAAGAAGGAGAGGCCGAGTTCCAGGCGGCGAAGTGGGCTTCGGAGCGGTTTCGGTAGCTCCATCCCGCGAGGACGCTTTCTACCACCTCTTCGGCGAGTCGGTCGAGTCGGACGAGTCGGACGTTGGACTCGGGGGATGGGCCGGTCGTGAGGGTGGAGCTGCGACGCTCGATCTTGGGCCGGATTTGGCTGGTGATGTGGCTATAATCGAGGATCTGTTCTTGTGAGAGATGCACGGGACAAGGAGAAATTAGGGATCAAGGAACGCGTGGATGGTAAATGTGGGTGTTGGGGGTTGGGATGTGAATAGAGAAACCCACATGCTCAATGGTATCCAAAAGTGTCCTCCCCGACGTATCGATCGTCCTCAGGATATTCTCCTGCGCTTGATCCAGCGTCGTATGCCGCAACATCTCCACTGCGCCCACCACGCCATGCAGCGGCGACCTCAACTCGTGGCTGATACTCCCGAGGATGTCCGTCTTTGCCTTCTCGGCCGCCTTGGCATGCAGTCTCCCCACCTCGGCCATGGTGGTGAGTCCAAAAACGCGCAGGTAGCTTAGCTCGTTTTCCACCGTGAAGATCCTCGTGGGGGTTTTGGTCCACACAAACCCGCCAGCAAACCAGCGGTTCTTGGTTCCGTCGAACAGGGGAAGAAAGGCCACGCTCTTGGCTCCGACGAAGACCCTTTGTAGGGCGGACGCGAGGTTTCTTCGTTTGAGGGTTTGCATTGTTGCCAAAACACTCGCTCCACCCTTCAACTCATCCCCTGGTGCAAAATACTCCCTCCTCTGGTCCCCTTGACTACCACCAGCACTGCAACCACTCACACCCGTAGTAACCCACGGGGTAGACGGGAACGACTCGTCCTCACCAAACCCTTCATAGTCGGGACTATAACCAGATGGCTGATCCAAGACACTCCCATCCTCTTCAAAGTTGAAGATATGTCCATAATGATACCTCGCCAACAATCTCCTCAACAGCCGTTCCCCCAAAACCAGTTTCCCGCCCACGGGTGGGATGGAGACGCCATCTCCGGTTATGGATGATCCATCTGAAGTTGAGAAGCCGAGGACGCGACACGGCCTATTTCTGTCTTCTTCTCCTTCTGTGTCGGTGTTCGTAAGGGAAGGGAGATACTCGTTGCTGCTGCTGCATTCTCCATTTTCGTTTTCGTGCCCCCTGTCAGGAATAAAGACTAGGGGGGGGGGAAAGGCCCTTACAGGCTGCTGCTGGTGTACATGTGTCTGTAAAGCGCCGCTGTCGGTTCCATTGGAAGGAGGATTCTCAGCCAAGTCGGTACGCACACGAGGAAGGGAAGGACGCACACGGAGAGGACGAGGAAGGGAAGGAGAAGGAGGAGCCGGAGCAGCAGTGGTGCAGGCCTTGGTGAGGATAGGCGGTTCAGATACTTGCTGGCCAATGAGCGCCCCAAACGATCGTACCGAGGCGTCGACAAAGATGACGCCTTCGACTTCGATGGATTCACGAATGACGTTGGAGGCCTTGGAGAAGACGCGTTCGACATCGGCTTGGAGTTGGTCGGCGGGGGTAGATTTGGGGTTGCGCTGCTGCTGCTGCTGTGTTGCAGGGGGAGCGTGATCTTGTTGTCGTTGTTGTTGTTTCCCCCCCAAAAAGGGGTCAGCTGGTTCCCGGCCACGGGTGACCTTCATGTCCAGCAACTTCCCACTCCCTTTCTCCACCACCTCCACCCCCTCACTCTCTGGTCCTCTCTCCCCTCCTTGACGTGGCTCACCCTCCCGCAACCGTTTATTCAACATCCCCTCTTGCACTCCTGGCAGATCCCCCAAAAGCGACGACTTGCCTCCCAACCCTGCCGTCCAATTTGACAGCGTTGCCTGCCCCTCAACAAAGCTTCCCAGTCCCCTGACCATCCGCTCCCCCCTTCTATACCACTCACTTGACCTCTTGGCCTCCAAGTAGTCCATGACCGTCCTCGATATATCCCGCACAAACTGCACCTGCTCCATCGATAACCCGCCTGGCCTGGGCTGCTCATCGGTTACACAGTACACTCCAATATTCATTCCCGTAGGAGACCGGATCGGCACCCCGACATAGAACCGACGCGTCTTATCCCGATCTCTCACATGCGGGGGAAACCGCTCGTCAAGCTCCAGATCGGGGATAATGCTCACGGGCAGATCCTCAGGATTGGGGCCGTGCGAAGTTCCCGGAACAGTGGCGCATTCAGCGCCACCAGTTAGCACATGTTCGCAAAGAGCATCGACGCGGGGAATGGCGGTGCCATAGTAGTGGGCGACCGGTTTCTGTCCATTCTTCTGCTGTTCTTCTTCTAAAAAACAGGAGGGAGGGTGGACAGAAGGAGAAGGAGAACGAGAATGAGAATGAGGAGAAGGGTGAGGGAAACGGACGGCTTCGGCCACAAAATGTTGATAGGTCCGATCAAAGAGGGAGATGATAGCGCGAGACGCATCGAGGCGGTAAAGCCCCAGTCGGGCAAACGCGTTGAGAGATCGGTCTGGTGTTGACGACAAGACCGACGTCGGGATAGGCCCGTATGGTGCTTCCAGGCAAGGGTCACCGCTGCCGCTACCGCCACCGCTGTTTTGGATGTTCGCTGTGGAGACGCCTAGGTCGTCATATCTGAGGGGGTTATCTGTCAGTCCAAAATCCCTTCTTTCCTCACCCGTCTCTTTGGTTTCTTGGTGTCCTCTGTTTCAGATGTCTCCTGTTCAACTGGTACAAATGGGGGTCCTACTTGAACGTCTCGCGCTCACGAACAGGTTCGGATACCAGACACGGGTTGTTGTGGCACATGTTTGCGTGAGAGGAGGCACACCCTTCATCATTGTCAGGTTGGGGGATTCTTGGTGGCTATCTGGCCCTGCAAAGGAAAAGGAAGCGAGCATCGGAAATTTAAAGCACCCATCGACAACATGTGTCTGAACGCACAAGTGCAAAGCTAAGAGGTTTAAACTTTTGCGCTTGCTGAAAACCACTTCTCTC
>Ga0247765_1000185_pt1 | contig 50090 bp, 42 predicted proteins | sample UWRJL106311C6_FD_179949 | JGI IMG/M metagenome (GOLD analysis project Ga0247765, IMG submission 179949) | Plant litter microbial communities from Arlington Agricultural Research Station in Wisconsin, United States - UWRJ-L106-311C-6 | ecosystem: Environmental > Terrestrial > Plant litter >... | reverse complement strand
GAGGGGGGGGGGATGGATCTCAACGAACCAAAAACCTCGCGATACCCCGTCCACAATGCGACCGTTCCGCCAGGCCTCAGCACTGTAGCAACGGCCGCCCAGAACCGGGGCATATCGAACCAGTGAGCCTATTATATTATAATTCACCTCTCAGTCAGCCTCCCCCGTCGCAACACTTGAAGACATGCATACACTCACTCCGTACCTACCCAAACAACCGAAAAAAAAAACCCCGGAGATAGACGACGTAAAGTGCCCCAATGGAATCACAAAAGAAACTGAACTTACCGCATAAGCCCCAATCACCAAATCCACACTTCCGCCACCCTCTCCTCCCAACCCATCAATCTCATCAACCCCCTCAGCAGGGCAAACCACCCAGCGAATCTTGTCGTCCTTGGCCGTCTCCCCACCCAACTCCTCTGCAACGCGTATCATGCTCTCCCCGGCGTCGGACCCGATAGCGACATCAAAATGCTTTGCGAGTGCGCGCGTCGCCATCCCAGGCCCGCAGCCTACGTCGAGCAGCTTTCCCGTGCGACCGCCCGTCGAGGTGTGATGGTCTAGGATCAGCTTGACGAGGGCGGGCGGTGGTGACGGGCGGGATTTGGAGTAGGTGGTTGCTTGAGAGGGGGTGTAGTTGCGGTAGGTTGGATCTGCTTCATGTTGTTCGTTGGGGTTGGTTGTCATTTTTGAGGAGGGTATTTGTGTGAGTGTGGAAGTGATTCTTGCGTAGGTAAATACCATGGGTTGCCAAGAGAAGATAAGGTTTGCCAAGAGATGGGGGAAGCCACCAGCCCTTAAATTCAAATGCGGGGAGTGGGCGGGGAGTGGGCGGGGAGGAATGATGGTAGGGTGGTCTGGGGGCCTTAACTCTTCGATCCCGACAGACAAGATATTAATCGTTTGCGCGGAGCGAAATGAGCGTTTTCTGTACAAGGTAGCTGTGGTGGGGGGCTCACTTTTACGGTCGGGTCAGACGGGCATACGATTCATCCAGTCTGGCACCACACCCGGATTTAAGGGTAGTTGTAAGGAGATACCACCACACTGATAGCTACCGCACCTGGCCTTGGTGTACGTAGAAAGGAACGCTTCGTATTGACCAATCTCAACTCCACCCATAGAACTATAGTCGTAGGTTTGCTCGTATCGGTTGGTGACTGGAAGCGGTGGTAGGATGAATTTCCAACTAATATTTCACATTAATCAGAAAAATAACAGGATAGCTAAGTTTGTCGCTCGTGTATGCCAACAACGCACATGGGATACTGACAGCGGGATGGGTTTAGACCTTTCCGCCACCCAAAATAACTCCATATTTCCAAACGGAAGATACCCGTTAACGGATGTTCAGCTCGCCACATGGGGGCCTTTCCCTCACTCGGCACTTGAGAGTCTCTGCCATACAGCCTTATCAGGGAGTCCGAAGTAGTACAAGGGGATCCTAGCCCAACCTCTATCCCATCAAAGCAAACCCCCGTCTCACTTTTCAGCACGGTTCTTCTGCTCTTGCATCAATAGACCAACGAGTAACTTTCCTCTTTCAGGGGCGTGTGGCTTTTTCTCGACGAGTTGAGCTTGGGAGCCGTGTTGCTCTGCATGGCCGCCGAGAACCTCGTTGTTTTGGATGCATTTAATGGCTTGGCAAGAGAGTCTCTTAGGAACACGCTTATAAAAGGGTTCGTGGTTTGTCTATACTGGAGGTTGTCGGGGCTGCCAACTCCAACCCCTTCAATCTCGTCCCTTGATCAGTATCTGTAACTACCTACCTACCTACCCAGCTCCCAAGGCTTCAGTCGCCATCAGTTTTCATCATGTCGGGCTCCTTCCTCGATCTCGAAGGGTTCCAGTGGGCCGTCGTGGACAAGCTGGATCCCGGCCCGCAGGCCAGCGAGCCCCATAGGTCCTTTCGGCGCGTGGGCCACGACCAGAAGCCGGTGCTGGGTCAGCTGGAAGAACAGTTTGCCGGAACATCGGTCGCTGTCGGTTTCCCGCTGAACCATCTCCAGGGCAAAAACTTCAGGGGCACCGGCTTCAACATGATCTTCCGCCCAAAGCCTTCGCCCCCGCTTCCCGGTCCGGGCCCGAATAGCGGCTCCCAAGGACGCCCCGACATCGGCGACGTCGACACCCGCCCGTTCGTCATCGGCGAGCCCGCCCAGAGGCGTTTCTTCCAATCCATGCGAGCCGACACGCCAAACAAGCTCCGCTCCCCACCCGACCTCGGGCACTTTGTCAAGAAAGGAACCATCACGGAGGACATTATCCTCAACCCAAACCTCGTCCTCAGGAAGGCCATCGTGGGCCTCGACATCAAGGAGACAATCACCTTTGAGGTCTCGACGGGGCCCCCGACGGACCAGCTCACCAGCGGCGGGGTAATCAACATCGCCTTCCTCATGGGCGCCAAGAACCCCGAGGTCAAGACCGAGGTCAAGGCGGCTACCAAGACGGTAGTGACGGAGACGCCGACGACGGGCAACCCCAAAGTCAACGCCGAGGCTTCCTTCATGTCCTCCAAGTTCTGGATCGAGTTCGTCGACTACAAGGTCGACATCCCGAAGCTGGCGGCCAACGAGAAGCGCGTGGTGCAGGCCAAGGTCCCTGCCAGCGCGCCTGTGCCGACGTTTCAGGTGACGGCGCCGGCAGGTGGGTTCCTCGACAAAAAAGACTTTATCATCCCCGGCGTGCAGTTACAATACTCGCAGATGGTGCACCTCGACTTCGGGGTTAAGGGCTCTGTGCTAACGTGGCCGCACGTGAGCGTCGCGACGCTGGTGCCTACGGAGCCGGTAGATATTACATTAAAGTGATTTTCTGGGGGAGACGTTGCGAGGTAAAGAGGTTACGATATTTTAGTTGCAGCTCCGTTCTTTTTGGGGTGGTCGACCTGAAACTGGGAGGGTTCTGTTACCTAAGGTACCATCCCTCTTAAACTATTTAAGGTCAAAATGTCATTGGCATACAACACACAATGCCTCCCTCATGCGGGCAGTTCATAATCCCCCCCCCCGGGCTCGCAAATTCCCTGCGGGTTGCTCCCATCATCTTTAGACTTGTCGACGACATCCTTGTTGCGGGGGCGAACAGACTTGGCCGTGTTCGCAATTTCCGGCTTGTTATATCCATCGCGGTTATTAACTCCCGGACTGGCCATCTCGGCGCACGTGGCGAAGCCGTGGGGTTCCGCACTCCGCCTGTGCGGGGGCCGGGAATTGTGATAAGATGCCGACCCTAACACAGATTGCCTCTGCCGCCAGTGGGATCTGCCGCCTCTCACAGCGCGAAGGTGTCGGCGTCGTGGTTTGCCAGGAGATGCGCGGCCGAGAGGAACATCTGTCCGAGCTGGCTGAGGTCCGGACGGGCGGCCGGGTTGAGCACCAGGTTCGGTAGCTGGCCATTCACCACCGCCCAGCACGTGTTCGGCTGGGTCGTGCGCTCGGGCACCACGAGCTGGTGGTTAGCTTAGGCAGCCGGACCGTGAGCCCCGACTGCAGCGACTGCAGCGTCACCGTCAGGTCCCCTGCGTACGGACCGCCTCGCCCTAATCCTGCTTATAGACCAAGGTGCCGATGTTGAGACCCCCCGTGGAGGCGGTCGGGTCGCGAAGCGAGTGCGTGAAGCCCCCGCCCTCTCGTCCTAGCCTTGTCGTAGCGACATAAGATGAAGCTCCCCTCCCTCTGCGTCTGCGCTGTCGCCCCGAACCAGGGTTTCTAAAACTCCACCAAGTATAAGTGTAATGCGAAGTTAGCGCTTCTGACTCTTCATTGGTCAAATTGGCCCCGCAAGGCTCCAATACCCCTGAGAAGCCCCCATCACCTAGGGCATCAATTAATGTCCAGCCAAGGGCGCGCCTTTACACTTAGCGTCCTAATCATCACCAACAACAAGTTTCTTCCCCGCATCATCCAACCCTCAACTCCCTAATAAATTACCCTTCAATCTCTTTCTCAACCCTCCCAACCTTCGACCATAACCATCATAACCATCCCAACGGTCAAAAATGTCCTCCGACTCACCCCCCACAATCCGCCCCGCCTCTCTCTCCGATATTCCTACAATCCTCACCTTCATCCGCGCCGCCGCCGCCGAACAAGCCCCCAACGCCATTGTCTCAGCAACTGAATCCTCCCTCGCGTCCACCCTTTACCTCTCCAATCTCAGCACCGAAAGCCAAAGCCAACCCCCCCGCTTCGCCCACCCCATCCTCCTCATCACCCCCCACGGAATCCCCGCCGGACTGGCCATCTACCTCTACACCTACTCCACGTGGGCGGCGAAGCCAGGCGTCTGTTTGGAGGAATTATACGTCCTTCCCGAGTATCGGAGGAGGGGATACGCAAGATTGTTGATCCAAGCGATGGCGAGGGAGGCGAAAAAGGCGGGATGCGAGAGGATGGAGTGGATTTGTTTGGAGGGGAATGAGAAGGCGTTGAGGTTTTATGAGGGTGTGGGCGCGAGGAGGATGAGTGGGTGGGTTATGCTCGGGGTTGGGGGGGAGGGGATTAGGGAGTTGGCGGGGGAGAGAATAGATAGGTAGCTTTTATCTTGTTATGGATACATGTAGTGTGGTATCAAGATTTATACCTACTTTCGGGGCTAGCGCCGGCATCCTCGACTCGATAAATGAGTTGTTGATGTCGAGAATCCAGTTCAACATGGAGCCGGCGAACGACCGTGCTTCTCGAAATTTCACCTCCTCTTGGGGACCTGAGGATCCCCGCACAGCTGGCTTAGAACTAGATCTTTAAACCTCGGTGAGGACAACAGCCCGAAAACCATCTGTTCAGGCCTCATAATTTGTCGCTGTGCGGGATGGCTGAGAGGAACTGACTAATTATCTTGCTGCCGTGGCACGCAAAACCTTGCGTTGCTTAAACTGACTAATAGAGTGGTGGACTCGTATATTTCCTGTACTTTCCTTATTGTATGAGACAAATTTGGGCACACGAAATTTCCTTTTTTGTACCTGGCCCACGTGACACTGCTCACCTCGGCCCAGGCCCGGCTCAGGATTTGCTTAGGCTTGCTCACCTTTGCTCAGGTTAAATATCATTTTTGGCACGCTGTACTCCGCGATTGGAGCAACTTCTGCCGATCCCAATGACTGCTCAACTAGAGTTGTAGCTGTCAAAAAAAAAGGGGTCCCAACCACATTGTCAACAAGATAGGGGTTCAACCCCTGGGTCGAACCCAGGCACTATAGTCAGCTTGCGTGAGGATGCCTGGCACAGCCAGCAATCCAACCACCAAGCCACCAAGGCAGTTTAAGCTAGTGGCCAGGTGGATCATGCAAAGAGGTCTATAAAAGTAGGGTGTCTGGCACTCCCAGAAAGCGGACGAACAAGAAAATAGAACCAACACATAAAAAACACTGGATTCAAGGTGCCGTGCTTCTGACACAATCTACTGATCCACGTCTTGAAAAGAAGTGCATCGAAAAGGCGAAGGGCGGGCTGCTTACTAGCGCTTACCGCTTGGTTCTCGACAGTACCAAATTCTAACAGTGGCATAAACAACCCGAGAACCACCTGCTCTGGATCAAAGGAGATCCTGGTAAAGGCAAGACCATGTTGCTCTGCGGCATCATCAATGAACTGGAGCGAGAGATTGTAGCTGATGGAAACTATCGCAATTTGACGTATTTTTTCTGCCAGGCTACCGACTCTCGCCCAGGGCCGGCTTGCAGGCCCGGAAGGATAAGCAACCGGCCAACACGACGAGGAGGTACTCGGCCAAGCAACGCGAGTGGAGGACCTGGTGCAGCACGCCGCGCGCGGCCCCAGATGGCACCCTCTTCCCTTGGCCGGACCGCGAGCTTGTTACAGCTGACAAGTTGGCTGCGTGGCTCAAGGAGGATATCTTATTGCGGCGCGTCAAGCCCCCCAAGAAGCAACGGGGTCGTACGGAACAAGCACAACTACCAGCCGACGAGCGAGCCGCCCTCAACGAAGCTGAGGAACTCGCTGCCATGCTGGGAGTTCCAGTGGCAGATGCGGTACAGATACTGGCCGACGATCGCGAAAGCTATATATCACCGCCTATCGCCACAGCTACCGACTGGGCGCGGCCTTCGGCAGCTGCGTACAAGCCGTCGGCTATGGCAGTAGTACGTGGTGGTCATGGTAGTGGTGGTGGGTGGTGGGTGGTAGCGGTGGCGGCTGGCTTACAGTGTATTGCAGTGGGTTGTAGTGGATTGAAGTTTGCGCTGTAGCGATCGGAATTAGCGGTCAGAATTGATGGTTAGAATCAGTAAATTCCGGAGAGGTGGTCAGGTGATAATGGGGAATAAGCTTATCGAGAGGCTCTTATCGGCGGGGTACAGGATTGCGGGGCACTATGGGGTGGTCCGGAAACGGTATAGCGGTTACGGCGCAATGGCGCTCCGGGTCGGTAAGAAATGTTAGCATGGCTAGCGTGAATACATCCTTCAGCCACAGCAAATATATGTATTGGAAGGTCAACACCCTAACATCTGAGAGCACACTACATGAATCCAGCTCGATACTGATTGGTCTGATTACCCATTAGGCAGCTATCCAAATACCTCAAGCACAGGCATCTAGTGCTTTCTCTCCCAGTCAAACTCAATCCAACGTCGCTTTTACAACCATCACTCGTCGTCTGCGCCGCTACCGCCCATGGCACCCGATCCTACCGCTGAGCCAGCCGGCTCTCTCCGTCATGTCTATGCCATCGGTGTAGCCCTGCTCGTCGGCGCCATACTCATCCCTGTCCTGTGGACTCCCGCTTCGACGCGCTGGATGCGTCCACCGAAAGACAAGCCATCGTCTGCCAAGCCGAAATGCCACCGAGTCCAAGAGATCCCCATCGAAACAACCAAAGAGGACCTCCTGCGCAACCTGACCAGACGCCTTCCCTGGCGTGCTCAAGACCCCGTCAGCCTACGGCTAACTCTTACGCCCTCGTCTGCCAAACATTGCACAGCAACCTTCGTATCGTCTGAACACCCGAAACACCTGGAATATCCTGTCGACTCCAAGTTTATCGGCATCACGCCTCTGTTCGGGAAAGCCAACGCGGCTGTGGAGTAAGTCGCATGCCCACCTAAAGGAGTCCAGACTCATCTAGGCCAGTATCATCGCCGTTCACGGTCTGGGAAGCCATGCCATTGGCGGCTTTCAAGCGAAGGACAGTGGTAATGTCTGGCTGCGTGACTTCCTGCCCGAAGACTTCCCTACCGCTCGCATCCTGGTCTATGGATACGCATCGGCGATTGGGGAGGAGGACCACAAATATTCTATTAGAGACTTGGGCAGAGCCTTTCTCGACTCGTATAAGGCTTTTCGAGAAGAGACGAAGGTGACCTGCACGTCGACCACACCAACAGCTAGCCTCTAACAGTTCCCAGACACCCCATAGACCCATCATTTTCATCGGCCACAGCCTAGGTGGCCTTCTCATTAAGGAAGTATGGCCCCTTCCATTCCTTCATCGTCCATAGCTAACAGCGCCACCGGCCCTGTCGGTATCTCTCAAAGACCTCAAAGACCCTCAGAGCGACGATTTCTTCCAGTCGTCCTACGCGTTGGTGTTTTTTGGCGTCCCGAACCTCGGCCTGAAGCTAGGGAAACTGGAGGAGATCACCGCCGGCCAGCTGAACAATTACCTGATCCGGGATCTGGAGATGGATAACGAGTCCGAACCAACACCATACCTAGAAGAATTGAAGGAGAAGTTCATCGACTGCTGCAAAACCCAGGAGCCAGAGTTTCGGATCGTATCCTACTACGAGCAGAAGCGGACGCGCACTCTGTTGAAGGTCGGCTTGTTCCCTCCATAGCAGAAGAAGCACAGCTGATAGTGTGCTACTACAGGATGAACACGGCCGGCTGTCGAGAGACGGAGATCTCTGTTTTATAGTGACGAAGGAGTCAGCCTGTCGGATTGGATACAAAGACGAAATGCATGACAGACTACCACTGCCTACCGACCATTCCGACCTCGTGAAATTCCCCAATCGAGCGGACGACGGTTACAGCAGAGTGCTGAACAAATTGAAAACCCTCGTTGCGGACGCTCCTGCCGTTGTTCAGCGTCGATTCTCGCGCCACATAGGTACGTACCAGTAGGATAGTATAGCTAGTCAGCAATTTAACCTTTAGCCAAGAGCTGTCAGAAGACGATAAGTGCCATTGGCACGACCTCAATGTACCTCGTTACACAGATTTCAAGAACTCAGAGAAGCTGGCAAGACCGGCCGAGGGAACCCTTCAATGGCTGGTCTCGGATCAGCCGTTCAAGACATCTCGCCATCCCGACAGTCTACGGAAGGAAGATTTTACCGCATGGCGAGACGAAAGCAAATCATCTGCACTTCTCGTTTTGGGACCTCCCGGACAGGGCAAGTCTGTGCTGTCAAACTTTGTGGTCGACCATCTCCACCAGTGGGTTGGAAAGCGCGACAAAGTCATCTACTACTTCTGCAACATCAAGAACGACGTAAGCTCACGAAATGCCTCTGCCATCCTCCGAGCCCTCATCGTGCAGCTCTGCGAGGACAGCCGGCTCTTTCGAAAGCTTCCAAACCGGTTCAAGGAAAGAAATAAGGCGAAAGAATTCCTCGAGGCTTCGCTAGATGATCTCTGCGGAACGTTTGATAGTCTTGTCAAGGACGGCGTTAACGATGGCCTATATACTCGGATTTATTGCGTCATCGATGGGCTGGATGTGTACGAGAAGGATATGAATCATTTCTTATATCAGTTGAAGAAATCGATGACCGAAGCAAGACCACTAAAGTTCTTCTGTACGAGCAGGCCCACCAGCCTTGTCGACGTCTTTTCTAAGCCCGAGTCGGAGACCGTCTGGAAGCGAAATCTCCGCCCTTCGACTGAGGACCTGGAGCGATTTGTTGACCAAGAGCTGACAAAACTCCCGGATTTAGAACCCTGGAAAATGGAAATTCGCAAAGCTGTCCTCCAGCGCTCTGGAAACACTTTCCTCTGGATAAGCATCGTCCTACGGGAACTCTCAGGCCTACCGAAGCGAAGGGGTCTTCGGTTTGCTCCGCCCGAGGAAGTACGCGCGGAAATCTACAAGACATTTGATCAGATACCGGAGAAGCTCGATCAGTTATACGGTGACCTCGTCCAGCGGGCTTTCAGGGAAGATGACTACTGCATCGCTATTCTTGCTTGGGTAGCCTACGCCAAGCGTCCCCTTTCGCTTGAAGCACTAAGGACGGCCACCGCCGTTACAATAAACCATAGCGTTACGAGCTGGAAAGCGTGCTACAGCCGAAAGGCCACTCTACGCAAAAGCACCGTTCAAGAGACTCTCGGAGCATTGGTCGACGTCATAAACGACTATCTCTATTTGATCCACCAATCGCTGCGCGACTTTCTAACAACGACTGATGTCTGGGACCAACAAAACGTCCTGAATATCTCGCCCGGACTAGCCCTTGGAAAGGCCTGTATAACCTTCTTGTCGTTTGAGGATTTTGAGGTTACCCCTGAAGACGGACAGATACTAGGAAAAGACCCTTTTCTCACCTACGCATCAAACTTCTGGTATCAGCATATCGACAGGCCCGAGGACGTCATGGAGGATGAGAAGAAGCTGCAACGTATTCTCCAAGGCCCAAACACACGACTATGGGATAAATGGCAGGGGTCGCTTCCCGAGATTGCTATATATCACGACATGAGTTGGCTGGCCAGACTGTTGCTCGACAAGATGTCTCCCATTCTTTCGGGGACGTTCCCAGACAATTGCCTAGTTCACGCAGCAGCTCGGGCGCCTAAGGTTCTTCGCGAGTTGTTAGACCATGCTACAATACAGAGAATCAAAGTAACAGACAAGGTGGTCAAGGTAGCAGCAGGGAATACGGGGAGTGGTAAGGAGGTGATGGAGCTGCTGTTGGAGAAGCGAGGCAATGAGGTTGAGATCACGACTGAGGTGGTCAAGGCAGTAGCAGTGAATGGTGGTAAGGAGGTGATGGAGCTGCTGTTGGAGAAGCGAGGCAATGAGGTTGAGATTACGACTGAGGTGGTTAAGGCAGCAGTAGGGAATTATCGGGGTAAGGAGGTGATGGAGCTGCTGTTGGAGAAGCGAGGCAATGAGGTTGAGATCACGACTGAGGTAGTTAAGGCAGCAGTAGGGAGTTATCGGGGTAAGGAGGTGATGGAGCTGTTGTTGGAGAAGCGAGGCAATGAGGTTGAGATTACGGCTGAGGTGGTTAAGGCAGCAGCAGGGAGTTATCGGGGTAAGGAGATAATGGAGCTGCTGTTGGAGAAGCGAGGCAATGAGGTTGAGATTACGACTGAGGTGGTTAAGGCAGCAGCAGGGAATTATTGGGGCAAGGAGGTGATGGAGCTGTTGTTGGAAAAGCGAGGCAATGAGGTTAAGATTGCGACTGAGGTGGTTAAGGTAGCAGCAGGGAATTATCGGGGTAAGGAGGTGATGGAGCTGTTGTTGGAGAAGCGAGGCAATGAGGTTGAGATTACGACTGAGGTGGTTAAGGTAGCAGCAGGGAATTATAAGGTGATGGAGTTGTTGTTGGAAAAGCGAGGCAATGAGGTTGAGATTACGACTGAGGTGGTTAAGGTAGCAGCAGGGGATTATCGGGGTAAGGAGGTGATGGAGCTGTTGTTGGAGAAGCGAGGCAATGAGGTTGAGATTACGGCTGAGGTGGTTGAGGCAGCAGCAGGGAATGATCGGGGTAAGGAGATAATGGAGCTGCTGTTGGAGAAGCGAGGCAATGAGGTTGAGATTACGACTGAGGTGGTTAAGGCAGCAGCAGGGAATTATGAGGTGATGGAGCTGCTGTTGGAGAAGCGAGGCAATGAGGTTGAGATTACGACTGAGGTGGTTAAGGTAGCAGCAAGGAATTATAAGGTGATGGAGTTGTTGTTGGAAAAGCGAGGCAATGGGGTGATGGAGCTGCTGTTGGAGAAACGACTGGAGACTGTTCCGCATTGATAAACGTGGCAGTATGTCTTACTGCTGCTGCTTGTGGCCAGCACAAAGTACTCGACCTCCTCTGCCGGCGCTATCGTTTCATTCCCCTCCAAGACGACTGGTCCTCGATCGCCACCTTCTATAATGCCGCCAAAACCGGGAACGTGTCGACCGTCCGAAAGCTCTTGGATGATGGACTACATCCAGATACGAAAGACATCCAATCTCGGACGCCTCTCTGGGTTGCCGCGTGCTACGGTCAAAACGCTATCGTCGAGCTGCTAGTGCAAAGGTCGGATGTCGATGTGAACTCGTTGGATGTGGCCAGTCAACCGCCGATCTTATTCCCGTCCGCAGCAGGCAACGAAGGCGTGGTGGCAGTGCTGATGGAGGCTGGGGCAGACCCGACGATTGCGGACGAGAATGGAGAGACAGCGATTTCTATAGCGAAGAAGCGCGGGCACGAGGGTGTTGTTCGGATCCTGGAGCGAGGTGGTCCGGGGCGTGCTGAGGGCCGAGACGTCTCCGAGAGTTAGGAACGGTCGTTTTACGAATGCCTTCCTAGTACCTACAGAAATGTATCGGTTTTCTTTGACAAACGAAAGAATGGACAGGTTGGTTTCCTATTTCATTCCACATGAATACGAAGTGGACGATAAGGACCCCAATTGCCCTCATATCATCTGGTCATTCCGCTTAGCTCGGCGCCGTAGGCGGTCTCCAGTGGCGTATGTCCACTCTCTCACCTTGTTGTAGGCGAAAAGCGAAAGGAGAAGAACAAGAGCCCCTCAAAAGAACAACATCATCGCCACGCTAAACCAAAACGCAACCGATAGCAACATCTCGCCGTTCTGTCCTGAGCTTCCCTGCACGGCAACAACGGCGACCTGCAGTCCGCTGAGGACACTAGATACGACGCCTACGGCGAACAATATGGGGCCGTAGAATCGAGCAAAATGCGTGCCGTACTGTTATTCCACCAGTTAGAAATCCGATCTCACCCGACTCGAGGCTCATTACGTCCGGGTCACCCAACAGCACCGTCAAGATCTGGGATGTAGTGACGGGTACATATACGCAAACGCTCAAGGGGCATAGCAATTCCATCTACTCGATCACGTTCTCACCCAACTCGAAGCTCGTAGCGTCCGGGTCAAAGTACCGCACCGTCAAGATCTAGGATATAGCGACGGGTAAAGGCACGCAAACACTAAAAAATATATATTTCTCGACTTTTATTACTTCCTAATCAGGCGATGGGAAAAACCCCCTTCAACATTATTATAGCATAACCCCGGACAAGAAGTAAATTACAAAGGTCTCAAAAAACTAGCTATAGCTACCTCCAGGATATCGACTAGGAGATTAAGCCGCGTCCGCTTCAACGATTATCATTAACTATACGTCAGGACGGGTCCTAATTATAACCTTTCCGTCAAAAAATTCATCCTAATCTCTCTCTTTCTTCTTTATTATCATAGCGTACCACAGGAGGGGTCTGGGGGGCGCCTTTAATTTAGAGGTTTGCTCCAAAGACCCCCGATAAATCTCCCGCGACCCCCCTCCCCACATAAAACCCACAGTTACCAGCTGCATTAAAATTACCGGATTTCCCATACAAAACAGCCCGTTTCCAATACAAGCGAGAGGCGCCCACCCACATCGCTGGGCTGCCATGCTCACATACTAGAACAGGGCGGTCTTACGCAAGCCAAAAAGCAGAAAAAATAGTTAAGCAAAAAAATAAAGCTGCGATTAATCTATCTAAGAAAACAGCTACGTTAAAGCTGCATTAACGCTGCGAATTAGCTATGTTGAAGCTATATCTACCGAAAAGAAAAAAAACGACTACGTTAAAGCTGCAAAGTCAACTATATTGAAGCTATATCCATCTTATCTACCGTAACTAATCACCCTGGTCGTCGCTATCCACCTCAATACAATCACGCATAGTATCCTAATAATCCAGTTCTTCAAGGGAAAGGCCCAATTCAAACTGGAAATAGTTGCGCCTCGCTTGGGCCGAGATATTCGAGTTGAGGGATCTTGAGCCTCGTGGACCACGCGCTAGTTGCATAAAGTCGGCGCTGGATTTCTCTTAAACTAGCCGTAACCGCTACGCGTGCGCGGCCTGAGGGCGATGGAACGCCATAATTAAAGCTATCGCGAAGCGATACTACGGCACCAACTAAAGCGAGGTAGTGGAACCGGGGTTGTGGAAGCGAGGTGGTGGAAGCGAGGTGCCCAAGCGCTGACAGGGCTGGACACAACGGCATTGAAATTTCAAGATTTTACATACAAAAACGGGGGGTAGACTGTACACAGCCGTCTGGCACTGTCAACGGGTAGGGAGGGGGGTCGCGGGAGATTTATGGGGGGTCTCCGGAGCAAACCCCTTAATTTAAAGTTATTATAACATTCTAAAATCTTCTACTATACATCTCAATTTCGTCGTCATTCTTGTTAATTTGTGTGGCCTGACTGGTCTCAGTGAGGTCTAGTACAGGAGGTTACAGGGGGTGAGTCCCCTATAACGGGCGCAGCGAAAGGCTTTGGGGGTACGATGACTGCCCGGGACGGGGTCAAAGGAAGCTAAGATCAGCAGACCAACCTGCTATAATAAGCAGAGATACAGGGGTCTATGCCCTGTAACAGGGTGACTACAGTGGGCTTTGCACAGAGATCACGAAGGTCAAAAGGTTGCCCGGAGGCTATATATAACTATCTTGCTTAAGGTAAAAGAAAGGAAAAGAATCAAACACCAGAAACACAGGAGGAGAGATGGTTCTTTATAGGGCTCTCAGTGGGTGTGGGTCAATCTTACAGGGAGTGAGGGCCCTAAAACACAAAAGGAAAACCTATACTACAGAGGGAAAGGTGCTTACGTTGACTGGGCTGACGTAACAATGGTGCTAGGTTTACCCCTGTAGGCCAAGCCTACAGGTGGTGGGTCCCCGGAACTCCCCGTCGGTTCTGTCAGATATAAGTGCAACTACTAGGGTCAGGAAGCAATTGGGTTCCCCGCTTTTTGGCGCAGTGGGTAGTTTGCGACAGGTTCTAGTGGGTTCCAGTGGGTCCAGGGGGCTTGGCAGCCCCCTTGAACTACAACACCAACTCCCCGTGGTTATGGTGACTGCACTTTGCCATAGTGCAGTCGGCAGCACTCCCAGGGCAGTAGATTAACTAAGCTACAGCACCCTAGGGTGCTATAGCTACAGGGCAACTAGGCTGTAATTTCAACAATTCTAAACGCATAACCCTTAAAATAGCTAGCTCTTGTAGCAAAGTATAGCGACATGCATACACAAATTATAGCCCACTTAAAACAAACCCAAAGAGAAAGCAGATGACGGACTTTCGCCTCTCTAGTTTCCGATTAACTGTTCTCTGTGCATTAAGATAAAAGCGGACTTATCGCCGGCCCGCTAATCTAGATTATATAGCCAATTAGCTGGCATCATTTGCTGACGTGAGGCATAGGGGTAGCCGGAAACGGTATAGCGGGCTGTGTCACGGCAATTGGAATGCGATTGCTCACGCAAGGTTATTTCGTACTATTAGCAGAAATCTAAAGCTAAAGAGAAAAGGAAAAGGAAAAGGAAAAGGAAGCCCTGAATTACACCACTCTAATGGTGGTGTGATTAGTGGGGCGGGCGGGGTAGGTTGGCAGAATGTTCCAGTGGGTCCGGGTCGGATTGGGAGGTGTGGTCAGGCACGACGGCCAGGCTGCCGTCACTTGCTGCGGCAGTTTATACGACTGCAAGGGTGGGATTTACTGGCCTTTACATGTTGTTGATAAAGCTATGGGTCACAATGGTGATAGAGGCAAGTCATTGAGAAGAAGATAGATGAGTGCTTGATTCTTCTATCTAAAAGAGAGGGCGAGCCATGGTTATTATAGTTGTGGCCATCGGCCCATTGGCCTTTAGTAGAGGCTGAAGGCTGAGGTGCCGAGGCGCTAAAGCGCTGTGGCGTTCTTAGTGTAGTAGAATACGAGGTTTTATTGCAAGGCCTTGTTGTGCTGTGCAGTGGGCTGCACAGCATTGTTATGCTGCTGTACAGCATAAGTGCTATATAGTGTGCTTATTCCCAATAAAATTATACGAATCGTCGTTAAGGATGCCGTATCTAACCTTAATGTTATGTATAAGGGCAAACTACTTGCGAATAACCTTTAGATCTTTGCACTTAGCCCTTTAGTAATTGTATTTACGTGTGTTAATTTGTGTGGCCTGACTGGTCTCAGTGAGGTCCAGTACAGGAGGTTACAGGGGGTGAGTCCCCTGTAACGGGCGCAGCGAAAGGCTTTGAGGGTACGATGACTGCCCGGGACGGGGTCAAAGGAAGCTAAGATCAGCAGACCAACCTGCTATAACAAGCAGAGATACAGGGGTCTATGCCCTGTAACAGGGTGACTACAGTGGGCTTTGCACAGAGATCACGAAGGTCAAAAGGTTGCCCTAAGGCTATATATAAACTATCTTGCTTAAGGTAGAAGAAAGGAAAAGAATCAGACACCAGAAACACAGGAGGGGAGATGGTTCTTTATAGGGCCCTCAGTGGGTATGGGTCAACCTTATAGGGGGTGAGGGCCCTAAAACACAAAAGGAAAGCCTATACTACAAAGGGAAAAGTACTTACGTTGGCGCTGGAATCCAAAGGATTCCAGGGCAACAAGTTGGCTGTACTAACGTAACAATGGTAGTGGGTTTACCCCTATAGGCCAAGCCTATAGGTAGTAGGTCCTCGGAACTCCCCGTCGGTTCTAGTAGGTTCCAGTAGGTTTAGGGAGCTTGGCAGCCCCCCTAAACCACAACACCAACTCCCCGTAATTATAGTAATTATACTTTGCCATAGTACAATCAGCAGCATTCCCAGGGTAGTAAATCAACTAAGCTATAGTACCCAAAGGTGCTGTAGCTATAGGGTAACTGGGCTATAATTTTAATACCCCCTTTACAACCCTAAGCCCTAGTACGCCTCTTAGTTCCAGACAAACCCCCTCTGGAATCTATAAGGCCTAGAAAGGTTTAATAACTTAAGAAATTACTTATATTTAGCTAGGGTTAGGGCTTTTATTAACCTATTTGCCGGCATCTCCCCTGTAGGCATATACGTTACAGTAATATTGCCTTTTATAACGCTTTTTTTTACCCCCTGGTATTTTAAAAAGGTGTGTTTTGTACAGTTATAGTATTTCAGGTTATATACCATATTTATAGCGCCTTTGTTATCTCCTATTAGTGGAACGGGTTTCTGTATAGGGCGCTCCAGTTCAGAAAATAGCCCCCGAAGCTAGATTACCTCTCTATTACCCTTTATAAGCCCCGTAAACTCAGCCTCTAAGGTTAAGTAAGCTACTATAAACGACCTCTTTAACTTCCAACTAATTAATCCTCTACCTATTGTAAATAGGTAGCTATAAGTAGATTTTGCAGTAATTTTACACCCCGCGAAATCACTATTAATATATCCTATAAGGGTAAGATCAATAAAGGTGCTAAAATAAATACCCTGGTTTGCGCTAAAGAATAGGTAGCTAAGGAGCTTCTTTGCTGCTTTAAAGTAGGCAATAATAGGTTGCTGTAACTAGCGGGAAAGCTACTATACTGCAAATACTATATCCGGCTTAGTTTAAACCATAATGTATATAGCAGTACCAACGAGTTGCTGAAATAGCTGGATCTTAGTAGTATTTAGGTGCTTGGAAGAGGAGTTAGGCTTTATAAGTTCTAAAAAAAAGGGGGTAGCCGGTTTATTATAGTTAAGTTTAAAGTACTAAATAACCTGTTCGATATAAGCCTTTTAATTAACCTATAAAAGGCGGTATACCCTGTCGCAGTGGATCTCGACCCCTAAAAAGTAACGGGTAAGGCCTAGGTCCTTTATATTATATACCTAATTAAGTTGGACCTTTAGTACCTTAATCTTAGTTACAAAGGGCCTGATAAGGAGATAGTTGTTAACGTAAGTAACTACTATAATCTTATAAATTATACTATAATAGGTAGCTATATTACTAGTAAAAGGGCTGTAATCTAGCGTTTTTAGTAACTTCGCAACCTTTTATTACTAAAGGTAGAAGGCCTGCTTTAGGCTGTAAAGTCCCTTACCTAATAATATAACTTAGTTTTCAAAGGGATCCTAATCGTACTATTTTAAAAGGTCCAATATTTTAGGATTGCTAAGACTGAACTTATATAGGCCTTTAGGGACCTCGATATAAAGCTCCACATTTAACTTATTATTTAAAAAGGCTCCTATAAAATCCATTTATTTAATTTCCCAATCCTTAACAGCAGCTAGTACTAGTATAATTCGCCAGGTTAACGGTATTATAGTAGTTGTAAAGGTCTCCCTAAAGTTAATTCCAGGGGCCTATTAAAACCCCCTAACCACTAACCGGACCTTGAACTTGGTAACCCTACCCTAAGTATCCTTTTTTAATTTAATAACCAGCTTAGTAATAATAAGTAGCTTTTTAGTTTTAAACCGTTTAATAAAATGGAAGGTTTTAGTAATTAATAATTACTATATCTCCTTAAAGTATACTATTAATTACTAATCCTTTAAAAGGTACCTTAAAATTTGCTTAAAGGACTTAGGCTCCAAGTCTTTAATAAGTTTAAAGGGGTTATAATAGCTACTAGGCTTAGTTTATTTAGTAGCTTTATTAATAAGGTGGTTAATTAGGTCTACCGTAGTATCCATAGGCTTAACTTCTACTCATTTAAATTCCTTTCGCTAGGTTTTAGTAACTTATAGGATTGGGACTTTTATTATAATAAGCTTAAATTTATCTCCTATAGGGGACTTGGAAAGCTCAGGGGTCGCTACGGGTAACTAAACCAATTTGCGTAGTAATATTACCAGTAGGGCAAACTTAATAGGCACCTCGGGGAGAGAGCCATTATAGTCAGGGTACTGGTCCTTTGTATCTTTAATAGTATCCGGGAGGTTTAGGGCGTTGGTTAGGCCCTGGGGCCCTTATAGGTAAGTAAAAAGGTTTTCGTATAATTTAATAAAACTAGTCTAAATAACCTTTTATTAACTAAACCAAACCAGGTAGGTCTAAGTACCTAATATAACTAATAATTTATTTTAAACGCCCCTGGGGGTAAGTTTTTAAAACTGGATACGTTTCTTAGGGGGAACCAATACCATATAATTAGCATTTATAACTTTATAATTAAAAAGATCCGGAATATAAAGGGTTTGTAAAGGTATTAACTTATTAAAAAAGAGCTAATATAAGGTAAGCTCCTTAGTAATATTTTTTATCTTATTAACTAGTTTAATTATAAGGTTTATAACGTATTTTTATAGGGAAGATAAAAGCTTTAAAGCAACTATTATAACCTTAAGGCGTTTTAAAACCACTTATATAATACATTTAATTAAACCGTTTTAATTATACGTATAAAGGCTAGACTCCGAGAAAATAATACCCTTTTTACGTAAATAAGGCTTAAGCCTACTAATTTCCTTACCTTTATTATAATATAAATATACTAGGTACCGTTTAAAAATATTATTAATCTCCTTTATAACAACCTTTGCTTTTGTAATAACTTTATTTTTAGATTTTAAAAACTTAATAATTTTAAAACGGGTTTTCCAATTTACTAAAATAAGCCTATAGGGTTTGTTATTTAGGGGTATAAAACGGATTATAAATATATTCCCTTTTATCTACCCTAACGTATTAAGAAGGTTAATAATAGCTTTAAAGGAGGGTCGGTATAATAGTTTAATAATATTATAACTTTTACAAGCTATATATTCAGGGCGTATATTGTTAAAATCAGGTATCCCTTTAGTAACTAAAGCGGTTTTTTTTAAAAGGTCCAGCCTTATATAACCTAAACGAATATATTAGAGTCTAGCCGCCTCGATTATTACCGCTAAGGGACCCCTTTAGGCCCTATTATAGTATACTAAAAAGGGGGTTACCCCTTTTGCAGTAAGTAATATTACAGCAGGGGCTTTAGGTTAATCTCCGGATAAGTAGTAATATTAGGTACTTTTATAATCTTGTTAAGTATAATTGGTTTTAGGGGGTTATAACCCCCGTAACTAAATATAAAAACCTAAACCTTTAAAATCTAATAAGGTAATAAGTTTTTTAAAAGCGCTGTAAAATTTATTTTTGTTGAAATTACAGCCCAGTTGCCCTGTAGCTACAGCACCCTTGGGTGCTGTAGCCTAGTTGATCTACTACCCTGGGAATGCTGCCGACTGCACTATGGCAAAGTGCAGTCACCACAACTACGGGGAGTTGGTGTTGTGGTTTAGGGGGGGCTGCCAAGCCCCCTGGACCTACTGGAACCCACTAGAACCGACGGGGAGTTCCAAGGACCCACCACCTATAGGCTTGGCCTACAGGGGTAAACCCACCACTACCGTTACGTCAGCCAACTCGTTGCCCTGGAATCCTTTGGTTTCCAGCGCCAACGTAAGCACTTTTCCCTCTATAGTATAGGTTTTCCTTTTATATTTTAGGGCCCTCACCCCCTGTAAGATTAACCCACACCCACTGAGGGCCCTATAAAGAACCATCTCCCCTCCTATATTTCTAATATCTAATTCTTTTCCTTTCTTCTACCTTAAGCAAAATAGTTTATATATAGCCTTAGGGTAACCTTTTAACCTTCGTAATCTTTATACAAAGCCTACTATAATCACCCTATTACAGGGCATAGACCCTTATATCTTTACTTATTACAGCAGGTTGGTCTGCTGATCTTAGCTTCCTTTAACCCCGTTCCAAGCAGTTATTATAGCCTTAAAGCCTTCCGCTACACCCGTTATAGGGGACTTACCCCTTATAACCTCCTATATTAGACCTTACTAAAACCAATTAAGCTATATAAATTAATAGGTTATAAGCCCGGATTTTACAACTCTTAGCCGACCTCGCCTCGTTACCCACAGTTAGTAACCACCCCTATAGCGCTTTTACGCCCTTTGTAAACCATATCGTCTATCCTCCGGAAAGGCCCATACGCCGGCTAAAATTGCCCTTAATATAGCTACTAACCCTCCTAAAAAACCCTTACACCAGCTATAATTGCCCCCGTAGGTGGTACTATAACCCCTGTATTAATTACCTACCCTTTTAAAAAGCCCTTACGCCAGTTAAAATTACCCCCGTAAGTAGTATTATAATCCTTATATTAATTACCAACCCTTTATTTACGCTACTAATATTACCTACCGTAATTAGTAGGTTAAATCCCCGTAAGACTACTATACCTCGATTCTCCAGGGGAATAATACCCCCTAATTTCCATTATTAATAAAAATATTACCCCCTAAACCACTGTAGATAGCACTACTGCCACATATTACCGTATTTCAACCTCCCGCGCGTAATTACTACCCTTTAATTACAAATATATTCAAAAAAACCACCCCCTAAAAAACACCTACGCCTACTAAAATTCGACCCCTTATAGTAATTATTGCTACTAAATATACCATTTATATAATAGGTACGTAACCTGTACAGTAGGTTGACCTTAACGTATAGTATACCTCCAGTCACCTATTTACGATCCCCCGGCTCTTTTAAAAACCTACTAACCTAATTATAATAATACGTACGGGAAAGGTAATTCCGTTACGTAATTAGAATTCTGATTGGAAATTAGGTACGATATAATAGCTGATGACGATTTAAATATAGCCTTTATAAGCTAAGGCTAGTAACCTGAAAAAATCCCGCCTATTTAAAGCTTGGTATAATAAGTTTCCAAGCTTACTTAAAGCTTTAATAAACTGCTAATAGTATTAAAATAATAATAATAGGTCCGGAATATACTAAATATAAGTACTTTTAGGACCTCCCAAAAGGGGGGTAATAACTTAATAGCAACTACTAAAGCCCCTGGGACTACCTATCCTTTAGTAATTTTAGCTGTTAGGAATAAATTCAGCATCCTTACAGTTAAAGAGCTTGCTAAATAATCTTTTTCCTTACCCAAAAAACAGCGCCTATTAGGATTTAAAAACTATTAATAGTAATTTTAAATACTATTAATTCAATTCAGGGCCCTCTAAATTCCTAATTTCCTTTACAACCTATAGGCAGTTATAAAGCGCCTTAGTAACCCTTAAAAAGCCGCCCTTTTATTAACTTTTTAAAATATACTAAAAAAAGGCCCCTTTACTACTATAGTTTATAAGGAGGACCCTAAATCTACCTTTAATCAGCTCTACTAATAATATGCCTTAACCTAGGTTAATCTTCGTAACGAATTCTACTACTAATATTACTTTCTAATCTTTAATAGTAATATTACTATAATAGATTTTAACGCTATTTTTAATACCTTAATAGGCCGTTTTAGTACTTAGGGAGTCGTAATTGCAAAATAGGACCAAATTAATTACTATTTTAACGTTTTAAAACCCCAATTTTTATAATAGGCTAAACGTTCCAGGGTATTATTACGATGAGATCAGTAGATTATAAACGCTAATACTAGGTTTTAAAGGTTATTTAGTACCCTTACCCTCCTGTATTTTCAGGAGGACCTATTTACTAAAACCCGGAACCCTGGTACCTTTTTAATACGTATTTTAATTATATTATAAACTAATTAGAAAAGGTTTAGGGAGCTTAAATAAGGTTTTGGAAAAGGTAAAGGCTAATAATAGGGCAAATTAGGAGCCTTATAAGGCAACTCTAAGCTTAAAGAAGTTAGGAATTCGAAAAAATAGGGTAATTTTAGTAATAGAAGGGTGTATAATAATAATACCTTTAGTACGGAAGATACCCTTAAAAGTATTAATAAAACCTATAAGACTAATATTATTTCTAATAATCAGGGGGAGCTAATTGCTATAAAAAAGGCCTTCCCTATTTATTATAACCTTAACCAAAATACTATACTTAACACTGAACCTACTGACCTTAATAATACCTTTAGTAAACTAGATACTTTAATAAACCCTAAACCCCCTATTAGCAACCCCCCTAAACCCTTTACAATTAACCTTTTTACAGGGGGTAATCCTACTAAATAATAGCTTTTTAATACTAATTCTATAGTATATATTTATATTAATAAAGCCCTATTTATAAAGTTATGTATTAGAAAACTAGTTATAGTACGTACTAAAGGTAGCCTAGTATAGCCTTAGGGCATTGGGATAGTTAAATTTAAGCCTTATACTAATATTATTAGAAGTAAGCCTTAATATAGTACCATTATACTAAAAAAGTGCCTTTATATTCCAACCTTCCCCGTCAATATTGTTAGTAGCCACCGCCTTTATAATTTAGGGGGTATACTTATTAAAAACAAATTTTACAACGCCTTTAGGAAGCTTATTACCTTATTAAACTTTAAAGGTTCAGGCTTCTATATCCGGTTATAGGGGTTACAACCCCCTAAAACCAACTATACTTAATAGGACCATAAAAGTACCTAATATTACTACTTATCTGGAGATTAACCTAAAGCCCCTACTGTAATACTATTTACTACAAAAGGGGTAACCCCCTTTTTAATATACTATAATAAGGTCTAAAGGGGTCCTTTAGCGGTAATAATTGAGGTGGTTAGACTTTAGTATGTTTATTTGGGCTATATAAGGCTGGACCTTCTAAGGAAGACCGCCTTAATTACTAAAGGAATACCCGATTTTAGTAATATACACCCTAAATATATAATTTGTAAAAGTTATAATACTACTAAATTACTACATTAACCCTCCTCCAAGGCTATTATTAACCCTTTTAACACGTTAGAGCGGATAAAGGGGGATATGTTTATAATTTACCCTATACCCTTAAATAACAAACCTTATAAGCTTATTTTAATAGATTAAAAAACTCATTTTAAGATTATTAGGCTTTTAAAATTTAAAAATAAAGTTATTATAAAAGTAAAGGCTATTATAAAGGAGATTAACAATACCTTTAAACGGTACCCGGTATACCTATACTATAATAGGGGTAAGGAAATTAGTAGGTTTAGATTTTACTTACGTAAAAAGGGTATTATTTTCTTAGAGTTTAGCCCTTATACGTATAACCAAAACGGCCTAGCTAAACGTACTATACAGGTAGTTTTAAAACACCTTAGGGCTGTAATAATTACTTTAAAACTTTTATCTTCCCTATAGAGATATATTATAGGCCCTATAGTTAAGCTAGTTAATAAAATAACAAATACTACTAAAAAGCTTACCCTATATTAGCTCTTTCTCGATAAGTTAGTACCCCTACAGGCCCCTTATATCCCGGATCTCTTTAATTACAGGGCTATAAATACCAATTATATAGTATTAATTCCCCCTAAGAAACGTATCCAATCCCAGAAACTTGCCCCCAGAAGCGTTCAAGGCAGGTTGCTAGCTATATTAGGTACCTAAACCTACCTAGTTTAGTTTGGCTAACGGAAGGTTATTTAGACCAGCTTTATCAAATTATACGAGAACCCTTTTACCTACTTATAGGGGCCCCGGGGCCCAATTAACGCCTTAAACCTTCCGGATACTACTAAAGATACGGAGGACTAGTACCCTAACCACAATAGCTCTCCCCCCAAGGCGCCTATTAAGTTCGCCCTACTGGTAATACTATTACGTAAACTAATTTAATTACCCGTAGCGACCCCTAAGCCCTTTAAGTCCCCTATAGGAGATAAACTTAGGCCTATTATAGTAGAAGTCCTAATCCTATAGGTTACTAAAACCTAGCGAGAGGAATTCAAACGGGTAGAAGTTAAGCCTATAAATATTACGGCGGACCTAATCAATTACCTTGTCAATAGAGCTATTAAATAAGCTAAGCCTAGTAGTTATTACAACCCTTTTAAACTTATTAAAGATTTGGAGCCTAAATCTTTTAAGTAAATCCTAAGGTATCTTTCAAAGGATTAGTAATTAGTAGTATACCTTAAGGAGATATAGTAACTGTTAATTACTAAAACCTTTCATTTTATTAAGCGGTTTAAAGCCAAAAAGCTACCTATTACTACTAAACTGGTTACTAAATTAAAAAAGGATACCTAGGGTAGGGTTACTAAGTTTAAGGTCCGGTTAGTAGCTAGGGGGTTTTAATAGGCCCCTGGAGTTGATTTTAAAAAGACCTTTACAATTACTATAATACTATTAACTTAGTAAATTATACTAGTATTAGTTGCTATTAAGGACTGGGAAATTAAATAAGTAGATTTTGTAGGAGCCTTTCTAAATAATAATTTGGATATAGAGCTTTATATCGAGGTTCTTAAAGGCCTATACGAGTTTAGTTTTAGTAGTCCTAAGGTATTAGACCTCCTAAAGCGGTATGGTTAGGACCCCTTTGAAGATTAAGTTATATTATTAGGTAAGGGACTCTATAGCCTAAAGCAGGCCTCCTACCTTTAGTAATAAAAGGTTGCGAAGCTACTGAAAACGTTAGATTACAGCCCTTTTACTAGTAACGTAGCCACTTATTATAGTACGGTTTACAAAATTATAGTAGTCACCTACGTTAACGATTATCTCCTTATCGGGCCTTTTGTAACTAAAATTAAGGTATTAAAGGTCCAACTCGATTAGGCATACGATATAAAGGACCTAGGCCCTGCCCGTTACTTTCTAGGGGTTGAGATCTACCGTGATAGGGTACGTCGCCTTTTATAAGCTAATTAGAAGGCCTATATTGAATAGGTTGTTTAGTACTTCAAACTCAGCTATAACGGACTAGCTACCCCTTTCTCTTTAGAACTTATAGGGCCTAACTCCTCTTCTAAGCCCCTAAATATTACTAAAATCCGGCTATTTCAGCAACTCGTCGGTACTATTATATACACTATAATTTAAATTAAGCTAAATATAGCATTTACAGTATAGTAACTTTCCCACTAGTTACAGCAGCCTATTATTACCTACCTTAAAGTAGTAAAAAAGCTCCTTAACTACTTATTTTTTAACATAAACCAGGGTATTTATTTTAGCACCTTTACTGATCTTACCCTTATAGGATATACTAATAGTGATTTTGCAGGGTGCAAAACCATTATAAAATCTATTTATAGTTACCTATTTACAATAAGTAGAGGATTAGTTAGCTGGAAGTTAAAAAAGTTGTTTATAATAGCCTACTTAACCTTAGAGGCTAAATTTACGGGGCTTATAAAGGGTAATAAAAAGGTAATTTGGCTTTAGGGGCTATTCTCTAAACTGGAGCGCCCTATATAAGGACCCGTTTTACTAATAGGAGATAATAAAGGCGTTATAAATATAATATATAACCCGAAATACTACAATTACACAAAGCATACCCTTTTAAAATACTAGGGGGTAAAAAAGAGCATTATAAAAGGCAATATCACTATAATATACGTATTTATAAGGGAAATATTAGTAAATAGGTTGACAAAAGCCCTAATCTTAGTTAAATATAAGCAATTCCTTAAGTTATTAAACCTTTCTAAGCCCTGTAGATTCCAAAGGGGGTTTATTTAGAACTAAAAGGTATGTTAGGGCTTAGGGCTGTAAAGGGGGTATTAAAATTATAATCCAGTTACCTTATAGCTACAATACCCTTGGGTATTGTAGCCTAATTAATCTACTACTCTGGGAATATTACCGACTGTATTATGGCAAAGTATAATTACTATAACTACAAGGAGTTAGTATTATGGTTTAGGGGGGGCTACTAAGCCCCCTGGACCTACTGGAACCTACTAAAACCGACGGGGAGTTCCGAGGACCCACCACCTATAGGCTTAGCCTATAAGGGTAGACCTACCACCACCGTTACATCAGCCAACTCGTTACCCTAAAATCCTTTGGTTTCCAGCGCCAACGTAAGTACTTTTCCCTTTATAGTATAGGTTTTCCTTTTGTATTTTAGGGCCCTCACCCCCTGTAAGATTGACCTATACCTACTAAAGGCCCTATAAAGAACCATCTCCCCTCCTATATTTCTAGTATCTAATTCTTTTCCTTTCTTCTACCTTAAGCAAGATAGTTTATATATAGCCTTAGGGCAACCTTTTGACCTTCGTAATCTCTATGCAAAGCCCACTATAGTCACCCTATTACAGGGCATAGACCCTTGTATCTCTGCTTGTTATAGCAGGTTAATCTGCTGATCTTAGCTTCCTTTAACCCCGTCCCGGGCAGTCATCGTACCCTCAAAGCCTTCCGCTGCGCCCGTTACAGGGGACTCACCCCCTGTAACCTCCTGTACTAGACCTCACTGAGACCAGTCAGGCCACACAAATTAACAATTTTTAATAAATATACCCCCTAAATTATAAAAGCGGTAATTATTAATAATATTAATGGGAAAGGTTGGAATATAAAGGTATTTTTTTAATACAATGGTGCTGTATTAAGGCCTACCTTTAATAATATTAATATAAGGCTTAAATTTAACTATTTTAATACTTTAAGGCTATATTAGGCTACTTTTAGTACGTACTATAACTAATTTTCCAATACGTAACTTTGCAAATAAAGCCTTATTAATATAAATATATATTATAAAACTAGTATTAAAAAGCTACTATTTAATAAAACTACCCCCTATAAAAAGGTTAACCGCAAGGGGTTTAGGGGGGTTGCTAATAGGGGGTTTAGGGTTTATTAAGGTATTTATTATTATTATTAATCTTACACCGCAGAGGACCTCTAGTCCTCGCCCCAGTGGGCAAGTAGTCCCTCTATCTATCTGTTTAGGCACCGTGGGTGCTTTTATAATATAGGTATCGGTACGATATCGCACCTAAACTAACTCTACTTCCAGCCTTTTATCTACTAATCTGGGTCTCTCCTACTTAGGATGTGTAATAGGAGGGGAGTTGTCACAATTTGTAAAGAAAGGGAAATGGGGGGTACCCGTATATCAATTCGAACTCGAACCGTACTTATTCTTTCTTCTTTAGCCCCGGTGCCCCGGCTATATCGTTATTAAAAGGTGGAAGGGGGGGGCTTTTTCTTTATATTTATTACCTCGCTTTCGATTCACCCGTAATTCAGACAATAGCCTTTTTCCACAGGTAGTTTTACTTTTTTCTCTTTTTACAGTTTACCTCGCTTTCGGTTCGCTTTCGTTTATACTATGGGAAGGCTATCGTAGCAGCGGTACCATTATAATATCGGTGGTATATTCAAATGGAAAAAGGGAGGAAGAGGGGGGGGTTATACCTTCTTTTGCAGTAGCATTATTATCAATTTACCTTCATTAGACTCCGGATAAAAGGTTATAAAGGTATTATTAATATATTTTTATCTAATATTCCATCCTTATTTAACCGGGGTAATCTTATTGCCTGTTAAGCAAGTACGATACGTAAACGCAAATTCTCGCCCTTTTTTATTTATAAATAAGGGGTTTTCTCTCTCATTCTCTTCTTCTTTTCATTATTATCTATTACTTTACATACTATAACTTCCAATTCCGATACCAACACCTTGCTCTCAAGAATCGAAACCGTTACGTAAAACCGCGTAATCACCGCGTAAGTACTCTACCATCGCTTATCTCCTTTACTAATTCTTACAATCCTACTAATCTTTATCCTTGTAACCCCTACCATTCCTATATCGGTGGTATTTATATCGGCGGTCGTTGGGAGCTCCATAAGTATCTACAACCCAATGGTACTTCTTCCACATACTCTCGCTACTTTTTCAAAATTCTTGCTTACTTCTCGCAGCTTTAGGCTCTCGCCGCTACTAATACTATACGGATTTTAATTAAATATATATCTTTATATATACCTTTTTACGTATTTATTACGGCTTTAATACTTACTAACTCTTCTTAACTCACCGATCCTAAGTAGTAAGTTGCTATTATATTTATTGTTTACGCCGCCCGCAAACTAATTTCCATCATCGTTAATTATTCTATAAGTTCCTAATACCTTCCGCGTACTGATTATAATACTTATACGGATCTTAGCGCCATTTCATTTTTATTAATTAAATAATCTATACCTAGCAGGGTTGGGTTATTATAAAGCCTATTTTGTTTGCTCCAACGATTTCTTCTCACGGTATAGCTGCGTAGCCTTCTCACGCCGCTGCCGCGGCTTAGACCACCCCTAGTAAAACACCCTATTAAGCGTACCGTTTTAAACGCCGTCTCGCTATTATTTAAAAGCGCTTCAGAGTTTCGGGCGAAATTAGTAGAATTCCAGCCGAGGTATTTGAAAAATAGGCTTAATAAGATGTATATTATTCCCTATTATATTTTTATTATATTTTCGCTATATTCTTAATCTTTTACTAATAGTTCCTACCAGTTTGCACTAAACGAGGACATAGAGGTACGTTAATTATAGTATATACGGGGATTTGCGTTGCTTTTGTATAATACTACTTCGCCGCGAATTCGTAGGTATTTTTTAAGGAGGAATTAATAATTTCCGCAGACTATAAACAGCTTATTACCCGTTTATAGGTTTTATTAGTATTCGTAGTACCCTTATTGTAATTTCGTTATAATTATTATATTATAATTCCGGTACTATCCGTCCTCTCCTTTTACCTTTTACTAATCGTTTGTCACGGCACCAAAGGACGCAATGCGTAAACACCACAAAAAGTGGAACGTTGTGCAGTCAGGGCACTGCACCGTAGTCCTTCTACATCTAGCTGCAGCCACAGGCAGGCAGCATCACTGTACCGTGACATCGTTCCTCTTTTTCACGTTTTCTCTTTTCTCTCGTAGCGACTACTTTCTTCCTTCCCCCAACTACCTCTTCCTTACTATTAAATCTCTTTATCTCCCTAACTAAATTATATATTTTAATTCTACTTATATTATAAAACCACGTTATTAATTTCGCTACGGTTACAATATAAGATAATACCTCTTTAAAGGTACTTCCGTCTCGTATTTTTAATAATCCTATTTACTCTTAGCTTTACGTGTATTCCGGGCAGTTTAAAAAGATATGTACCGCTGTTTCTAGTGCTTTTACGTATTAACATAGTAAGGTATTTATATTTTTTGCCTTTATTTTAAATAGGAATACGTTTAGCCCTATTACCCCGGTATATAATTGGGTAAGGAGCGAGCTTTTTACCTTGGTAAGCCTATTATATAGGTTGAGTAGGAAGTGTTCAAGTAGTTTTCCCCGGAGGTTAAATAAATCCGCCGGTTTTATACCTTGATTGGTTCTTCTTCGTAGTACTATTATTTATTACTTTAATTAACGTACCCTTTATTTTGCCTTTAGTTTTCTATCGGGGTCGAGCTTTATTTAGTCAACTTCCCCCCCTGAATTCTAGGCCTACTTTAGTAGTTGTAGCTACTATTTGGCCTATTTTACCTTGAGGATTCCGCTATTTGGTTACTTAATTCTTCTTTCCCTTTTACGCAATCGTCTCCTTCTAATTCGACTAGTTACTACCTCGTATGCGGTACGTAGTAGCTCCGTTATACCAGTTCTTTAGAGCCTTTATTCTACTTTCACTACCTACTTTGTAAGGTATAGATCCAGTGGTGGGTACTACGCCTCGGCCTCAATGTTTTTTACTAGTATGGCTTTATACACCCTAATAGTAGTACGTAAGTACTTTGTTTATTAATTATAAAGTTTTTATACTATTCCCCTTACTTTTCCCTTTCTCAATATTGGTATGTGCTATATATTCGCTTCGTATAATATTACACTCCGTACTACTATCGTGTAGATTTGCCGTACGCGGTCGAGGCGAACTCCCTACGTTTTCCCTACTAATTGTTCCAGTACTAGTTTCTGGGTTTTTATCTTTTATAGAATAATCTTTTGGTGTTTGGTAAAGGATAGCTTCCGATTTAGCTATATGCTTAAAAAGCAGGCGCTTTCTACTGGTACCAGACCCGGGTTCCCCTTTCCCGGGATGTTTAATGTATCGGTGCGCATTCGCCTCGTCCTCGTAAAGTATATGAGTTCACTCTTCAATGGGTTAAATTCCATGCCTTTTTCCTTTGCCCATTCCTCACATACTTTATATCCCCTCTCCAGCGTCTCGTATGCCGTCTTCGTATCGCGTACGTAGGCTAGTAGGTTCGTGTCGTCTGCAAATCCTACTGTAATGAGGTTGGGGATTTCCTCCAGTCGCTGGTATAGGGTGGATATAAAGATGATGAAGAGAATAGGGGAGAGGGGGGAGCCCTGTGGTGTGCCCTATTAAGGTATTTAATTTACTAAAAGTATTATTAAGATTAGTAGGTTTGGTATTAAGTATAGTATTTTGGTTAAGGTTATAGTAAATAGGAAAGGCCTCCTTTACAGTAACTAACTCCCCCTAATTACTAAAAATAATACTGGTTTTATAAATTTTATTAATACTTTTAAGGGTATCTTCCGTACTAAAGGTATTACTATTATACGCCCTTTTATTACTAAAACTACCCTATTTTTTCAAATTCCTAACTTCCTTAGGCCTGGAGTTACTTTATAAGGCTTTTAACTTGCCCTATTATTAGCCTTTACCTCCTTTAGAACCTTATTTAGGCTCTTTAAACCTCTTCCAATTAACTTATAATATAATTAAGGTACGTATTAAAAAGGTATTAGGGTTCCGGGTTTTAATAAATAGGTTCTTTTAAAAATACAAAAGAGTAAGGGTATTAAGTAGCCTTTAGAACCCAGTATTAGCATTTATAATTTATTAATCTCGTCGTAATAATACCTTAAAACGCTTAGTTTATTATAGAAATTAAGGTTTTAAAACGTTAAGATAGTAATTAATTTAGTCCTATTTCGTAATTACAACTCCTTAAATACTAAAACAGCCTATTAAAATATTAAAAATAATATTAAAGTTTACTATAGTAATATTACTATTAAAGGTTAGGAAGTAATATTAATAGTAAAATTTATTACGGAGATTGGCCTAGGTTAGGGCGTATTATTAGCAAAGCTAATTAAAGGTAGATTTAAGGTCTTTATCGTAAATTATAATAGTAAGGGGGCCTTCCTTTAGTATATTTTGAAAAATTAATAAAAGAGCGGCTTTTTAAGGGTTATTAAGGCGCTTTATAACCATTTATAGGTTATAAAGGAAATTAGAAATCTAAAGGGCCCTAAATTAAATTAATAATACCTAAAACTACTATTAATAGTTCTTAAATCCTAATAGATATTATTTTTTAGGTAAGAAAAGAGATTATTTAGTAAATTTTTTAATTATAAAGGTACTAAATTCATCCCTAACGGTTAAAATTACTAAAGGATAAGTAGTCTTAAGGGCTCTAATAATTACCGTTAAATTATTACCCCCCTTTTGAAAGGCCCCAGAAGTACTTATATTTAATATATTCCGGGCTTATTACTATTATTCCAATACTACTAATAGCCTGTTAAAACGTTAAATAAATTTGGAAATTTATTATATTAGGCCCTAAATAAGCGGGATTTCTTTAGGCTGCTAGCCTTAGCTTATAAAGGTTATATTTAAGTCGTTATTAGCTATTATATTATATCTAATTTCCAATTAAAATTCTAATTACGTAACGAAACTACCTTTCCCGTACGTACTATTATAATTAGGTTAATAGGTTTTTAAAGAAGCCAGGGAATCGTAAATAGGTAATTAAAAATATACTATACGTTAAGGTCAACCTATTATATAAGTTACGTACCTATTATACAAATAGTATATTTAATAGTAACAATTACTATAGGGGGTTGAATTTTAGTAGGTATAGGTATTCTTTAGGGGGTAGTTCTCCTAAATACATTTGTAATTAGGGGGTAGTAATTACGCATAAAAGGTTAAAATACAGTAATATATAATAATAGTACTATCCATAGTAATTTAAGGGGTAATATTTTTATTAGTAATAGAAATTAAAGGGTATTATTCCCCTAGAGGATCAAAATATAGTAGTTTTACAGAAATTTAACCTACTAATTACAGTAAGTAGTATTAGTAGCGTAAATAAAGGGTTGGTAATTAATACAAGAATTATAATACTATTTACAGGGGCAATTTTAGCCGGTATAAGGGCTTTTTAAAAAGGTAGGTGACTAATATAGAGGTTATAATACTACCTACAAGGGCAACTATAACCAGCGTAAGGGCTTTTTAAGAGGATTAGTAGCTATACTAAGGGCAACTTTGGCCAGCGTATAGGTTTTTCCGGAGGATAGATAATGTAGTTTGCGGAGGGTATAAAAGCGCTGTGGGGGTGGTTACTAATTATAAGCAACGAGGCGAGGTCAGCTGAGGGTTATAAAATCCGGGTTTATAACCTGTTAATTTATATAACCTAACTAGTCTTAGTAAGGTTTAGTATAAAAGGTTATAGGGGGTAAATTCCCTATAACGAGCGTAGCGGAAGACTTTAAGGGTATGATAATTGCCTGGAACGGGGTTAAAGAAAGCTAAGATCAGTAAATTAACCTACTATAATAAGTAAAAATATAGGGGTCTATACCCTGTAATAGGGTAATTATAGTAGGCTTTGCATAGAGATTACAAAGGTTAAAAGGTTACCCTAAGGCTATATATAAACTATTTTGCTTAAGGTAAAAAAAAGGAAAAAAATTAGATACCAGAAATATAAAAGGGGAAATGGTTCTTTATAGGGCCCTCAGTAGGTATAGGTCAACCTTACAAGGGGTGAGGGCTCTAAAATACAAAAGGAAAGCCTATATTATAAAGGGAAAAGTGCTTACGTTAGCGCTGGAATCCAAAGGATTCCAGGGCAACAAGTTGGTTGTACTGACGTAATAGTGGTGGTAGGTCTACCCCTGTAGGCCAAGCCTACAGGTGGTGGGTCCTCGGAACTCCCCGTCGGTTCTAGTAGGTTCCAGTGGGTCCAAGGGGCTTGGCAGCCCCCCTGAACCACAACACCAACTCCCCATAGTTATGGTGACTGCACTTTGCCATAGTACAGTCGGCAGCATTCCCAGGGTAGTAGATCAACTAGGCTACAGCACCCAAGGGTGCTGTAGCTACAGGGCAACTGGGCTGTAATTTCAACAACGCGTAAAACGTGTCTGAAGTTTTAATTAGCGCTTGATAAAGTTATGTAATGTGGCCAGCGAAACCCCGCCGCAGCGTCTGCGCAGCCGCTGCGGCGGGGTTTCGCTGGCCACATTATAAGTTGTAAGCCTATCGTACGCTAATAAGAGGCGCGTTGCGTTTGCGAATTAATTGGTTGGCTAAATTTTTATATAATAAAGCTGAGGGTGGAATACGCGTGTATATAGCTTAATTATATATTAAATAATTATTTTCTCTTCCAAATCCGTAGGTTTGCGCAAATTAGCTGGAGTATCGTATCGTATAGGCTGATTATTGCGTTGGGTGTAAAGGGTAATATAAGGAATAGAATAGACTTTTAATACTTTGTAAAGATTAAGTTTTAGGTTTTTTTTAAAAAGCCTTAAGAGTTAAGATTAACCGCGTTTCGTTTGAACGCAATGTTATATTTTGTAGTGGAGGAAGTGTTGCGAAAGGTAAAGGGAGTTGCGTTGCGGGGAAAATTATCCGCTTGCTTGTTTTATCCGCTCGCTTATCACGCACGTTATTGGATTTGTCTGGTGATGAGGTTATGGCTAGTAGCGTATTAGTAGCTGTCCCTACGCTATTTAAACGCTATAGAAGACCCGTTGGCTTAAAGAATAAACTGAAGCGCGTATTGGAGCTGAAGCCAGAGCTGGAGCTGGTTGAATTACGTATTACCCTTATTATTATACTACGAAAGAGACCGGGCCTCCTAATTTCCGGAGGTGTTAATATCAGCCCAAAGCTGCCTGCGAAGAGAATACGGAGCGGTTGCGAGGTTTACTCTACAGCCAAGTTGCGAGGATAGATACGTATGGATACTAGAATTTGTTAGATTAGATAGGTATTGTAAAATAAACCGCTCTTATACCTGTAAATACGTTGCATATACGCTGCGATTGACTGGATTGCGTCAAATGCGCTGTTAAGTGGCCTTTATGGTGCTGTGCCAAGGGGTGCCCCCCCAGTAAAAATCAGGGTGCCCGCGCAGTAATTCCCTATACCATGGACCATATCCCGTGCACTGAGAGCCATCTTTGGCGACACATGAGTGTTCCTTTCGCCAGCAACAAAGAATACGATGGACTTGACTTTGCAGATTATCCCGTCCGCAAGCAATGGCAGGATTCATCCAGTCTGATACGACCCTTGGCGCAATCAGACCCACCGGACGATCTGCCCAAGAACAGTCATCTTTCTTTCAGGCTTGGTTATTTTTCGACATACTGGCCGAGGTTCTTGGTATTACAACTGCGGCTCAAGACTTCGTGGTTGACGGCTTCGTGACGATGAAGAGGCTGCACCATTTCACTTCCGCATACTACAGGAATCTCCCTCAAAATGCCGGGTGACCAGCGCCGGGACTGCTTTATGAGATCCCGAGCGGTGTCTCCTTGTCGCGCGCGCGCCTCCCGTTTCGCGTTCCTAGATGAAGCCCAACTACCAGACTGCCTCGTTGCGCCCGAGATACGCTTGTCCATCAGCATCCTCCGCGAGACATTGGGCCAAACCTACTACCCAAGCACTCCGATAGCATCGACCTGCCTTGTGATGGCAGGTGTCCTGAGATCGAGCCGACCCAGGCTCACATCCTCGCCATTCTTGCAGAAGGGGGACTGCCCTCTTCTCACGGCTTCTTTATCTGGCCACGGCAATGTTATTGTCACAGTCAGCAATTACCAGGCCGGAATGGAATATACTGCTGTCTCAGACGTCTGGTCAGATGGGCTAGGCAAACGAGAACCACAGCTGGCTACCGCAAATGCCAATTCGCCGCTCTTATAAAAAAGCAGTCAACGCTACACAAAAGACGACATATTACGGGTCATGGTAGCCACGCTTCTTCAACAGGTGTGGATGGCATCGGAGTGCCTGCATTATCTTGCAACATTCTAGATCGGCATACAATCTATGTCCCGCGCGGCCCCGCAGCTGCTGGATTTCGACGCATGGTTCTCGACCGCATAGCTCTTCCGTAACCAGCTAGCCACTACCGTCCTAGCTCTCGACGCTGAGCTCTACCACACCGACTTGCCGAGCTCAAGCCACGAAGCCATAGTGCGACTTATCTGTAGCAACTGGATGAGAAGGTTGTGGACTCGGTGCACAGCATCTTTCCATCCCCCTCAAAGGGGGAAGGGCTCTGCAAATCATCGTAAACTACAGTGTCTACAGTGGTAAGGTGATGCGAAGGGCGCTCGGGCGAATTTATTCTCGCTTATTCCAAGCATTCTAACCGAGACGAGGCGGTTTTAGTAGTCTCATCAATAAGGTTATGCCGAGACAGTCGCTATCGTTAATCGGCCCGCTGTCAGATCCGGGTGAACCCGTGGATCCCCAGAACAGCCGGGATATGCGGGGGATTCAAAAAGCTTATCTCCCTTTTTTTCGGCATATTACATCTTGGCATGCTCTGATTTCGATTCATCATGAGTGCCAGAAGCGTCGTTCGATGTGCTAACCTATCTTCTAGGAAGAAACATCCTGGTTGTGATTATGGGAGAACCGATCTCCCTGAAGAGTTTCAGGCACTCGGTACCCTTTACCATATTTGATCAGAAATAAGAGGTACTGCGATTCGGATCTGGGAGGCCAACCTCTGTTCCCCCCGTTCCCCGCCATGAGCGGTCTTGTGGGTACCAAACCCAGGGATTGAGGGCCGCGTGGGTAAAGAATTGGAGTGTATGGGATGGCGGCCCTAGCATTTGCGAGGCAGCGGGGGTTGCCGGGAGAATCTACTCGTCCTATTTAGGCGCACTAATGAGAGGAGGACAGCTGGACAGATATCCGCCGTCAGAGTCCCGCGACAAAATTTAAAGAGCAGCCCCAGCCCATCGTAGCCTTTCTCATAGATTGCTGTGCGTCCACCACCCCCGCTGCTTGGACGCAATACCGGATCCCGTCTTAGCTATCTCTCGGCTTCAGAAAGCCGGGATCCGCCTCCGAAACGAATTGGCAATATAGCCTTCTCTAGGTTTTTTGCCGTCACTAAGAAATTGCAATATATCCCCTGCCGTGAACTAACCTTCGCCGAGAAAACTGGCGACTGGCATATCCAGATCTCCTTTAAATCAAAGACCTCGCTCCAGGTAAGGTAGGTACTTAACCCTAGGACTGTGCCTTTCAGTTGTCAAAATTGTGAATTGTGTGCGTCCATTCCGCGCAGAAGCAAAAAATGGCGTTTCTAGAAGCTGCATTTCTCTCTCTTCTTTTGTCATTCTCGACAGCCCAGCAAATCGGCACGTCGGTCCCGGAGCGACACCCGCCGCTCACCACATACAAGTGCAGCAAGGCTGGGGGTTGCAAAGCCGTCAACACGTCCATCGTTCAAGATGCGTTCGCGCGTCCGCTGCATTCCATATCCTCTCCCGAGATCTCATGTAATGTGGGCTCTACACCGTGCGAGACTGCAGAAGCGTGCGCCAAGAACTGCGCCCTCGAAGGTCTTGACTAGTATGGCCAACCCTGCTCATTTACCTACCTGACCTACTCAGCTTCATCAACATAGATGAGCGCATCACTTTTGCTGACATGATCACAAGCTCTATCCGCGGGATAAGGACGTCTGGGGACGCCCTTATACTCAACCAGTGGCGACAGGATGCCGAGGGAAAGACCGTGACCGTTTCACCCCGCGTCTATCTTGTGGCCGCCGACGGCAAGAATTACGAAAACTTGACGCTTTTGGGCAACGAGCTCACTTTCGATGTCGAGCTGTCCAAGCTGCCGTGCGGAATGAACGGTGCGCTATATCTCTCGGACATGGAGCTGGACGGCGGCCGCAAGGCATCGGGCGGCCTCAACGCGGCCGGCGCCGAATACGGCACGGGCTACTGCGACGCACAGTGCCCCGTACTTGGTTTCATCAACGGCGCGGCAAACACGGGCAAGCTTGGCGCCTGCTGCAACGAGATGGACATTTGGGAGGCCAACTCGCGCTCGACCGTGTACACGCCGCACCCGTGCCGCGCCGAGCGCATCCGGACGTGCAACACCGAACTAGACTGCGGCCAGCCATCCGGCTACTGCGACAAGTGGGGCTGCAGCTACAACCCCTACGCCCACGGCCACCACGATTTCTACGGCCGAGGCGCCCAGAACAAGGTCGACACGCTCCTCCCCTTCACCGTCATCACGCAGTTCCACACGTCGCCGACCACGGGCGCCTTGGCCAACATCACGCGCCTCTACCTCCAGAACGGGACCGTCATCCACAACACGGCCACCACGGCCGCCGGCCGCACCACCGACAACATCAACGACCCTTACTGCAACGCCACGGCCGCGTGGACCCAGCAGCGCGGCGGCATCGAGGTCATGGGCCAGGCCCTGGCCCGCGGCATGGTGCTCATCTTCAGCCTCTGGGCCGACGACGGCGGCTTCATGACCTGGATGGATAGCGGCAATTCCGGGCCGTGCAACTCCACCGAGGGCGACCCTCGCCAGATCGTCCAGCACACGCCAGATGCGAGCGTGACCTTTTCCAACATCCGCTGGGGAGAGATTGGCAGCACTTTCAAGCAATAGAGCGGAGCGGGAGTGGTTAGTTATCAAAAAGACGAGAGTTGTAAGTGCGAATATATATATATATATATATGATGATATAAATTTCAAGCGTGTCTCAGCTTAAAAACCTTCCTACTAGAAAAAAACCTTTCTACTAGTAGGATATAAACAAAGGCTTAAAAGGGGAGGAAGAGGCTGTTCACAGCCGGACGATTTTTGTTTGAAATTTAACTTTTAATAACTCCTAGCATAAAATAAAAATATTTTATAAGAATTACTAATATTACCACCGGGCCGCGCCGGCCCCCTTCTTAGGCCGCTTGCGGCTGCCTGCGGGGGTAGTCACACACCACCGCTTTTAAAGAGTCAGATTCACAGGGAGCTAATCATGGAGCTCAATCTCTTCACCCCTCAACTGTAACTCGGCTGTCACTACGGCTATCTGCGCTTTACGTTGATATTTGGGCATAGCATATGTTACTAACAAGGACGGTTTGGAAGTCGGAATGGATGGATTTTCGTTGGCAAGAAGCCATACCGTCAGTGCAGGTTCAACAAAAAAAGCCCGGTACCTTTTCTTGCTGAGATGTACCCGTGAAGGTCCGGCAGAACGGGGTCGGGATTGAAAAGACGCATATGAGGTGCGGTTTTTGTCGGGGAAATATATTGGAGTTGGAGGAATTTTCCTAGAGAGGGATATGCAGCTGTGTCGGTTCTGATTTGGAGGCTGGGACATTGATGGCTGGATCGAAAGAGGCTGCATTTCGTGCGGACTATGAGGAATTTGAGTGGGGTGGGTGGGTTTCTGGAAAGGTTGGGTGGCGATGGTCTTCTTGGGGGCCTGCGTCAAGACATGCGGCTTGGCGGTTACATATAGGGTTCTTTATGTGTTCTAGACCGTCCAGGACCGGGATCGGCGGCTTTGTCAGACTATATGTAGTGTGATGTCAAACTGGTGTCAATGCAAGGTAATAATGCAAGGCGTCAACATATTCTTTGTCCATGTAAACTGCTGTTCTAACTCTCCGCGGATTTCTCTTCAACCTGCAGAGCGAAGGGATGTAGTTGGTTTGGGGAAGGCTGATATTCATCACCTTTCTCGAGCTACCTGGGGCATGATGAGCCGAGTACCATTTTGCGAAAGCATAAAGCTGCATAAAATAAGGATGGAAATCGCGCATGCCCGTTTTTTTTTTTTTTTCAATGAGGGCTGAGACGTGAATGGAGGGCATTTCCCCAGTGTCAGGTTCCATCCCAATTTTAAGGACACCCAGCTCTTCCCCGACCCTACTCGTCTTCATCTTGCTCTCATCTCATCGTACAATGCATCTCTCATTCTTCCTCCACTCAGCCGTGCTTCCACTATCCAAGCAAGCATCTCGAATAGCTAAGACCAGCCGGTGCTGCCGTCCCAACATCCCGAGATTTCGGGGTGCTGTGAGACGTACGACCTGTCAAAACCGGGCGGGATCTAATTCCAATCTCCAAGTCTTTCTTTGTGTCGACGTCAGAGCTCGCACACGTAAGCCCTTCCTCCCTCACCCCAAATGGTAATGAAGGCACCTGAGAGCAAGCAGCTCCTCAACCGGGGACCCCAACCTTTTCCTACTTCATCATCACACAGCTATCAAATTCGTATCGCCTTTATATGCTGCGCAACTGCAGTGGGAACGGCACATTGACGATCCTTGGCTTGGGCCTTGGCACCGTGTTTTAGCCAGAAAGCGAAACATATATCTCGGTTTCTGATATAGAGAGCCTCACACAGTAGAGATTTGCCGACTCAATTACCTATTAACCTCCCCAGCGATATATATGCAACACCTCATTCAATCCACTCATTCATAGGACCCTAATAAACAATAAAACCACGAATCCACCCAATTGTTGTTATCAAGAGATATGGGAGAAAAAAAATAACCCCAAAATCCGCCGCAGACTATTAATAACAGTATTGGTTACCGTTGTAGGAATAAGGATCGTAGGAATAAGGATAGTAGTACTGGTCCCCCTGAGCCGGGTATGGCGCCGAAGGATACGAGTACTGCTGCTCTGGATAATACGGAACACCGTGGGCAGCCAGAGGATATGAATCCTCGCTCATTCCCACATGCTGCTGCCCCTTTGCTTCTGCATCTTCTCCGCTTGGGGACGTCGCCGTGTCCGGAAGGTTCGCGGGTGGTTTCCCAGTGCCAAGTGCAATTAGGTCGAACACGAGGCTGATCAGCTCGGTGCCCAAACCTCCCAGGCACCACATCAGGTCGACCTGCTTAAGCGACGAGGGGCAGTACAGCGGGCCGTACAACTTGAGAAACCCGACCCACATTGCCCAGCTAGCGGCATAAAGCCAGAGAGACAGCAGCGCAAATATGACATAGATGGTCCAGTCGAGCCTCTCAAACTCCCTCCTGCTGACTCCGCATTTCCTTGATCCAGGTTCAGGATGGCGCATCTCGTTCTGCCGCTTGGCTCGCTGCATAAGAAACTGAAAGCCCTTGGCGCCGCAGAACAGCAGCACGCCAATAGCAACGAAGATCAGTTGTGCAATGACAGCCGCCAAGGCACCCCTCGTCATTGCCGACCACCCGTCTGGCGCGTTGCCATTCACACCACGGCCGCCGCCGCCGCCACCAAAAGCAAGGTTTCCGCTCCAGACAACGCCCAGAAAACACATCAGCATGTTGACAAACATGGCGCGCAGCGCACGACCGGTATATCCCCGATGGACGAGCCCAACCAGCGCGAGCACGCCCGCAATGCGTGGCCTCAGAGCCCAGATTTCCATAGTCTGCCAGATACCCACATCCAGCCTCAGCGACGCATCCGGCGGCACCGCGGCCGTGTTTCTGCCGTTGCCTAGCGTAAGGATCGCGGTGCCGACGGTGCAGCCGATGTGGAAGGCCAAGGACAGGAACCAGGTCCAGTAATTTGTCTCGACGGCCTTGTCCTCGGGGCCGAGTCGGGCGCCAAGCCGCCGCCCGAACACGCCAAGGACGAGCCGCCGGCTGGCGAAGAGCAGGAAGAGGAAGAGGAAGACGACGTTGTAGATGGCCAGACGGCGGATCATGTCGGATACGCTGGGGCATTGGTCCTTGCCGTTATCGGTAAGAAGGGCGAAGTCGACCCAGTCAAGACGGGAGGTGACGTCCTGGACGCAAGCCAGGGTGGACTTGCCATCTGTGGGCCACTGGGTGCACCGCGTGTAGTGGATCGCGCTGCATTTTGGTGAAATGGGTAGGTAATTAGTGCTGTTAGGGAAGAAGAGGAAGAAGAAGAGGAAGAAGAAGAGGAAGAAGAAGAGGAAGAAGAAGAAGAAGAGGGAGGAAAGGGTCATAAATGGCCGGAGATGCACACTCACGCTTCCACTTGGCAGTATAGAACCGATTGCTCTTCGTCGGTGCGAGCCGAGCTGCGGAAGACCTTTCTCGTAGATTCCTCAAGGGTGGCAAATTTACTGGAGCATACTTGCTTGAGAATCTGTCTATTGGGTCAGATAGGCTAAAAAAATTATTTTTTTTAAACTAGGGTAAAAATGGCTGAAGTGCTACCCGTACCGGTTGGAAGTCTGGTTTGGACCTGTCGCATGTGCGGTCATCCGTCTCCTGGAGATAGTTGACCTTGTCAAAGTTCCCAGAACGTGTGTCAAACGCGATTGGGCCGCCATGACTGTTGCTTGGCTCAGACCACATTTCACTGAATCTAACGCAGGCGGTCACAAGAGGACCATTGTTAGCTGTTACGGGGACGAGACCATTGCGAGTTACTTCACACATGAGAATCAAAGGAATGATAGTAGAGAGCTCTTACAATTTGGTGACGCATAGTGCCCAGACATCCGCAGCTGCGCTCCGAAGCGGATACTCTTCTGAACATGCCTGCAGCGGACCTGAGAATACACCGCAATGTCGATCCACGGCCTGTTTCAGCCGTCTGTCAGCTAGCTATCTAAGCACCATTGAAGGGAGACCTCATGAAACGTGCACGAACAGTGAGAAAAGTAAAAGTCGTAAACTTTGACAATCGACCGCACATAATGCCGGAGTCAGGGCACAGGAAAATTTCCGACCCATGATCAGGATCGCATGCCGTGCCCCAAGAACAGATCGAAGTGTTGTAGAGACTGCTTGCTGGGATGGTGGATAACACGAGATCTCTCTTGTGTGGGAAGCGCTTGGAGGAGGAAGCGGTCGGCTGGGCCGCCAGAATGCCGATGAATGTTGGTACTTTCATCTCGGTCGAGTTAACTGATTTGCATTTGCATCAATCTCCTGTCTTCGTCAACGGGTGATGAGGTTGTTGGCACGTAAACGGGTGAATATCTTTGCTGTGATTACTTGTAGCGTTTTTATTTTGCTTAGTGGTGGAGTGATGGAAAGCCACATTCTTGGCGTGCGCCTGAAAAGTGGTGAGGTGAGGTTCTCTTTCGTTGCAGACACATTTTCCATTCACATTCAGGCCACGATGGTTCGACTTTGAACCTGATGCCTCGCAGGCATTGTGCCTCTTGGCAACAAGACCAACTTATCATCAGCTTTGCGGGAGTTTCTACCATGCAAGCGGTTGCCAAAAAAACACGGACTCACAAATTCAGCACGAGACCCTGTACTAACAGTGGCTTAGCATTTCTCCCATAGTCTACCACCCCACTGGGCCTTGCACCACTACCAACCCATTTTATACCTTGACCCAAAGGCTTAAGGATGAAAAGAAAAGTGTGTAACTTACGGATAGATGATATAGTATTAATGTATAGTTTAAAACAGAAAAACCAAAATTGAGGTGAGGAAGAAAATAGGTAGGAAAGCAAAGGGGTAAATGATTCAATGACAAAGATACTGTGGTGCGAGGTCGGGAGATCTGTTAGTGTAAGGTTTGTCAACTGATCAGGTCGTTACCTGCTGGCTACCTGGTTCTTCCCAGCAAATTATACTGGGGTGGAGGTACTGTCAAGGTAATGAGTCCGTTTTATTTTGTCAACCGCTTGCCATGTAATCTCGCTCCTGATGGCTGGGTGCATTCCCATCACGCGACGCTCTGCCGATTGCCGGCCGAGACCGACACTAGTAGAGGCGCCACACCCCTCCAGTGACCTGGTGTGGCCTCATTCAGCTGCTGCCAGTTGAGTCAATTTAGCGCCGCTGCTGGCCGCCAATCAGAGGCTGGATGTAGCGACAATCACCTGTTACTCCTCTGCCACCGTTAAATAAGTTACCGCTGCAGATCGACATAGGGGTTAACGGGGGGCTGGGGGGGGTTAGCCTCCGTCAGCGCTGCGTGGAAACAACCAGAATTGTACACGTGCCAGAGCGCATCACAAACACAAAAAAAAGGGGGGGGTCAAAAGGCCAGGAATTCAACAATCTATTATATCGCCTCCTTTTTCAATAACCAACCTGCGGCGATGTGGCATTAAGTGCGCAAGACGAACTGCATCCCAGGCAGCCCACACAAGCCTCAACAGTTCAGGAAGTAACACTTCCTGACTATCACCCGAGCACATTATCTCCCCCTAGTCTTTCATCCGGGACCAAACATTCTCAATAGGTAAGAGGTCCGGGGAATAAGCGGGATACTGTACAAGATTAACGCTAAATGATCTGAGGGTGTCCTTTGTAATCATGGCTCTATGGGATGGTGCATTGTCCTATTGGAATGCTGTGGCCTGGATACGTCAATGAAATTTCAATAATCAGAGGCACCACCCATCGAATGTATTTTGCAGCACTAACACCACCATATATTCCTTAGGCCAAACCCATCCTCTCTGCCTTTGTATCGGCAAGCAAATTGGCCCCAAAACATCCACCCTTCAGACTTCTGCTTTCTAAAAGCCAAGTTCGTCCGGATCCTCGTCGTCATGAATTAAGGCGTATCTTTTTCTACATTGGATCATTCATGGCCCAGACCTCGTCAGTAAAAATAAAAGTCTCCCAATCCTCTAGATTTGGCCGTCCGCATAAACTCTCCTAGCACTAGATAAAACGTGCCCTCTTTTGTTGGTCGGTATGGTGGATCTTCCGGGGCCGTATTCGTAAATGGAAGCCAAAGTCATGAATTACTCGGAATAAGGCCTTCTCGCTGTAGCTATGGAGAGGTACCAGTATCACGGCGAGGGCACCCGGCAACCAGAGCAAGGCCCGAAGAAGTGACTCAATCGTATGTAAATTCTAAGATGAGGAAAGAAGAAGAGGAAGCCCTACGAGGCAGCAACGAAGAAGACTTAATTAGCTGCCCACGTCTTATAATCCCTACAGTGTGTCCAGTATGTGCTGTTAAATCACACCGTTTATTCTACGAGAAATTCGTCAGGCCGCGCCAGCTCAAGTGACGACCACAGGGGTTGTCACACGATTCCCCCTTATTAAACTTCTTTTTCTATAAAGAAAGCTTGGCCAGTTTCCTCTCTTTACCTGCTTGCCACGTCTGTTAACAGTGTAAGGAAAAACAGAAAAGTAATACTTCTTTTATCCTCCGACTGTCGTCTAGTAAGCGCTGAATTTATTCGTGTCTTTGGTATCGTTATAGTTGTGAAGTGTTTCCGTTGCTAACACCTGGGTCTGGACGTTAAAACTGTAAGTAAAAGCGAGTCTTACAGTTTATGTATATCTGCCAGAGGAGAACGTGTACTTATTATGTAATGTGTATGGTTACGACCGATCGGTTCTTTAGGGGATTCTTAATAAGAAATGTCTTAACACGGAGGAGTAAGAGATTTTAGCTAAACTCCTTAGGCTGAAGGATTAGCAGAGAGCCTTATCGCGTTATGCTAACGAGGTTTTTGGCCATGAGTTTGTAATCTTTCCCGAGGAGGAATAGGAGGTCCGCCCGCCAAAGTCTTCTCACACTCCCCTATTTTTAGGCGAGCTAGATTGGGAGTCACCTTTAAAGGGCGGGGTAACGGCAGGGGCAGCAGCCGTATAGCTGCTAACATTATAAGTGAGTTTTAATAGCGAAGCGGTGTGACTAGGGAGTTGCCTCCTGTTGTTGCGCGCTTCCCCCTTTCTGGCATGGCTAATGGTACTGTTGAGATATAGCCTCTGAAACCACTGCAACGCAGCCAGCGCTAGAGGCGCTGTACCCTCCTGTAAAGCACAGGAGGTACAGGGTGTGGAAGCACAAGGCACGCGGTAACACATCTCGCCACGGTTGCCAAGGGCAACCGTGAACCCTCTAGAAAGCTCACAGCGCTCCCGAGCTTATAGTATAGTGCTCCGGAGCCTACTGAGCAACAAATAGTAAAAGCATCTCCTAAATATCCCTAGTATTAACGACTAGTAATAGATATAAGTATTAATAGGCGGAAGGCCTGGACAAATTGTCCATAAAGTTCTGGGTAACCGCTATTACGAGTGTCACACGGCTAGGGCTAGGGTGGTGGTGCCCCGTATGGTCAGCGGATGCTGACCAGGTGCGGGGTAGGTGGCGAATCTGCACCATCCAAGCTGAACTGACGCAGTCAGTTCAGCTCACAACGATAATGGTTTAGCTCGCATGAACGCCGAGCACCTCCGATGATTAGTATAAGAGGCCCTCTCTGACAGAGCTAGAGAGTGCAGGGCAACGACCTTGAGGCCATAGAAGATTATTGTATTGTTCATCAGACCTTTTCATCCACAGCAAACCGGCTTGATCCCCGCATCCCCGCCCCATACCGCCAGATGATCCATGGTGCCGGGATCCCCAAGACAATAGCAATACTTCCTACAATGCTCCCTCCGATGCCATAGCCGAGATTACCGAATAATGCTGGGACAAATAATGGAAATATAAACGCCAATGTCGACCGTAGAAATGCGCATGCTGCCGATGCCGATGCCGAATGCAGAGTGTATGCGTCGGAGATGTAAGCAGAAATGCACTGATAACAAATGATAGAACCGGCAGCGAATAAGCCAGCGGCAATATTGGGGACCATAAAATGCATTTTCGCGTGAGCTGACCACCCGTACAGGAAGATGGCGGCAGGTGTGATAATCGACGCTGGTACCATGAGGGGCATGCGGAATTCGGGAACCCCAGGCTCGTCAACACCCAGGCCCCGTCTGCGTTTGAGGGATGCGTAGATGCGATCAGTCACCGGACCGCAAATGTTGACACCGATCAAGAAGCCAATAGCCAGAGACAGGTAGTTGAGACTGGCTTGGCCCCTTGCCATGCCGTACCGCCCCTCCCAAAGAAGCGGGAAGCCCGAGATCAAAAGATAAAATGTGCCAAAGTTGAAGGCCTGATAAATGGCGAGGACCTGGATGATGGGCTGTGTCCCAAGCATAACCCTGAGCCTGTCAGACACACCTCGTTTGCGAAATATTATTGTGAAACGGGGGGGGGGCATACCATGGCCGGGAAAGCGCAGTTCTCAACAACCCTACAAAGCTCCTGTCCGCATCTGACTGCTCCCACTCCGTCTTCAGCTGAGGATTTCCGGTTCGTTGTCGCAGTGCCTCGGCTTTGCGCTGCAAGAGTCGTGGTGGGTACGTCTCTCGCAGGAATAGGGCAGCCAGAATCTGGACTGTAACGTTGGCGATGACGATAGCGTAGAAGCACCACCGCCATGTCGTATATTGCGAGATATACCCTCCGGCAATGGGCCCGATGGCCGGTCCCAATACTTGGGTCAGCTGGTAGATGGCGATGCCCTTCCCCCTCTCTTCGGGTTTCCAGCAGTCGGTCAGCACTCCACTCCCCATGCCCACGCTCGCACTCCCGCCCAGTCCGGCCATGAACCGGAACGCCGTGATCTGCGATTGCGACGTGGCCACGCCACACAAGCCTGTGAAGAGTATGAAAACCATATTTCCAAACCGAATCACCGGTACGCGTCCCCACACTTCAGAACACGGCGACATGACGAATGGCCCGAGGGCATAGGCGGCTAGGAAGATGGATAGGACAAGTTGAAGTTGAACACCCTGGTTGATGTGGAGTTCTTCACCAATCGATGACAGTGCCGGCGCGGCAATGGACGAGCTGAGGGGCGAAAGGAAGGCGAAACCAGATATGAGAAGCGACGTCTGGAACCCGAGCAGACGTCAGTTTAGCGGGAAGGGGGGGGGGGACAAAACACAGAAACCACGAACCGCCCATTTCTTCCGTTTGCTCCAGTTCTTTGGGTTTTCTGGGTCATTGGGGCCATCCCAGGTGACGGTGAAGCTTTCGGGGTCTGAGGCCTTGACGTCTGAGGCCTCGGAAATGGACACGCTAAATTCGGAAAAGACTGGGGAAACGGGCGAGGCGGCAAAGGCGGACCCGGGGGTCAAATACTCGGTTTTCTCAATGTAGACATCGCGCTCGGCTAGCGTGATCTCGGATGGAGAAGTGGATGGGGGAGTAGCAAGCGACGACATGGCGGCGGTGGAGGCCACAAATGACTAGAAGGAAGAATGACGGGGACAAAGGAGCGACGCCGAAAAGAGTGGTCCCAGTTGGGAAGGAAAGAGCGACCGGGACGAGGCCCAAAAACCTGCGAGCCAAAACGTGAAAACCGATCAGGAAGGAGCGATCAGACAGAGCACGAGGGCGTCCACCGTGTTTATACTCGAGCAACGACATTGGGCGAGGCCCACCTGCCAATTTGAAACACAACGCTTCCCCATGGCGGTCAGAGTCTTTGGAAGATGGATCGAGCTGAGGGAGAACTTTGTGGATCTCGGACTCGGCGGGGCGGGAATGAAAATCTACAGTTGATCGGTGTTCGGGACCTGTCCGGCAGGGAAAGACGACAGGACCTCCTGATCCAAAAGGGGAAAGAAGCATCGGGCCAAGAGCGAGTCCCCACAAAGTTTTGAGAGCTTGGGACAGATCTCGGCCCGTTCAGACTGTTCTAGCCCTTCAGCTCGGCCTCACTCGCAGCTCAGGTCCAAAAAGGGCAGCGGAGCACGTGCGGTTGGGCCCCCGACGGTTCTAGCGCTGATGACGGGGAAATCCACCCTCGTCGCCGGACTATTGGTGGGTCCCCAAGGATTCAGCCCCCCGTGCATCCCGGGATTAACCCCGGTCCTCGGCGACGGAAACAGACAGCTGGGTCCGGTATCCATACTTGGCAGTAGGGAGATATTGGACTGGCAAATTTGCAAAATCCTGGGATGAACATTCTGGGCAACCTCACCGACAAGCTCGAGATCATTCAATCCGACACGGTCGTGTGTTTACGCCTGCTCACGATTCATCAATAGGATGAGTCTTTTTGAGCAGGTATACAAATACTGGAAAAAGCGTTGCAAACGAGCCAAACCGTCGACGGGGGGAGCCGAACTCCAATAGACGCACGCTAACATACATGCTCCCGGCCAGGATTCCCAGGGAAAAGCGCATCCGCCCGACCACGTGCCAGGTCAATGCAGAAAAAAAGAATCCACCAGAAATATTGACAATTTTGAGACGGTTGAGAATTTTTTTTTTTTTAAAAAAAAGGTACGCGTATGCACGTATGTGCGCGCATGGGATTGAAATTTTTCATGTTCGCATTGCAGGTTCCCGGCACGTCCTTGATCCACTGTTACTACTCACGGTCAGGCTCATGATCGCCATCATCACGGCCGTTGCATCGCCTCGCCTTGCTAGGAAATGATCCACATGTGGGTTCCGAGCTCGTGCCGAGAAAGAGATTTCCATTCCCGAACCTTGTCCGAACTTGCGCTACATAAAATGGTCGGGAGCTTCTTCGTCTCTGTTTCACGGAACACAACGATCCCTTTGCCTTGGAGGTGGGGATATGGTCCGATAGCCACCAGGCTGAGTGGAAAAAATGTTTGATGGAACCTAGAGTGTGAACATTCTGACGAAACGTAACCTGGAGGCCTCAGACTGATGGGTCCGAAGAGTTGATGGTGCGGAGTTGGGATGTGGCTCGAGGAGTCGAGTGAGCGGTGGGCATTCTGACTGGGGATGGTAATTGAGAGGTACCTGAGAGAATTCGGTAGGAATCATCGGTAGGTGTTCAGAGGTTGTTGGTGGTGGCCATGTAGTTTTATTAATTCAAGGGCTCCTTCACAGGAGTTCCATCACTGGATTTCCAAACGCTTGGAAACCGCCGACGGTATCCCGGAACCGCGGCCACGGGACGAGAAACATGAGCACAGCCCAAAAGTGGGGAAGAAGGTACAGCCCCAAATCCGATGCAACTCTTTCCCCCCTCCCACGATGCCACATGTTAAATGTGCCCCGCATCGGACAGATGACTCCGGTCCTTTGTCAACAAATCCACGGATCAATCAATACAGAGCACTCGACAGGTATTCACACAACAAAAAATGGCCAACCCCCGGTTTCGCATTCGCGACGCCCTCCCCGGTGATGCCGACTATATTATCGCCGCATTCGATTCCGCCCTCCCGTTTTTGTCGTCCGTCGGCAGTGCCGCGCAATGGGGGACTACTCCCCTTTCTGAAATCGACGGGTTTTCCGCCCAGCGCGTCAAATCCGTAGAATTTTCAGTGACATACCAGGCTACGGGAACGGGCGATCCGGTGAGGGTGTATATTATCGAAGTCTTGTCTCCCTCTCCCTCGTACTCCGACTCTGAAGGAGACGGAGGAGAAAGAGAAGGAGAATATGTCCCCGTTGGCTCGTCGACTCTGCATGAAGAGTTCTTCCCCGGCTATGTGACCTGCCAGAAACATCTCTCCGATATTATCAGGGAAGCAAAGAATTTCTTGTTTATTGAAGTGCTGATTACGGATTTCCGAGTGGGAAATCACCTACGCAAAGGGGCGGGTGCAGAATTAGTTAGGCATGCGGTGGAGTATGCGAGGGAAAAAGGGAAGAGTGCGGTTTATGTAGATTGTTGGGCGGGTAATGGGCGGAAGTTGACTAGGTGAGTTTCCGTTTACGATATATCGACATTGCGTGCACGAAGTGGGGTTCTCGTCATGTTGAGGTTGACGTTGAGATTGAGGTCAAAGTTAGTGCTGACTTGCGATGGACTACCTAGATTTTATGAGAAGCAGGGGTTTGTCAAGATTGATGACTTTGTCGTCGATCGCAAGGATGGGTCGAAATGGCCGGGGACGTTCTTTAAGATGGAACTTGGCGAGTGAGACGGTGGTTAACAGTCAGATCTTGGCTCGGATCTTAGGTTTTGATGCCAGATCCTAAGTCTTGATGTCAGATTAGATGCGAGCTCGGTAAACCTGTGGATCATCTCTTTTCTTTGGTATTCTCCGTTGCTGATGTTGCCAGACGCCTCATGGGAATGGCGGTCTACATGAATGGCACAGCTGTATGTCAATGTAATGCCCCGAGTCTTATGTTTCTAGCAAGCTCTGATATAACATTAGAGCTCCAACATTATTATGCCTTGTCTCCACATTGCTGTCTTCAATTGCCGCCCAGTTGGTGACATGGAATCAGTATGATTCATTCCGCTGTCGCAATCCTTCACAGGGTTCCCTGTGGCGCACTAGAGAATATTTAGACGCTGTGCCACTCGCCTCACTGTCTCGCTTTGACTTTTTGCCCAACCCACATTGAGACACAGACACACAGACACAAAGCTTGACGAATGGGGCAGGTGATTGGGGCAAAAAGAGATGTTGGTGCAAACTGCGTTTAAATTCGCCAACTGCTTGCCTATCGACTGAACCCTTGGAAAAACTTGACCCCGTCATTCCAGTCCAGTCCAGTGACTGTCTAGCTCTAACTCGTCCAGAGAAAAAGAAAAAAAAAAGTCAACCCCCCTCCGCCCCAACATACTC
>Ga0247765_1000184_pt1 | contig 50185 bp, 33 predicted proteins | sample UWRJL106311C6_FD_179949 | JGI IMG/M metagenome (GOLD analysis project Ga0247765, IMG submission 179949) | Plant litter microbial communities from Arlington Agricultural Research Station in Wisconsin, United States - UWRJ-L106-311C-6 | ecosystem: Environmental > Terrestrial > Plant litter >... | reverse complement strand
GGGGAAGGGGGTTTGTTGATTTGGTGATGGAAACCCCTGGATGGGTTGGTAATCCTTCGAGAGACGTGGAATCTGAGGTGCGGGGTTGAAATGGTTTGCGTTCTTGATGCGAGGTTGCCCGCAGAAAGTGATATAATTCGAGTGAGTGGACTTGGAACTTGGTGGTTGTTCGCTGGCCTAGGTGCTTCCAACAGAAGAGAGAGCGTGGGGGGTGTGTGAGAACAGGAGAGTGCTCTGCGCGAGGCGGGGACGCTAGTCAGTTTTGATAGGTGGGCCGTAAACTTGGCTTTCCGCGCGGTGCTCAAAGGCTTGGCGGCGAAGTAGGCCAGGCATCTCCCCTTTTTTTTCCAGCGCTTGACCATAGGGACTTGAAGTTTCAACAGAGAATTCAAAGTCTTGACAACAAGGTCCAAGGCCCCAATTATTTAAAATGAGGACCTTAATGTTCTAATTGAACCTCTCGCAGATAGTTTTGCAGTTGTTTGAAGGTTGTACAGACCTCTGCTGAATATCTACCACGTCCCGCGCTAGCAATCTTTCAGGGGTTGGATTGTGGCATTCAAGCTCTAACATATACGAAGTATACCAGTAAATACCTACCTTTCCATTGTATACACGGCATAACCAGTAGGTGGTCGCGCTGGCCGGTATTCTTGCGCCTAACATCTGAACTCTAATCTACGTCAATGTCACGGGTGACGGGACCCGTACATCAAAATGCTTGTTTCTCTTCGAGTGGACACCTCTACAACAGGTATCCAGGCATTTCTGACCACCGACGGTGGTCGTTCTGCCAGATACCTCGCTGTGCGTGATAACTAACTTCAGTTCAGGTGCATAAAACCAGTCTGGGACTGGGTTCCAAAGCAGCACGAGTTTGGCTGATGATACTCCGTAGCCAGCCAACCGCGGAAGGGCATGATTGTCCAGCAGCAAACCCTGGGTCGTGATATTGCTATTTATTAAGTTGGGTCGAGCCTTTTAATCCTCATCTCAGCCTCAAATCTCACTAGTAATTGAGTCCTATATCGGCTTGGGCGGCAATCCATTGAATCATGACAGCTGCCACCTCCTTGGGGAATTGCGTGGAACTGCGCCACCAAGACTGGTGTGCCCACAGCTGGTGTGCATGCATCATGTGCTGTCGCTGGCTAGGCGACTGGCCAAGCAACCAAGACACCAAGGACTCGAAGACAACTGGACGAGTTTGGCATCGAATTTGGCAAACAGCCAGCGATCCACCGAGAATTGCGACCGAGGCGCCCAGTCTGAATGAAGTGTCTTATTATTATTAGCGACTTGATGTTTTCTTTGTCTGCCCAAACCCGACGTTTGCGCGTTCCACCAGCAGTGAGAGGCCTCCGCTTGGCTGTCGGCCGATTTTGGTCATTGCAACAACACTGGTCCTTTGTTTCATCCCCGTTTTGACGAAAGGCTCTCTCCACTCCCCCAAACCAGAACTCGCCTCTGTCGTCGTCACCAACACCGCCGTACGAATTGAACAGCTGCATCTGCCTCGTGCGCGTAAGTTCTGACTGCCTTCACCAGCCCCTTTGGCCGCAGCACCTTTCCATGCACATTGTCCAATCCGCTCCGGCGCGCCGCCAGCCAGGACCACACTGCATGCCAGCCAGCCATTGACAAAGCAACGAGATAGAGCCTAGGTCGTGCTCGCATTTGCATCGCAGACACAACCGAAGTCCGCTCCGTTCGGGAATAAACCTCCTAGCTGTGAGGAAAGGCTTGGTATTTCGCACTAGTGGTCATCGTAAGTACAGTGCATTGCCCCGTTCCCGCTGATCCTTCCATTTCTATGCACTTCAACCTCACTTCCCCAACTCCCACCCGCATTTGCTTTTTTTTCTTCCCTGACGTCTCTCTTCCTTCAACAAGCACCAGTTCAACAAACCCATTCCCGCCATTTAATCCATTTCTAATTACGATCTAACCTAATCAATCTTTGACAAACAAAGACATCAGCCAAAATGTCTGGCAAGCACGATCAGCCCCCCCAGTACGGCGCTCCCCCGCCTCAGCATCCGCAGCCGGCCTATGGCGGCTCGCCCTACCCTGCGGGCGCGGCGCCTTACGGCTCTCCTCCACCGCAGGATGGTGGATACTACCAGCAGGCGCCGCCCATGGGATACGGCCAGCAGCCCCCTCCACAGGGTTATTATCCGCCCCAGCAAGGAGGTTATCCCCCTCAACAGGGCGGGTATCCGCCACAGGGAGGGCATTACCCACCGCAGCAGAGCAAGGGGAGTGGTTCGACTGTGAGTTCTACTTGACCGTGTTCGATAAGGAGACTTTGCTGATGATGAGAAAGAACTGTCTGACTGCGCTCTTGGCTGGTATGGCGTGCTGCTGCTGCTTGGACTGCCTGTTTTAAAACCTGGGTCGGGATGATGGATGGGAAGAGGGAGGATGGTGGGAGGGAGAGGAAAGGGAGAGGGAGATTGAAAGTTGAGGTTTTGGTTGCGACCTATCGACCGAGCGATTGACATCAAATCAAGGTCAAGATCGAGAGTGCCCATTCGAACTGAAGTGAACCCACCCGAGGGCAAACCGAGCGCTATTTGGGATTTGTTTCTTCAATGGCCACGCGAAAACAACAGCCATCCTCGACCGGTACGAATGGGGCAACAGAAGAACAACATTGGGATGGACACATGCCAAGATGGAAAGAAGGTTTCTTCTCAATGGGAAACTCGCCTTCCTATCTCTACATACAGGCGGGATATGAGGATTTAATTCATTGATCTGGGCGGCGAGGACGATCTGAGAGGTGACTGGGCGGACCGGACTCAACGGCACAGGATAGCTGGGCTTGACGTACGCATTGGCAGACACGACAGGGCATACACGATGGTGTTCCTTTCTCTTTTTTTTACCGACTTGTCTAGGTTTCGTTTTGCTGTTGTTGGTATTATGTACTGCTGCAATTCAGATTCACCAAGTTTTCTCACTTTGAGGGCTTGCTCACTTGTGTCACTGTGGAAGCAGATGGTGGGGTGTCAACTAGTGTCCCTCCCCAAGGTTAGGGGTAAGAAGTCGGGAGTCAAGTCGGTCGGACGTTGCCGACCGTGACCTGACTAGGAGTTTTTCGGTCTTGGTAGCTTGTCGGAGAACGCAACAGAGAGAAAGCGCCTTGCCCTGGAAGACAGGCAAACGAGCCCGAGACATGCAGACACCGCACAGTACTCGCCGATCACCACAACGAAGTGAAGGTAGGAGAGCCGATTGTAAGCCCGACGAGTATGACTGATCACTTGTATAATCATGACATGTCGCGGCGCTATAGTTCCAATGGGAACAAACCTCTAAGACGCCTTCCCTTCTAAAATCAAGCCTGTCCTAACCCCGCATACAGCTCCTCAAACCTCTCAATCGCATCCTTGACACAGTCATGCGAGTAAATCATCTTTTGCACATCTGGGCTCGCCCACTTATCTGGGACGGAGCCGGACTTTCCATTCTCACGAAAAAGCCGATCCCGCTCCTCCTTGGCCTTGCCTTCGCCCAGGTGCAGCACACGACCCGAGTGGCTGGCAAGGTCGACTAGAGCCGATGTATGCGGCTTGCGTAGCAGTTCGTAGACCTTGAGAGCACGGGAGACTGCTGCTGGGTTTGATAATTGATCAGACGGGATACGACTCACGCACTCGGCGAGGACAGCGCCGTCCTCAATGGCCATGGCGGCGCCTTGGCTGAGATGCGGCAAGGTTGGGTGGCAGGCGTCGCCGATGAGGGCGACGCTGCCGTAGACCCAGGTGGGCAGGGCTTTGTAGACTCGAAGCTTCCACTCACAGACTTCGCCTTCGGGCACAAGGTTGAGCATGCGATGGACGAGGGGGCAGAAATCGCCATAGACCTCAAGCATGGCTTTCTTGGAGCCTTTGGTTGTGTACGTGGAGTTGGTGGCTGAGGCGAAGTGCACATCGGGCTGCGCTGTCGACAAGTTGTAGATAGTGTGGTTGCTGACTGGGTAGGCGATGATGTGACGCCGCTCGCCGATCCACCGCACCACCGTGTCGCACTCGAGCAGTGCCAACATCTCCGGGTCATGCTCCATCTCCTCGCGTCTGAGCATAATGCGATATGCGGCCTGGCCTGTGTCTTCCTCTTCTGACTCGAGGCCCAGGAGGGCCAACATCTGTGTTCGTGTCTCCGACTTGATGCCATCTGCCGCGAGTAGAACATCTGCTTCAACCTGGTACGCTTCGCCATCGCGTGGCTTCATCGTGACTTGGGGTTTGGGAATATACGAGTCGATGCTGACGAGGGCGGTCGAGAAGTGGAAGGTGATGGCCTCTTCCTTGAGACATCCCTTGTATATGCTACCGGCTAGGGAGGACCTGTGTCCTGTGCAGTGAGGGTAGCCATACTTTTCCCGCATGTCGGGCATGGAGACGTGTGATAATTCGACATTTGTACTTCCCTCTGTCCCATGTTAGGTCGAGAGCCAAAGACAGGAGGGCGGAAGGGGTCCCACGTCTAATGCTTGTATCCTTCACGTTAGTCGCCTCAGCCTCAATCTCGTCCCAGACACCATAGCGGTCTAATACGCGGGCGACATTCGGGGGCATCTGGATACCTGCACCGACAAAGCCAAGGTTCGATGCCGTCTCGAACACATTAATCTTTTTGAACCCCTTTTTCGCGAATGCTAGGGCTGTCCCCAACCCTCCCATGCCTGCAACACTCGTCAGGGTCCCAGTGCGTATACCACCAACCAAGACTGGATAATCTTACCAGCGCCGATAATGACGATTCGTAAGTCTTGAAAGTCGGCCATTGTGACAGCGAACTGCGGTCGCTTGAGGTTACGGTTTCACAAATGCCGTTTATTCACCTTGTCCAGGGACAAAAGTGGCCGAGTTCACGAGTGGAAGGTTTAGTCGCGCGAATATATACTTCTAATACCGCGAAGTCCCGACCCGGGCTCCCTCGGGAGCTGGACCATCATATTTTACGTTGATTGCCGCGCCGGGTTGCTCCATGCCCCATGCTGGACGCATTCGATGGCCGAGTGTGGGGTGATAAAGGGGGCGATGCGGGGAATTGCCGGGAGAAGTGAGAGAGCTCTAGGGCATCTGGAGCCGCTACATCGGCGCGGGAACCATATCGAATAGTGGGAAAACACATTTGCCGGTAGAGCCGTACGTCTAGAGCGATGTACCTCAATGATTCGCGGTCCTTGGGGCGCATTATCATTCGGGGAAGAGGAGAGGGATAGCTTGCACTCGCTTTCTGAGTAGCCAAGCATCATCGCACCTGCGATTCAGTCGAGTTGCACCATGCAGCCCTGCCAGCCGTTTTCTGTCATGAAGCAGCTCGTGGCTTCGGGCAGACCCGCGGGCGAAGTGGCTCACGAAGGTGTGATTTGATATGGGGGGTACAGCAGACGCATGCCGGATCTTGAAAAATAGCCGGTGGCTCATCACAGGGGGAAAAGTTACTCCCACCCCGCTCCCCGTCTCCCCAAATTCCAGGCTCCAGACGACAAGATCCCGCTGGTGCTGAAACGGGCGAGTGGCTAGGCCCGGAAGCATGGTACGGGACTGGTCATCGCTGCAGTCGGTAGCGCATTGTGCATCCCCCATCCAAACAAGTCTAAGCGGGTAGGGTCATCATTCGCTTCTTCGGTGTCCTCCCTCCAAATCGACACCGGCCACGAGAGCATGTGGAACAGCACAGACACCAAGAAAGAACCAAATGCAACAATGCGATGCAGAAACCAGAAAACAAATGAGAGAGTCAGCCGTCAAATTGTTCAAAGGGCCCTTAGGGGACTAAAGATAGAGTGAGGCGCGCGTTTATCTTGGTTCCTCCCCTGAAAGGTCATTGTCTCGAGATTCGAGAACAAGAGGATTCGCTTTGTTGCAGCAGGCGCTGACGACAGGGTGGGATGGATGAATTGGCGATTGGTTGGCCAGCGTCCATCGGTGCGACCGCGGGAAGCAGCCTCCGACGTCATCAATCAAACCAATCAGGGGGGCCGCATGCTCGCTTCTCTTGTTTCGAGGAACCAGGTTCGTCATCGGAGTGGCTCCAGATCTTGGGGGTTTCCAGCCCAAATTGGGAGCTCTGGTTGTGAACCAGGACGATGGGTTAAAACATCTATGCGCCTTTTCCCCACCATCTCTTCCCGTTCATAGCATGTTGTAATATTTCACTCTGTCTCTTTTTGCTTGCATTTTCACGATTTTCTACCCGGGTTGCTCTCCCGTGCGATCTCGACCCATTTCTTTGCATCGTCCTCACATATTGGTTTGCACCTATCTTTACCCGCCCACCTTCACTTCGATAGTGACGTGGACGGTGCCAACACTAAAACGCCATCTACCTTGGACCAACTCTCCACCGACCAAGGCGACTACCCACCGCGATCATCTGCCGCCAAAGCTCAAATTTCCTTACACATGACGCCGCCTAATTGACGCCGACCGTTGCGATATTCTAACCCACCATGAGTACGACGATACCGTCGTTGTCGTCGTCGACGTCGCTGGCAGCGGCAACTACGACGGCAGCGACTGCTACCACTAGATTAGCTGCCACAACAACCGATGCCGCTCCTCCAGCAACCTCGACTGCTGCAATCGCGTTTGAATCCAGTGGCATCAGTCTTGTGGCGTTCCTCACTGCACTGGCAACTTCGCTGGTCGTTTTTGGAATTCAGATAGGTTTATTCCTACTGTTGCGGAATAAGTTAGCTAGAATATTGTCAGCTCTTTCCTCCCCTATCCTTGTGTTATTCGAGTGCTAAACTTCCCAAGCAAACCCAAAACATACCTCGTGCCAGAACGCGAACGGACTGAGCCCCCTCCTGCGACTCCATGGAACCTGTTCTTTGCTCTTATGAAGTTCCAAGATCGGGAAATCATTAAGAAATGCGGGCTTGATGCCTACTTTTTTCTCCGGTACCTCCAGACCTTGTTGGTTATTTTTATCCCCATCGCCATGGTTGTCCTTCCCGTTCTGATTCCACTTAACTACGTTGGTGGACTCGGTCAGTCTGTGGTGGACAAGAACATCAACGATACTGAGACTAGGATTCCTTCGGGTCTTGATACTTTGGCATGGGGAAATATTGCCCCCAAAAACCAGAGTCGCCGCTGGGTTCATCTCACTTTCGCCCTGCTGGTTATTATCTGGGTTTGCACCGTCTTCTTCGCTGAGCTCCGGGTCTATGTCAAAGTTCGGCAAGACTACCTCACCAGCGCCGAGCACCGTCTGCGAGCGTCGGCCAATACTGTGTTGGTCAATTCTATTCCGGACAAGTGGCTCACCGAAGAAGCCCTGCGAGGACTGTTTGATGTGTTTCCTGGAGGCATTAGAAATGTCTGGCTCACTCGGGATTTCAGCAAACTTCTCGACAAGATTCATAAGCGCGACGCGATCCATCAACAGCTCGAAACTGCTGAAAGCAATCTAATTCGGGAAGCGAAAAGAAGACAGCTGAAGCACAAGGTGGCCGAGGAAAAGAAAAGCCGCCGGAATCTGAGAAGGACATCCGAGACCAAAGCTGAGAGAGCTGAGCGCGAAAAGAAAGAGGACGAGGAAGCGCTGCGACGAGCCAAGGGCGACGGAGGTTTGAGTAGTGGTGCCCACGAAGATGTACCTCAAGACGTGACAGAAGCAGTGGGCGAGGCAACCGAAAAGTTTGATGAAACTGATCTGACAGATGTACAGGAAGGACAGACTGAAGCAGTCGGTTTCAAGACCAAGGTTGGGGGCGGTTTCGTCAAGGTGGGCCAAGGCCTAGGTTCAGGGTTGAAAAAGGGCATTCGTGGGGCCAAGAAGGAGGTGGGAGGTGAGTTGGGGAGAGTCGGCGGGTTTGAACTTTTGGATGGAGACCATCCACCCGCACGACCCGGTACGCGTGGCTCTGACAGACCTCGTCGAGTTCAAATCGCCGAAGATGGCGACATGCCTAAGACGTCTTTCGCCTCGGAAACCCCACTCCATACCCCTCCGCGACATGGCCACAGCCCTTCCGATGCCGAGTTCAAGAAGGAAACTGGCCATGGGTACTATGGCAACACCACACGTAAGGCTTCTAATCTTGAAGGCATGTATGTCACGGAAAAGACGCGTTGGTTCGAGTTTTGGAAGCCGCCCACGGGTAGCTATGCATCGCCAATTCCCCAGGGACCCGAAGGGGATAACTTCCCTTGGAATAAGGACAAATCTGGGTGGCAGAGCTTCAAGGCCAAGCTGCTCTTCACCGACGAACCTGAGGGAAAGGTCTTGTACCCGCCGGCGTACGATTGTGATTACACGCAACAAGCAGAGGACCACGCCGAGTGGGGGAAATGGCTGAAGCCGAAGGACCGACCGCGCCATCGGTTGGCCCGTTTCGAATGGACGCCATCTTGGCTTCCAGGACTGCCGTTCGTCAACAAGAAGGTGGATACGATTTACTGGTGCCGCGCCGAGCTGGCGCGGCTGAACCTCGAGATCGAAGAAGATCAGAAACACCCGGAACGGTACCCAGTCATGAGGTCTGCCTTCATCCAGTTCAACAACCAAGTTGCTGCCCATATGGCCTGCCAGTCTGTCACCCACCATGTTCCCAGACAGATGGCGCCGCGCATGATCGAGATATCCCCCAACGACATCATCTGGGACAACATGGCGATCACGTGGTGGGGCGAGTGGGCGAGGACTGCGATCGTGATTGCCGCTGTGTTTGGAATGTTGATTCTTTGGGCATTCCCTGTCGGTTGGACGGCATCGCTCGCGCAGATCGATGTCCTGATCAAGGAATACGACTGGCTCAGTTTTCTCAAGATCAACGAGACGGTCCACAACGCTGTTAAGGCCATCGCAGGTGTCCTTCCAGCCATTGCTCTCGCTATCCTCCTGGCTCTTGTACCTGTCATCCTCGACCTATTGGCACACTTCCAGGGCGCCAAGACGGGCGCTCAAAAGTCGGAGCTGGTTCAGGTCTACTACTTTATCTTCCTGTTTATACAGGTCTTCCTGGTTGTTTCGGTTGCCACTGGACTTTTCCAGATCATCACGGCCATCTCGGCCGACATTACGAGCTTTCCGAATTATCTGGCACAGACTCTTCCCAAGTCGGCCAACTATTTCTTTACCTACATGATTCTGCAAGCCTTATCGACGAGCTCGGGTCAGTTGCTTCAAATTGGCACGCTCCTCGTCTGGTATATCCTCGCAAGGATTCTTGACAACACGGCACGAGCGAAGTGGCGTCGCAATACGCAGCTTCCAGATGTGACCTGGGGCTCGTACTTCCCCGTCTACACTAACTTCGCCTGCATCGCCCTCATCTACTGCGTTGTTGCGCCCCTGATCTCTATTTTCGCCATCATCACTTTCAGCCTGCTTTGGTACGCCAATCGTTACAACATGCTCTATGTCAACCGCTTCCGGACTGATACCGGGGGTGTTCTCTACCCGCGTGCCATCAACCAAACATTCACTGGCCTGTACGTAATGGAACTTTGCATGATTGGGCTGTTCTTCCTCGCCGAGGATGAAGATGGCACCAACGTCTGCTTCCCTCAAGCCATTATCATGATTGTAGCCATGATCTTGACGGCTCTGTACCAGCTCCTCCTCAACTACTCCTTTGGGCCCCTGCTCCGCTATTTACCCATCACATTCGAGGACGAGGCAGTCCTTCGCGACGAGGCCTTCCAGCGCGCGCAGGAACGGCGCTTGGGTCTCATCCCCCATGATGATGAAGCAACCGGGCTTGTCAGCGTCGGGGGTGCGGCCACGGCCGACGAAATTGAGCTGCAAAAGATTGGTCAGTCGGGCCCCTCCGCCACTGACGCCCACTCCAAGCTCCACAAGCTCAAGCACGCCGGGACTTGGGCAGCACGAGGTGGCCGTCGTGTTAGGGCTGCGACATTTGGGAAAGCCGAAGATAACTTGCACACCGCCACTCTGTACCGTAAGCAGCGCCGTCAGAAGGACCTGGAGGCACAGCGCGCTATAGGAGATGCGCTCTACGGCGGGTACCACGATGAAATCGAGGACCTCACGCCCGGGGAGCGTGATGCGCTCGTGCGAAAGGCGTTCCAGCACTACGCAATGCGGGCGCGCCGTCCCACGGTCTGGATCCCCCGGGATGATATTGGGGTCAGCGACGACGAGATTCAGCGCACCATGGACTTTAGCGATCAGATTTGGATCAGCAATGAGGGCACTGCCCTCGACAGTAAGGTCCGCGTGGTGTATGGTCGGAACCCACCCGACTTTTCGGAAGTAGATTTGATTAACTTGTGAGTCGTTTGGCTGGCTTGTTGGTAGAGTGTTGCTGTTTTGGTTTTCTGTACGTATGGCTTGGGAAGAGCAATGCCTCGCAAGCGCATCATAACATAGCATACACCTGTGAATAGTCGGAAGTATACCCCTTACTTTATTTCCCCTTTCTCCTTTTGGTCTCATGGGCGCGCCCCGCGGCAAGGCCTAACATGGTCGGCCGGATGACCTAGCATACGAGAAAGCGGCGTGGCATGACCCGTCGAGGCGTTTTGGCTTTGTCACATACATAGCTAGCATACAATAATGGTATCACCGCCAATAATACTTTGATCAAGTTCAGCCGCGCGGAGAGTCATGATTGTTCGGATACCTAACTTGAAATTGTATCCCAGAGAAGAAACGGTCTGTTACTTCTGCATGTGTAAATGCAGCACGCTGTATAAAATCATGTGTAAAAGGATGACAGTAAGATAGAGCGGTCGGAAAACGGTCCGGTCAAAGATTCATAGCGCTGTGGGAAGATGCGTAACATACATTGCCCCCAGAACTTTTATTGTGGAGAGATCCCTGAAATGGTGCCAAGTGCAGGAGGTAACATCACCAACAAATACATAGATGCGGGCAATCTTATATCTTGACCAAAGGCGCTCTATTGTTACAAGTAGTTGTGCATTTCTGGATAAGTTCTCTGTGCGTGACTTCCAGGTGCTGGATCGCAATGCAGATGACATCTTGCAGTCGCAACGACCCCCCGCCCGACGATGTCCTCTCTCATCCACCCTAGATACTTATTTACCACTCTCCCACTCTGGGTTCTGGATAGGAATTAGTTAGCATGCTGGGTATGATGATCGAGCATGGATGGAAGGGCATACCTTTCGTAGGATGACGAGACCCTCGAGTGTGTTGCTGAGACTAATGTATTCCTCATCTTCTAGCTCTGCGCGCTCGCCATGAGCGAGCAACACTGGCGTGCTCTGTGTCTGCCAACCAGTAATGGTCTTCGGTCGGCCGGCCTGGCCAACGACATCGACAGCCTGACCGACGCGAACGTTGACCGTCAAGGGCCTAAGCTTCTCATCCAGCGTCACGAGGAAGCGGGGGTGCATGGATGTAACGAGGAAGTAGAGGAGGTAGTGTGACTTGGATGTGATGAACTCCTTGGCATCAATCATGGCCACCAGGACAGCGAGCAGACCGGCAGCAGATACACGGGAAAGGATCTGACGATCTGTGTGGAAAGGACTTATGGAAAGAGTTCCCTTGCCCATGTGGAGGAGGCCCTGGGCGATGCGAACCATGAAGAGTGATTCTTGGTCGCGATGATAGTAACTTGCTAGTTGTCGCAACAGTTGAGCTAACCTGGCATTGTTGGTACCAGCACCCAACAGGCCCATGGCGAAGATGGCGTTGATGGCGACGTCGTTGTCATTGTCGTGGCTATATCGGGAAAGAGTGTCGTAGACCTTCATCTGCGGGTTACTTGGGCTGACGAGGCCCATCGCCAGAGGCACGGCCCTTCTGATGTTGGCCTCCCCATAATGCATTAGGTGGCCAAACTGGCGCAGCACCATTTCCTGGCCAACATCCTCACCCATGGCAATCAGCCCAATGCCGATGACTGCGTATGCCTGGAGCAGCTCGTCTCCCTTCTTCTCGCCAGACTCTTCGATGTGCTCGTTGCAGATGTGGAGAAGCTCCTGGATCTTGAGAACCGCACCCGTGCCAGCCCACGCACAGATGGACGCGAGGACGGCCGTGGGCTTGGCCATGGGATGCTCCACAGCCTTCAGCGTCTCAAGGATGACGTCAACTTCCTCCTGCCGCCCAAAATACAAGAGGCCCAGGCCAAGGGCCAGGAAACGAGTCCACTTGTCTGTTAGCTGACTCTTGCGGTCATCATCCAAGAGGGTTTGGATGATGGCCTCACTGACATCCGACTGGCCCGACCCGACAAAAGCCAAGCCGCAGGACAAGGCAGCCATGGCTGAAATCTGCATGTCTTGTGACGTGTCAGTAATAATTGGCAGGAGGAGCTCCAGAATCTCAGCGCGACCGGAGCCTGCGGAGGCCAACCCCAGTCCCATGATGGCGGATGTCTTGATGAGAGGGTTCTTGTGGTTGAGCTTGTCGTGGTCGCCAAGAAGCGCGATAGCTGGGTCTGAGTCGAGACGGACACCAGAGTTCATTATACCAATCGCGAGATAAGCACCGGCTTGAATCTGCTCCTCCTCAACATAGGTATACTTGTCGATCTGGTCCAACCCCGTCTCGATATCCCACATGAGCAGCGTTCCCAGCGAAGCCACTGTTGACATCATGCCCTCCTCCTTGGTCTTCCAGACCCAGCTCTCCTTGTCCTTCTCAACCAGCATCATCTTGTCATTTCCAAACCCGGCATTTACGAAGGCGTTTACGAAGGCGGCGGCTAGATTGTGACGGGCGGAGTCGAAGTTGGTCATGCCTGCAACGCGACTGCTCTCCAGATGGCTCTTATAAATATCCTCGGTAGTCTTGGGCTCAAGAATATTGAGCTCCTTGCCAAGAGCCTTGAAATGCTCGGGCATGCGGACATTGCCGAGACATTCGCCGATTTCGTCATCCTCCTCGGTCTGCTTCTTAAAATTGAGTGATATTCTCTGGCGGGAAATTAGAAAAGCGAGTTGCTTCTTCAAGGCGGGGTCCTTGGCGTCATCGAAATCGGCATGGATGAGATCCATATCGTTGAGCCGGATAGCAATGACCATGGCCTGAGTATGCTGCTTATACTTCTTGTATATGTCGTGTGCCACACGCAGGAACTGCTCGTTTTCGGGGTAAGTAAGCAGGTTGACCATGGACACGATGTAAAGGCACACCCGAGGGTATGTGTTCTCGTCGACGAACTTGGGCAACTCTTCGATGATCTCCAGCTCGCTCATCAGGTCAACAGCGTCAGCCTCGGCGTTGGTCTTGAGAAAGAGGGGAACGAGAAGCAGCGCAAGGTCGACGAGTTCCGTGGTAGACTCATCGGCGGCGATACGCTTGCCATACACTTCACCGATCTCGAGTGCCAGGTGGCGGACGTATTCGTGACCCCAGGATCCAATGTCTGACGTTGGGGCGAGGAGGCGGTACTTGAGAGTATCTTGCCGATCCTCATCTGAATAAGTCATACCAATGACAGACAACACGTCGGCTAACGAGGTCTTGTCGTCGCCGGCCGGCCACTCATCGTACAGCCTCGTCATTGTCTCGTAATGCGGCCGTAGGAATTTCAGGGGCTTGGGAACCGCGGTCATGGAGGAGGTCGACGTCTTGATAAAGTTCTTCATGGCTTCAAGGGCCGGCTTGTAGAGGGAGGCATCGGATTCCTACACGCGGGGAGTTAGGGAGCTTCCTTTTCGCTTGTTGGAGATAGGGACGTACTGTCAAACGCTCAACCAGCATGTCGAGCTCATTCTTTAGCTGCTGGTCCTCTTCGCTGAGCTCCTCGGATGCTGTATGGAGATAAATCAGCGTTTGCGCGTTGACGAGCATGGTAATGGGGCGGGAAACAAACAATCAGCCTTGTCGTCGTCTTTCTTTCCGTTGCCCACAGGTTGGCCGGCGGCGTCTTTTTGAGCATCATCTGGTTTCCGGTCGGCATCGGCGGCCTTTCCCTTTCCCTTGTCGGAAATTTTGGGCAGATCGCTGTCTTGCGCCATGGTGGAAGGTGTTTCCTAGCTCAAGCGCACTCGGGCGGTAATCCGCAATCGACGGAGGATTGCTATCGACGTTGATGATAGGGGGTAGGGCGATGCCGCGATAAAGGCCTGTGGTCGAACACGAGAGACAAGGCAGCTGGGCGAGCAGAGTTGTTGAGTTTGGCATGCGAAGATTGGGGATGAAATCGAAGCTCAAATTCGCCAGAGGCAAGCAACGGAGCTTCTCACTGGTTACGCGACGCTGCTGCCGCCTGACGCCCAAGGTCAGTGCTTTAACCAGTTAACTAGCGCGAAGTAGCTGAGCCTGTGTGGGGCGGGAGAGAGGGCAGGTGTCAGCTCCGCTTAGTCATCTCTTGGCCAATAAGTATGCGAGGCTCAGCGAGTTCATCACTTCCGGTGAAAAATCAAGCCAGATAAGTATGATCTCACCATGTATTCATCACCAATCCAACCATGACATGATTGGATACATATCTAAGTTCATAGCCAATCCAATGCTATTCTGCCAAGCACCCCACCAGCACGTTTTCGCATCTTTCAAAATGGTATCTCGCAAATTTGACCACCCTCAAGGCTCGTCTTTTTGATCCGGAAAGTCATGTCGCACTCCATAATCTCCACAAATGAGAGCTGTTGCTTGTATGTGTGTGTTGCCTCCAGTCCGAACCCAAGCCCAGACAAAAATGAGTGCCCAAAAGAATCGAAAAGAGTCCCAGACACCCTCACTTCCAGATCTTACAGCGTGAAACCGACCAAAACGAAGAAAATGACGTGGAACCAAAGCCACGACTGCCAGCCTGCCCGAGAATAAAGCAAAAGTAGTCATGTCACGGAACAGCCGGAGGGAAACCCTGGCATAAATACGAATAGAAATTAAGTCGGATGCCGGGAATACTGATCAACGCGTTCAGGCCGCTTCTAAGACCACCCTCTCGCTCTTGCGGTACTGGTTGCGGTGCATGTCCACCAAACGGGGCATCGATTGCTTAGTTTCGATGACACGATTGGGGAGACCATTCCCGAGGGGTGTCACCCTCGCGCTGACGCTCCGCATCATCATCTTAGGAGCACCGTTTGATGCCGGGAGACCCGTCGTTGTCGTAGTGCGCAGCAGATTACGCTGTTGTCGCGAGATGCTGATCTGTCGAGCAATACTAATCTCGACTGCCGCCTTGAGAGCAGCATCTTCACCATCATCATCGTCGTAGTTGCTCTTCTCCATTGACGGCCGAGTGACATTGGTTTGCACCGACGAGGCGCTGGATGACGTGGTTGATGTCGTCCGTTTCGTGGTTGTGCTGCTAGTTTCGCTCGGACTTGAAGTCGAAGGGGGGGATATAATCTCCCACTGGGGTTCCTGAATTCTGGGTCGGAGTGGGAGCGAGTCGACGCGCGGGATAATCTCCTCGACATCCGAAACATCACTCTGAGGGGAGTCGAGGAACAGGGCTGACTCTTCGGGGCCAAAGGTGTGAGCGGCACTCCGGGCTTGTTCGGCCTTTTGCATCTGAATCTGCTGCTCGCGGAGCTTTTCGACATTGGCAGCACGGTTGCGCTCGTCCATAGTACGGGGTGAGATGATGGTGACTCTCTTGGCTTCCTTACGTAGGCGAGTTTCAGCAGCGTGGTTTGTATCGAAGCTCGTCCTCGAGGGCGATGAGAGAAGCGCGGGGGAGGTATTAGATCGGAGACGTGGCGAGACTCCGGTTTGGCGAATCTGAGGAGGCGGCGGAAAGAGCGAGAAGGCAGGAGATTTGGAAACCTGGGGCGAAGGCGATCTCCGCACTGGGCTCTTGTTCCCCTCTGTCTCTTCATCTACTATCTTGTCATTGATATTCTTCAGCTTCTCTAAGGTGGCTTGGCGTCTCGCAAGTAGTGAAGACGAGTTCCGGTTCCCAGCGCCCTGAGGATTCAACACTCCACTGAACATGATGCTGTACCTCTCGAGTCTGATGTCAGGAATTTCGACATCGAGGAAACCGGGCCCCCCAAGCGATAAGACTGGCGCAGAGATGGCGACAGGACCCGTCTGGATGTTAGCTGGCTTGAGATCTGGCATCTTGGTCCTAGCTTCGTCGACTGCGTTTTCCATGTCGGTCTCAGTTCTTGACCTTGCCAGAGTTGGCTTGATGGATTTTGATGTCTTCTTTGCCGATACAGTGTTGCTTCTCAGGGGTGTGGTTTCCCCAGATCGGTGAAGACTCGAGTTGGATATCGTGGCGAAAGTGGTGTAGTTGGTATCGAAGGGCTCGGGTGTCTTGGCAGGTTCGACCTGTTTCTTGATGCCAAAGAGAGAGCCAAAGAACTTTCTCTTCTGGGTCTTTTGCCTCTGGATGGTGGGCTCGGGGGTCCGCTGTCGCGTGAGTGGTGAGTATGTGTCTCGGGGTGGTGTAAATGTTTGTAGTAGTTGCGACGGCTGTGTTTGCTGTTGCATTTGCTGCTGGGGCTGCCAGCCCGCGAGAGGGCTCGGGGCGTATGTCGTGGGGCTTCCCAATGCCATTCCAATCTGGATCTCACCCGAGCTGATCGAGTTTGGCGTGGGCATCCTCGAGGGAATCGATGACAACAGCGGGGGAGAGGGCATCCTATCAGGGCTGGGCTCGGGAGTAGGCAGTCCGTTGCTCCTCATACCCAAACGGTAGGCCTGGTAACCCCCTTTCGTCCTCCCCATACTCATGCCCATCTGGCCGGACAGTGACATGTCGTCCTTGGAAAGACGCTTCTCGAAGTTGGGCCTCGACATTGCGGTTTTTGTAGGACTTGGCCCCGAAGACGTGCTTGGTCTCGCAAGCAGGGCAGGTGCTGGTGGAGGCGCAAGAGCAGTAACAGGAACGGTGCCTTTGGGCGTCTTTGGCGGCGGAGGAGGTGGGAGGGGGCGCTCGAGATAGGGATTCCGCCCTCCGGGGAACTCGACGGGGGGTACGACGTCGTTTTGAGTGACATTTCGGCCCTGTCTGCCCTGACGGCTTGCGGCGCGAGGATGCAGGGCACTGGTTGATGACACAGGGCCCAGTCCTGGACCCTGTGGTGGCTCCTGTGACCCATGGCTCGGCTGTCCAACCATAGCTTCCGCTCCCATCCTCTGCGATCTGGAACGCCTAACCGCTTTCAACATAGTACCGCCGTGGCCTGCCTGCCCACTGGGGTGCAGCGCTGGGATTGCTGCAGCCACTGCTGGGCGCCGTTCGGGGCGCTGCGACTCTGCGGGAGCGGGGGTCCTCCCTGGCCTGGTTTCGGATATCGTCTAATCACGGAGAAAAAACAGCTGAGCGAATCGAGAGCCAGCAACCGTGATTTCCCAATCGTGAAAATGAAAGGGCAGCCCTGCAATAAAGGCTCCAGGCCAAACAGAGTCGAGAAGACGGCGAGCAATGGGAGATTAACGTGTACATATCTCATCTCGGTCGGCTCCTCCGCCATCCATCACCGCGGCTTGTTCTTGAGCCTGAAGTCGTCTCGATCGCACCTTGCCTCGACAAGAAGCCCCCAGTCTGAGAGGGACGGCAACGGTTATTTCGCGCAAGGTTGATCGCCGACCGGGATGGCAGGCCCGCTGCCTCAGTCGTCAAACCCATTAAGATGGTGGGGGGAGACGGCCTCATCGAAGTCTGCCAGCCCACTTGCGAGCAGATCCTGGCAGGCCTTAGCAAGCCTGGGCAGTGGAGAAGAGGTGGCTGTTTGTTGTCTCAGATCCCCAGTGCCGCCTACGTGCTCCCATCAGAATCCAGTTCGCATCTCGTCATCATCATCCGAAAGTAGGAGCTGACTCTCGCACCACCTACCCAACTGCTCAGTCTGGCGGGCCGCTGCATCACCCTGAACAGCCTGTGAAAATTCGGAACGTGTTCGTTACCTGGAAACCACTCCCGCGCCGCTGCGTGCGCCCCCTCCACACTCCGCCAGATTGATTACACCGGGACTGCTGCAGGTACCGCGGCATCAGCACCTCCTTGTTCCATGACTCTCGTTTTGGTATCTCCCATCCAGCATCTTGCCAGCACTTGGAGAAGCCCATGTGGCATCTGATTCTTCAACCGGCTGTCTCCGCATGTAACGCTGGCTACCTTTGCTGGTGGAGCTTGGGGTACAACGTGTTTTGAGATTAAGATGAAAGGAGTCGCTCGGCCCTGCTAGGAATAACTTTCCGATTCGCCGTCGACCCTGTACTGCATTCTGCTTCAAAACATGCGATTCTGGAAATGCGAGCAGCAGCGGTGAGGCCACCCCCTCCCCAAAGACTGCTCACTGCCCCACTGTTTTCCTTAACGGCGTGTTCTCAGACTTTGTCGGATGTTTCCGCAGATTCTGACAGACGTGCCAAGGCGCTGTTTCAAGTGGCCAGGTTAGTCAGAAAAGGTGTGTCTCAGGAACACAAATTTTCGTCAGCTGCGGTATTGAATCTTGAGATGAAGAGGCCCCGGGTCAGCCCCGTGTGACGCGGATCGGATGCTACAGATTGAGTGCAACTGTATTACCCGCCTGAAAAAAGACCGGCGGATAAATCGAAGGCGTGTGGCACTGTTTTCTAGAAAGTTTTTATCTGGGCAGCGCCGGTTTTCTGTGCTTCTGGTCGGGCAATCTTCCGCTCGTCCTTGGGAGCTTGGCTACCCCGGACGCACCCTGTGAAGAGGGGCTAATAAGTGTTGAAGATTGACCGGATCTACACCAGCTCCTCCTCGTCTCAGGCGTGTGAGAGCGGCATGAGGAATCGCTGGAGATCGCCTCGTCGCGTGGATAAAGGTAAAGCCAAACCCGTTGCACATTGTTGTCACGGGCAAGCCACGAGGCTGCCATGATGGGTGACATGTTAGTACTCAGAACCATGGATTCAGTTCGCCAGCCTTCTGTCGAGATGAGCGAAGATCCCAAATGCCGGGTAAATGACATCAGACGACGGCGAGAGAGAGTTCGGCGACAGAACCTACCACCGACATTCTGAGAATTGGTGGTTCCGGCGCAGGTACACTGGGAAAGCCCGCCGCGAGCTCTCTGTCTCCGAGGGTGGGTGCCGGGCCGGTAAGCTGCATTTTTGCAACTGCGCGGAGAGACGGGCCCGGAGAGTGTGTTTCCGGAGTGAGTGGATCGCCACAAGACTGCTGTCTTCGGCGCGCAAAGGCACGAGAGGGATGTAGCTGTCCGTGACGGCAGCTTGTCCCTCCTCGGAGCAACCTGACAGATGCATCAATTAACGCCTGCGAACAGCAACCCCAACGCGAAAAGGTTACTGTTGGGAAAGCATCAGTTGCATATCGAGAAGCCCCGTTGGGAACAAAGCCCACTTCGGCCCCTCCCGCTCTCGCACGATTGCCTGTTCTCACCCAATCCGTCGCATGTCTATCTCTAACAGGCAGACACTGTATCCGGGTGACTGCATGGTTTCGCGAGACATTAACTATTACCTAAGGCGGTGGAGCCAAGCCCCACCTCGACAACACTAATTGTTCAGAATGCAATCGCCTTGTCTGGCGGGGTAACCGTTGAAGGGAGGAAGACAAAAAACTTCCGTTATCGTCCACTCCATCACTACCATCAAATCCCGACAACAACCTTGTAGCCAATTTTCAACAACACCTATTGCCACCAGAAGCCCAGATCTTTCAGACTTCTTCCTTTTTGCTCTTTTTCACACTTGTACAACAACTGCGGCCCAAAATGTCCTGGCAAGGTACGCGTTTTGCGATTCAACATGACCCCACCTTTTGTCACGGGGAGCCTCCAAGGAACGGAATGGTTAGCTGACGTCGACTTTTCTCGTGCACAGCATATGTTGATTCTAGGTATGTTGTGTCCATGACTACCCGCTGTAACAAGAACTGCGCAAAGCGATCCTCGATCCACGATCCACTATCCCAAGTTATCTCACTCCATTGATCGATTTGCTGACAACGATGCTCCTTTGCGCACAGCCTGGTTGGCACCGGTCACATCGACAAGGCGGCCATCATCAGCGCCGCCGGCGACAGCACCTGGGCCGCCACGAGCGGCTTCACAGTACGCGATGTCGTTATCCCCGAACGTGCAAGGCCGAGTTAACGGATGGCTGGCAGGTGAAACCCGAGGAGATGAAAGCCATCGTTGCGATCATCAAGGACAAGGGAAAGGGCCCCTCAGTGGACAAGGCTTTCGGTGAAGGCCTGCACGTCGATGGAGAGCGGTTCGTCGCCTTTAACATTGACGATCGGCACATCTACGGCCGCAAAGTATGCCTCCCCTCTCAAGTTTTCTCTCCCTTTTGGCTTTTTGCGTTGGTAACAAGGGACTCAGCTCATGCTGACCGACTTAATCTTCGCATATAGGGCAGAGAGGGGATCGTTATCGTCAAGACCGGCCAGGCCATCCTCGTGGGCCACTACGGTGAGAACGTCCAGGCCGGTAATGCGACGCAGACCGTGGAGGCCCTCGCCGATTACCTCATCAAGGCCGGCTACTGATCGGTTATAATTTGGAAGATGGAGCGGTTGGACTTGCCTTTGAGCGGGGTTGAGTGTTGGGCGGGAGAAGCAATCGCTGATAGACACGGATGCTGGAGGGCACATGGGAGAAGCGAGGACATATAGTCCCCTCGTACATGTCTTGATCTGATGCGACGCGTATCATTCTTCAGCTCGGTCAAAGAAACCATGCTTTTTCGAGCCGGAATTTTCTGCACAGGTGGGTTGATCTCGCAATAAATAAACGTCCTTGCCGTTTTCGCTCATCTCTCCGTGGCCCTCCTCCTCTTGCCAGGACGCCAACCTTCCCAAGAAAAGCCAGAATGTTTCCCATGGATACCATGTAGCACATGTCTATCGAAAAACCCCCGTACTCATACACACAAACAGACATCGTATGAAAACACGGGTATAATTTAACGCCAGTGAGTTCTTCCTTGAACGGGGCCTGTAAACCGCATGAAAAATGTCCAAAGTCCGCCAAAACTTTATCTTCGCGCTCGTCATCTAACATTAAAATTTTATAAAAATCGGGAGTACCCGTTGCGTTTGGGAAAAAGTGGTTTTCGACAATCGTTGCTGCTAGACAGGGAGCTCGGCGTTCCTTCTCCCTAGTCCGATACGGTCCACGATGATGGCAATGTAGGGACCGATGATAGGGATACTGGTTGCAAAGCCGGCTATCGTACCTAGGAAATCACCAAAGAGGACCATGATGCCGTAGAGTTCAACCAGGAAACCAATGAGCGGCCATCGGAGGAGTATTAGCGCCAGGCCGCCAAAGAATGCTGCTGTGCCTTTGAGTTTTTGCTTGCGCGCGAAAAAGACGGCGGTCTTTTGTGGGCCAATAATTATTGTTAGGCCGATTAAAAAGAGGATCTGTTGCGTCGCAAGAGAAAATGGCTTGGTTAGTTTGTTCAATTGGCGCGGAGGGATCGAAGGAGGGGGAGGGGGGGTTCTATTCACATTGCCCATGGCAAGCATGGCTCGGTCGAAGAAGAGCATGACGCCTCCAACGAGGAAGAAGCCTCCTGATCACAGCTGTCAACCATTTCATGTTCTTCTCATGTTCGGCTCTCCTTGTAGTCCCAGTGACTAAAGGGAGCCCCTATGATGGCATGGAAAAGCAGCCACTGGGTGCGCATGAGATCGATGCGCGAATCGAGAAAAGGGGGCGAGCGCATCGTGTCGTTCACAAAGGTTGCAGTGAGGCTTGACATACCGCCGGAGCAGAAGGCAACTCCAATTTCTAAATTTGAAAGAGAACCATGTCAGCGCCTGTGTCAAGGTATGCCGGTAATTCCTCTTCTCTCTCCCGTTGTCGTCGCAGTCATGGCGCGCCCGAGTCCAAAGCCCGCCACGTTCTCGTGATCCCAGGATTCAGGGGTTTTGCCGACCATCGTTTCTCTCGTTGACTTACTTTGGGAGTCGGATAACCACACAGACATCGTGGCAGTGGTTTCTGTTGTAGACTAGCCTTACAAAACCTCAAGGTGTGCCCGGGTTTGCGCTTGAAAGAAAACAAGCTGCGAGTGGTAAGAACCGTGGGAGTGATGACAAAAAATGCTCCAGAGGAAAAGGAGGGAACAGGTCGCTTGAGTTAAACAAAGGCCACACTTTTAGCCCGACAGGGGACCCAAGCAGGCAGTACAATGGCGCGCCCCGTGGCTGCCGTGACGGGAATTCAAAGTCCCAGGTTCAATCATTCAAGGATCCACTGCGCGAGCGATCATTGGGCGATTTCCACTTTGCAAGAACAGAGCTGGAGCCACTTCCTTTTTCAGTTGCTGAATTTACTTCCTCATCTCTAAATTTTCCAACCTTCCTGAGAGTTGTTTCTCAAAAGCCGGCGTTCATTGCCCAGATCCCATGGCGGTGATACTTATCATAGGCTCCGCTGGCCCAGATGATCGAAGCCCATGCAAGACTGCGTCAATAGGCCATGCTATACATAATGTAGGAGACCGACCAAAAAGATCAACTTCTAGGCGACGGATTGCCTCAAGTGGGTTGTTCACGAAAATCTTCTTTCCGTCTCCGGATTTGCATCATTGCCATGACGGCTCTAGCACCTGCTAGAGCAACCGAGTTCGGTCTCTCGTTCGTTCTCGGTGATCTGTCGCACCACTTTGGCATACAACAATTGATCATGATTAAGCCGGAGCGTCAACTGTCATCTCGCTGTCGAAAGGCGGTGGGTGCATAGATGGGGCTTGACTTTTTTGGTCATACATGGAGAGAAAATTTCAAGACAAGAATACAAACCTATTGCCCCGTCATGTTTGGCTTTACGTTGCGATTTCTGCATCTGTACCATGAGCAATGGATAGTAACAACCCTTCAAGCTTATCTAGCGCCTCGTCCATTCATGACGCAACTTTTGTTCCTAACCCTCGCATCTTGAACGAAGCGATAACAGAACTCCCGACCTGACACCCCAAAACGCCAAAGTCCTGAGCATGGCTATTTTAGTACCGTATGAGCTCCTCTTGCTTCCAAAAACTGTTCCCCTACGCCTTGCGGTAGGCTTCTGATGGAGGCAAACACCTCGCGGTTGTGATAACGCATTCTCGTCTTGGGATCGTTGTAGGGCGCTGGCAAGCCCGTGACGTCGCAGTATCTCTTCAGGGGGGCCAAAGTCGGCGCACTCTCAATATTAGTGTAGGTAGCAACCGGTGCCATCGACCCCGTGTATCCACTAGAGCCATTGGTGGGTTTCGGGACAACCAGGCTCTTTTCTAGCACAAGCTTGGACAGGCTACGCGAGGCTTGCGCGAGGTTGGGCGGCAGAGAGTTGCCATTGATATTTGGATTGGCGGGTGTGGAAGTGCCGCTGGTGGAAAAGCCATCGTCGTGAGCCGGGGTCGCGGCGCCGCTGTCGTCTTGAGGTGTAGCGATGACGGATGCTTCCTTACGCGAAGCATCGCCGAGGATTGTCTTGATGTTCTTGTTGCGCCGCTGATTTGGTCGCCAGTGCGGGTTCCGGAACGTCTTGTGGATAGAATGGATATCAAGTTGCTCAATCAGAGCCAGATGCGCCGCCTGCGCGGCTTGTACTTCTGGATTCGACATTGTGGTGTGCTGTTTCAGGTCAGTTAAAAGCTCTTGCCTCTGGCTGGAGACTTGGGGCTGGTTGGTGTCACTTGTTCACCGGCGCGATAACGATAAGGTTGGAGTTGCGTGCGGTTCTGCCGGTCGCCACCGCTTTGCTTTCTCGCAAAGTAAACGCGGCCCGCGCTGTGGCAGCTACGTGGGGATCAGGTTCAATCAACAATCCTACAAAGACTGAGAGGTGTTCTGAGACGATGGTGTGTGGCGTTCTTCAATCTTCATAATTGCATTCATTCCCTAACCTTAATAATTAGGAGAGCCCCCATGAGCACCAGCAGAATCTCCTGCTGTCGAGAATTATCTCAAACGTGGTAAGCCGCCAACCCTTGTTTCACCCACAGCGAGACGACGCTCATATACACACCACAAAATCTAGGAGAAACTCAACGAGGCAATCGTGGTCATGAACAAGACACTCCAAGACATCAACATTCAAAACATGAACATCGAGCTGGTAGCGCAGATGTTTAAAAACTACCAGTCAAATGTCCTATTCCATCTCGAGGGTGCGTTTATATCGACCAGCTCGTGGCGCTGATACGACCTTGCTTACTGGTGGGCAGCGACGGACAACCTGAAGGATCCTGTCTGAGAATTGGCCTCTTTCACTTATTTTGATATTTCAATGAGCTCGTGAGGGATGACGAGATGTGAAGCAGCTGAGAGCTGCTGTGCGGGGCTCAACGATTTCGTTGGAGGGGTCGTGGCTTCAGGATGGGCCATCCATCCACACCGACAGAATAACAGCTAGCAAAGCACACTACGAAGAGCAGTGTTATAGCAGCAGCCAGTGTAAAGCTCGGAAATAATATCCAGAGTTGAGAGGTCGTATCCTACCTACCTGCCTAGTGTATGTCTTTTTGGAAGTGGTTGAGTCTGCTCAAATCCAACCACAGGGGTATAGAAAGCGGAGAGCGGAACCCCCCCCCCCATGGATGCTTGTTGGTCTCGGCGCCACACCCCTGCAAGGATGGGATGGGAGACTGAACCCAGCTGTCCAGGTGCTCGGCGACGCCCCCGCGCGCCTTGGAGCTCAACGGCACGATAGCTATCTTCAAAGCACCGAATTAGAATCAGCAGCCATTCATTTCTCGAGGATGACCTTGGCGCAACAACAACAAAAACTCTTAGCTTTCAAACCCTCAACAATCGCAACCAATCAAGACAATTGCGTATCCATAATGCAACACCACGCTTGACCAGTAATCAAGAAACGGCCATCGCGGCACATCGGGCTTCTGCTTGTGCCTTCGTCACTTTTCTCTTACCCATACCATGGGGCCCTCGGCAATTGATGAAATGGCGTCACGCCGCGAAGCATGGAAGACACTACCTCCTCCAACTCTCTATCCCGTCAAAGAAGCCAGATTTGAAAAGTACTTGCCGCCACAGGTCGATGGCCATGAGCGCGCACTGGCCCAAGACGGGCAAGCCAGTATCATCATTGACAATGGTGAGCAGTGGTCTTTCACAGCCAAACCACCGCAATTACCCAAGCTGACACAAATTCTCCTCCTTAGGCTCCTCGTTGGTTCGCGCAGGGTGGTCCTTCGAAACCAAGCCACGACTCGCCATTCCACCCATCATGGCCAAGTACCGCGACCGAAAACTCGGCAAGACCTTCTCGTTCGCCGGTCAGGATTGCTACGCAGATACCACAGCACGGGGCCACATAAGAAATGCCTTTGAGGCAGGAACAGGCATTGTTAGCAATTGGGATGTCATGGAACATGTGCTGGACCACGTCTTCATCAAGCTCGGTATGAATGGCGTTGAGGGTGCTATTGATATGCCTATCGTCATGACTGAGGCTGTCGCTAACCTCCCCTATTCACGGAAATGTGAGATCCCCCTTTCCACCCGCCTTTCGGCCGTTGGGCTTCTGCCAACTGACTGGTGACAGCAATGACCGAGATCATATTTGAATGTTACGGTGCCCCTGGCCTCACATATGGGATCGACTCACTGTTCTCGTATCGCCACAACAAGGGAAACACCGGCTTAGTTGTGTCGTCGTCTTATAGCTCCACCCATCTCATTCCCGTTTACAACTCCAAGGCAATGTTAGCCCAGGCAATTCGCCTGAACTGGGGGGGCTGGCACTCAGCCGAGTACCTTCTCAAACTTATCCGACTGAAATACCACACAGGCTTCCCCGGCAAACTGAACTCGTCACAAGCCGAGCAGATGGTCCGTGACTTCTGTTACGTCTCTCTCGATTACGAACAGGAGCTCTCGCATTACCTCGACTGGACTGGCCTGGAAGACCGAGAACGCATCATTCAATATCCGTATACCGAAGAGATCGTCGTCCAGAAAACAGAGGAGGAGCTGGCACGCATCGCCGAGAGAAAGAAGGAAAGCGGACGCCGACTTCAGGAACAGGCTGCCAAGATGCGCCTCGAACGACTCATGAAAAAAGAACAAGAGCTTGACTATTACAGGGACGTGCAGCGCAAGCTTGTCGACCAGAACAAAAAGGAGACTCGACGTCTTTTGGACGATGCTGAAGTTAAGGATGAGGCGCATCTCGAGCGTCTCATCAAGGATCTAGAGCGCTCCATCAAGAAGGCCCGTACGAAAGATCTTGGAGAGCCAGAGGAGGAGCAAGAAGCGCCCGACTTCAGCCTGCTAGAAGTACCAGATGATCAACTCGACGAAGCTGGTCTCAAGCAGAAGCGTCAACAACGTCTTCTAAAATCAAACCATGATGCTAGAGCACGGGCGAAGGCGGAGAAGGAAGCGGAGAAGGCCAGGATCGAAGAAGAGGTGCGGCTGGACGAGGAGCGTCGGACCAATGACCTCGAAGGCTGGCTCGAGGACAAGAGGCAGGCTCGACTCGCCAAGCTCACCTTGATCAAGGAACGCGACCGTCTCAAGGCCGACCTGGGTAATCGGAAGTCTTTAGCCAGTCAGATCCGGATGAAGAACATTGCGAATCTAGCCTCGGATACCCCGACAGGCTCATCAGGCGGACGCAAACGACGCCGCGGCGGAGACGACGATGATTTTGGCGCTGACGACGCGGACTGGGGCGTTTACCGGAGTGTGGCTATTGGCGCGAACAAGGGTGATAGCGATGACGATGAAGAAGGGGAGGAGGATTTGGAAGCCGCCGTCCGGACTCTTGAAGCTGATTTACTCGAGTACGACAAGGATTTTACTTACGAGCACACACTCGAAGCGCAAAAGGACTGGACCAAATCACTGTTGCACGCCTTCCGCTACGGGCCCCGTCCTTTCGACCTGGGCTCCCCCGCCGAGACGCATCGGATTCACCTGAATATAGAGCGCATCCGGGTCCCGGAGGTACTCTTCCAGCCCACCGCCCTCGCCGGTGTTGACCAGGCCGGCATTATTGAGATCGCCGGCGACATCCTTACCCAGCGTCTCCCTGGCATCGCTGGGCTCAACCGTGAGGACTTTTTGCGCGACATTTTTCTAACCGGGGGTCACTCTTTGTTCCAAAACTTTGACGAACGTCTGCGCGCCGGCCTTACAGCTCTCCTGCCTGCCGGGTCCCCGCTCGTCATCCGTCGGGCAAAAGATGCCATCTTGGACGCTTGGAAGGGTGCCGCCGGCTGGTCGACCACCCCTGAGGCCAAGAAGGCTATGGTGACCAAGGAGGAGTACCAGGAGAAGGGGGCGGACTATATCAAGGTGAGCGCTCAGTCGGGGATACCACTTCAGCTGGAAAACATACTAACATGGCTGCCAGGAACACGACATGGGTAATGCGTTTTAGACTCCTCAGAGCCCTGGCGACATGAAGCCATCATGTCGAAATTGGTAGTATGGCAGTGGGGGGAAATATACTTGTCAACCGGATGGAAGGCGGGATGGATGGGATCTTGATTCATGTATATTCAGGGAACAGGCTTGAGAAAAGTGGGGGCAACTGTATTAGACGCCGCCGCCTCTTCTTTCGACGAAAACCAGGTGTGAACCGCAGAATAAATGAGGTTACCTGCACAACCTTCGAAGCACGCAGACCCCAAAAATAGGTCAAACATTGATTTTATATGATCGCTGGGCCGAATTCTCCCTCTTGGCTCTCGTCAGTAGAGGAGCTGCCCCAAACGATGTTAGACCCAAACGTTGTTAGACATACAATCACTTGTGATCATCAGCCGCTCTAGTAAACAGACCTGGCTTGGGGTTGAATAGCCCGACATTTGCCCCAGCGCCTATTAATGGCAAAACCACCCAAACAAAGACCGAGTTGAAAACAAAATCCCTAGCCATATCGACAAAACGGTGTCAACCCAAGTCGAACAGAGAAATAAGAACCCTTTGCCGTCTTTCCTCTCCGAAACCGTAAACGCCGTGCCTCTCGACTAACCAAATGCATACTACAGACTCGGGTCGGGGTGAGTGTCGTTAACGCTATCGGCCAACTGTCTCGTGATCTCCTCGGCTGTTCTTGCATCATCATCTGAACGCGAGCCCTGATCATACTTGACTGAGTAGTGATCTCGTGTCAGATGCTCGCTCCTGCTGAGACCAGCCACGGCCTGGGCAGCAACCTCCAATGGGTTGGTCGAGTCCGCCGACTGGGAAGAGTCGGGGCCTGTGGCCGATGGATGCGGAAGTGCGAGGTTAATGTTCGGGGGCGGCTGTGGGTATTCGCCCAGAGAATCCAGGAGGCGCGACTGGAGATGGATTATGTACTCCCGAAGCGCATAATTCTCGGCCTGGGTGTTCTTGAAGCTGGCCTCCATCTCGGTATAGTCCTTGACCTGTTGTTCCAACTTCTTGATGTATCCTTCTTTTCGTTGCCGGAAGGCTCTCTGTGGTATGAGACACACCAGTCAGCTCGGTTTATCTAAGGGATTAGTCATGACACCGCTGGGTCGGGCCAATACTCCGAGCAAGTGGAGACAGCAGCCCGTAAACAGAAAGTCAACGGTGCTTGATGATCAGTTACCAAAATCAAGCTCACAACCGGCAATAAACCTTTGACTATTACGTCGGCCTAGAAATGCCGCCGCGTCCGAAAACGAAGGTCGCCTCCTATAAAAAAAAAAAGAAGAAGAAAAAGGGCCGATTCCAGTCCGAAGAAGACACAGAAAAAGAGTGAAATCCGAAGTCACTAACCTGTGCGGCCCTGTTCTGAGCGGCGCGCTTAGATTGCGACAACTCGCGTTTTGCTTTCCGTCCATCGGCGGTATCGCCAGATTCCATCCCCACGGGCGGCGGGACACCGAGGGAAGGGATCGGGCCAGACATGAGGGCTGGATCGGAAGATGTTAGAACGGGGACAGCCGGCATCATATTCGGGACCGGGACAGGAGGGTATGCGGAGTTCGGTGGCGCTGTCTCGCCGGCCGATCGCAGTTGCGGGTGGATCCTTGAGTCGTCTTGGGTGGACTGGACGTGATTATAGCCATGAGGCAGAGGATGCCCAGGTGTGACAGGCGATAGTTGACTCCCAACCTGGTCGTCAGAGGGGGAGCGAGAGTGGCTGACAAAGCCGGCCGGATAGCTTGCGTGAGCGCCTGTGTGGTTGTTCACTAGAGCAGCTGCGGCTTGATCTCGAAGCACCGCCTCTGAGCAATGTTAGGTCAGTCCATTTGCAAGAAGTATGCCTCGGTGTGAGTGATAGATTGGAGTGCGAAATCTGCAAGTGGTAATTCGAGGAACTGCTTTTGGTGCGGCAAAGGTGAAAAAAATGCGAGGCTAGTGTGTTCCAATGCTGTGGCAGGATCGCAGCGGCTTTGATAGGTTTCGTCGGACTGCAACTTTGCAGCACTCCGGGAGTTTAGGATACGGCGATATTTTGGTCGCGGAGGGACGAAACCCAGGCCTAAGGTGAGTGAGGGTAAGGAATTGCATACACAAAGGAAAACGCCGAGACAACACAGCGCGGAAATCGACCAAGGACCACGAGAGGGCGATCCGGCTTCTGTTGGAACAGCGGCACAGTTGCAGCAGACAGAGTGTCTTGTGAAGAATGGGTGTAATAAGTGGTGACTGATCTCTGCGCCCCGTCGGATTTCGGAACACGGGGGGTGACACGACACAAGGGAAAGGAGCAGCAGCAGGTGCAGGGAGCGGCGATGGTTTCCAACTTATGGCGACTTACAAGATGCGGCAGAAACATGCACCTAATAAGAGCCTACTTGGCTCGGCAGGTGAATTAGGTAAGGATACAAGCAACAAGAGAGAGGCGTGCAGGGATAACCAGCGGTGGTGAAGGAGGTGGGGTGGTGTGCAGCAAGGCACTTGCAGCGATCATCGAGAGTGCTGACCCGCAAGCTTTTGAGTGTTCTGACCGCTCGCCGGCGGGAAGCGGGGAATGGGCAAGCTCATTACATGCCCGGCGCTGAGAATGTGAGTCCGACACGGGGAAGAGGAGGAGGGACGGGATGGCTTCGTAAGCGGGCCAAGAGCATGCCCATCCATCTAGGCCGCGTTTATAGACCAGGGCATAGCAGGATGCTTGATGATTTGCGAGATGACAAAAACCGCGCGTTTCCCGTTTCCCTTCCAAAGGAGACCAGAGCCTCAACCACCATCACACTCGGACATTTCGCCGACTTGACGCCATCTCTCCAAGCTCGCCCTCCTTTGATGTGGCATTTTTTCAACACTTAGCGATCGGTCTCGCTTATCCCACTACTTCATCATTTGTGAGGTTTGATGATGCGGGGCAATGATTCCACTTGGATCGTGGAGCGGGAAAAACACGGCGAGCAGAGAAGCACGATCCAAATCGCGCCTTGCGAGAGGTGGGCCGAGTTGCAGGTCAAAATGTGCAATCCAGAACATGAGCGCGACCACCATCGCGAAAGAAATACCGAAAATTGAAGAGGTTTTGCAGCATTGAAGGAGTCGCAGGATCATTGGCAGAGTTTGAAGGAAAATTGCACGTACCCATTGTCGTTTGCGAACTGACTCAGCAGGTGTGTATGGATGCGTTTGTGGTAGATGTTGCTGCGAGCTCAGGTGCTGCAAAACCACACACGGCTGGCATGACCCAGGGTTGACGATTGATGTGGTGCTGGCAGCCTCGTGAGCCTCAAAACACACAAGACACCTCTTTTGCGTGCTTCGTATGCGCACGCTAGTCGGTTGTAACCGAGTCCAATCTGGAAAGCTCACCTTCTTCTCCGGAGTGATGACTACTCCCGAAATCGCGTGGCTGGGGTCAAGCAAGGCGGTGTCTCTAGCCCAGCACCTCGTGGTTTTTAGGTTCCGCCCTGGCACAGCGCTTGCCAGCCTTTTTCTCTCGTCGGGGCTGTCGAACTGGAAAAAATATAGCGACGGTTGTTTGCAGCAGCCCCGACACGGGTGCTGCGTTAAAAATGCGTCTACGTCTGGAAGCAATATGGATGGCGGTGTTGCACACAACGTCGCCCAGGATTCAAGAAGAGTGTGAAAGTTGAGTCAGCAAGATGGCGGACGGGAAATGGGTTTGTTTGACGGGAAGAAGCAGCAGCCTCGGAAATAGCGGACGACTGAAAACCTGGCGCGGGGGAATTGTGGCGGATCGGAATCGGGTCAACACGGCAAAGAGCGTTTGCCAACCCTCCGTCGTTTTCAAAAGGTTTCCTCTTTAAAGCCTTCCGCACAGGAGCGAGGCCGTCCAAACCGTCGTCTCGCAACAACTGTCGCCGTCGTCTCAATCGCCAAGCTGGGTGTTTGCGTTCTTTGTCAGGCGTGGTTTGCTTTGTCAGCACCGAACTCCCGAGCGTTTCGAGGAGGAGAGATCTTGTGTGCGCTTTGGGTGGGGTCGAGCCTCCATCCTTGGTCCCGGAATTATTCTGGCGGTTCCCGCCCCTCTTAGTCTTGGCGAAAAAAACGATTCACCAGCTCACTACGGATGTGCCTTTCAAAAGTTTTGTCGCCTCGTTTATTACATACACTACCAGGTCCGTGCTTTTCTTACCCCGCACACCATCCCTGGCCATCTCAACCCCTCCCTCTTCATCAACAAAATACCTCAATTTTCTTCTCCTTCCAGATATCATGGCTCAAAATACCGATATTGCAACACGCGCAATTATTGTAACCCTAAAAAGCCCTTTTGTAGGGATGAAAACATCCGATGTCGCGAAAAAGCTAGGATGTTCTGCCCGCCAAATACAGCGGATATATAGGCGTACAATCGAACGTGGATTTGATCCAAACGAAACCCTATTTATCCTTAAAAATAAATGGCTTCAAAATGCTCCTCGTTCTAATCGACCTACGAAATAAACTCCCGAAACTACCCAAACTATAATAGCTAAGGTACAATACAATCAATATGGCCGAGAACGAACCTATGCTGATCTTACTAGCGAGCTTAATTAGATAGGTATAAATATCTTAGCAATAATAATATGGCGGATATTAAGGAAGAACGGGTATTGTAAAACGAAGCCGACGAGGAAGCCTGGGTTAACGAAAATAATAAGGGCTAAAAGATTATAATAATACTTAGCTTATTAAAACTAGACACTTAAAGATTGGAAAAGAGTTATCTGGACAGATAAAATATTAATTATTCTTAATTTTCGGCGTAGTGGTTATCGAGTTTGGAGAAAGTCTAATAAAGCGTTAGTTAAAAGTTATATTCGTAAACGGTGGAAAGGTTATTCTAAGTTTATATTTTGGGAGAGTTTTAATTATAATATGAAAAGACCATATTATTATTGGGAGCCAGAAACAGTAAAGGAAAAGGAGGCTGCAAAAGAAGAGATTAAACGATTAAATAAAAAACTGGAACTATTAATAAAAAAGGAGTAGGAGCTTCAAAATGGTTTAAACCAACTCTCTCTTCAAAATTTACCTAAAAAAAAGCCAAAATGGAGATAGGTTAAGGAAATAGGGAAGCTTTTTAAAGAAGGTAAAGGGGGTATTAACTAGTATCGATACCAGAAGGTAATTCTTTTTCCAAAACTCTTTCCGTTTGCAAAAAAGTATGAAAAAAAACGACTAGGAACTTTAATTTAGGAGGATAACGTACCAGCTTATACTTATTATTACCAGCAGGTTATATATAATTACCAGAAGGTTTAGCGGCTACTTTAGTATCCTAACTTTCCAGATTTGAATATAATCGAGCCATATTGGATGTAGATAAAAAGAAGGATAACTAAAAAAGGGGCTCCAAAAAGCAAAAAGGATACAATTCGAGTTTGGAAACAGGCTTGGGATAATCTGGAATAGATACAAATTTAGGCCTGGATTAAGCGGATTATAGTGTATATTCAGCAGGTTATTAAGCTTGAAGGAGGAAATGAATATAAGGAGGGGCGACGGCTGAGATAAACGGATATAGGAATGTATCTAATAAACGGGGCGACAAAACTTTTGAAAGGCACATCCGTACTTACGGGGTACTCCTGTCTCGCTTCGTATTCACTCGTTCTGGTTGATGATTACTCCACACTGACATGGGAAATAGTAGTGTACTACTGGTTATTCGGAACCTTAGCTAATCGCCGCTAAAGTATCTGCAACTATTAGTGAACCCATGCACGCCATGAAGTTCGGGTGAAGGCTGTCTCGGCTGTCACTTTCTCTATCGACGCCACAGGCCGCCTCCGCCCCATATCCGTGGAGCTGTGAGGTGGAGCGACGTAAGCGGGTGATTTGTAATGTTTCATCTGGTCACTGTTGAAAGATGGGAGGGAGCCACCGCGCTGAGGTCCGCTGCAGCTTCTTCTGGCGGCCACATCAGCAAATCCCTCCACAGTCCGAGAATCCGAGCAATGCTGGGAAGATTGTAAGGCGAGCGAGCGACCTTCTCGCCTTACTGCACTCAAAGGGAGAAAGGCTAAGGCCGTACAAATTGTTCTCAGGGACTCAGTCTCGGGCAAATATGGCGCTTACGTACGCGGTGTGACTTTGTACCACTTCTCTCATCGGATTCAAAAAATCCCCTTTGGGACAGGAGGCCGATTACAACCACGCCACGGCCACCAAACTGCCAGAAGGGATTGCTCGTAACGCGCATTGGCCTCAATCCCGCAGACCCCGTCACTGGGGAACCAGCCTTGGCGATGTTCTGGGGAAACATCCGATCAAAGGTTTCAACCGTCTTGCTGTGGGCGGTTCATTCCGTACCGAAACCAACCGTGAAATACTACTAACAGGATGATGAGCACTCGATCCTTTTGGCACGAATCCTCTCAGGCGGCCGCTGGGACCTGTTGTTCCTCCACAGAAAAAGGCCCTCGCATCCGCCATCACTATCGATCAGCGTCATAAGCGATTGCATGTTGTAGCCACCGCACACAAGCCACAGAAAGCGTAGCTGGCACTTGTTTCGAGACAACGATGAACGCAGGCGCTTTCGGTGCGTACCGCGTACAGCGTAAGCAATGCTTCAGACGAGATCCCCGCTCTTGGCTGGCGAGGCACCGGATCTTCCGGTACTAACATCACCTAGGTTACTGAGTATCACTCTGCGGGCTCGATAAGCTCACCTTGCCAATCTGGAGAGTCGGTCACTGAGGACGTTCGGAATGTGGTCCCCCGTTCTTGTTTTATGGCCAATGGGCAGAGAATCCGACAAACTTTCTCAGTTACCAACCTTTTGGTGTTTCAACACGGACCTCGCAGGCATCAGCTGCCTCGAACATGGTCCTCTGGAGCTTAGGAATTACCAGGAAATTCCTCAATTAGGACAATACTTGCCTCTTGGCCGTTTTCCCGGTATTATCTTCTGGTAGTTTGTTCTTGTTGATGTCAGCATCTGTGATGCGCCAAGAAGCCCACAAGGATGACGATATCCAGGGTGCCACTGACTAACCGATGAGCTGTAGCAAACTACCTTCACAATAGGCCTTGGGGACATTTTTGTCAATTCCGAAGTTGCTTGGGAACAAACATGGCGGTATGGTTATTCTTTGCCTGCTCCCAACCAATCACAACCGGAGCGAAGATATAGACCGGAGTTCACACGGTCGCTCGCTGGAGCATAATCTGTTCAAGCCCGGGGGCAGTGTGCGACACGGATTCTGGCAGGGCATAAAAACCATCAGAAACGAGCCTATCTTCCCGGGCAGGTTATTTGTTCACAAGTGTCGAGCACGGATGTATGGCACTGGAAGTCCGTCGTAGACTTCCGTGATATGAAGACAACCTGAGATCCCACAACAGTTCGCGCTGACCCTCTAGGCATGCGTCAACCTGTAGGTGTGCTGGACATTTGTCCGACAGGCTTGGGGGTTTGCAACCCCATCCCTAAGTGATGGTCAAGCCGGACTGGAACTTAGGCTTATACTCTCAGACGGCTCAGAGTATCACATCCTCTCACGGTTTGAGAAAAGGTCCTCAATGCTTTGAAGTAACAAAAGGTGAGCCAGGGTTGAGATCGGCCCCTCGCAGGATCAGGTTTGGCGTGTCGTTAGGGTTTAATGGGCTGCGAGGACCTTGGTGTCGGGCGAGGAAAGTCCCGCAATACTCGTGTTTGCCAAATCAAAATATGATACTAGGAATAGGAAAAACACTCGGGAAGGGCACAGGGCAAAGAAATTGGCGTACTGCCCACTCCTAACCCTAAACCACCAAAACGCCAAGGCTGGCGGGTCATCAATGCCTCTCTGCAAGCAACAGCCAATCCGCCATCTGTCGCTGCCTTCTTCTGCCCAGGCTGCGCCTACCCATGGACCCGGCGAAGCTGCTGATGAGCAGCCGGATTGCTGTCCTGAAGAGGCCCCGCACCGTCATCCGAGCATTAGCATTCGCCCGACACGACCACGGCGCAGGAGCACTCCCATCTCACTTCCACGTCCGCGCCTTATCATCCTCCGCGCTGCCTAAGATGGCTTCTTCCGTTGCATCGCCGCGCTTCTCGGCCGGCTCCGACTTGGACACGGCGGGGAAGACGTTAGCTCTGCTTTTGACTTCTGGAGGCGGCCGGTGGATGCTTACCGAGAACGGGGAAGGGTTGGAGAGGACGTTCAAGTTCAAGACGTTTGCAAAGACGTGGGTGTGTCTTGTCCTTTCCTTTGATCTCTCCATATTTCTTCCTCTTTGCATTTCATACCTACAAAATTCATCCACGGAGCCTTATTCTATTCGTATTTCCTGCAGCTCCTCCCTCTCTCCTCTCTCTCCTCCCTCTCTCCTCTCTCTCCTCCCTCTCTCCTCTCTCTCCTCCCTCTCTCCCCTCTCTCCTCCCTCTCTCCTCTCTCTCCTCCCCATCCTCGTCCCACTCCCCTCTTCGTTATGCACATTGACGAGCGCCTCATCTATCTGCCTATCCGAGTATCGAATAGGCAAGACGCATGGCGACACATGAAACTACGAAGGCATCAAATCCGGACGAGAAAAATCTCCAAACCAGGTCGAAAGGATCTCGGACTCTCCCGCGCTCCTTCGTGTGAGGGGAATCAGCGAGGATCGCCAACGCTGCCGATGATGCCACACCATGTTCGGAATCCGGCATGCCCAGAACTCCCACGAGGGAGGCTGAGGAAGTAGCCCTACACCATCTCGCTCTCGGTGAACAGCTCAGCTCATACTCATGCCTACAGCCATAATCATTTCAAACCCCAGACTCGTGTTTCTGCTCCTGTATGATACATACTAACCTGGCTCTCGACAGGACTTCATGACAGCAGTGTCACTCCAGTGTAAACTCAAAAACCACCACCCTGAGTGGTCCAATGTGAGTTCTTATCTCTAACAAACCCCTCAACCAGGATCACTCGCATTCAACCAATACTGCGCACTACCCATACCCATCTCTAATCTGTCCTTCAACGAGCCGTGACGCAGCTGATATGCTCAGGTGTCCAATACCACCTTCATCCGGTGGACCACCCATAACCCCAAGGGGCTATCGGCTAAGGATCTCGATCTAGCCGTCGTGTGTGATGCGCTGGCGCGAGGCTTTGGCGAGGTGGTAGAGGAGTCTCCAAATCTCGAGTTGTCCAGTCTGGCGGACAAGGCAGTGGGCTCGTCAGCGGCTTGCTGTACGCCGCAGAAATAGTGCAAGACACTCGAGAAGATTTTTAGTATGGATGCATCGTAGTTCATTACTGCTTCTTCGCGTCGTTGTATTACAAAAAAAGCTAGAGAATTGTAATTTGTACAAGAATATACCAGCACATGTACCACCAAACGCCTCTATGCATCACCTCGCCGCCATCGCGACACAGCTCGCTCTCTAGCTCCAATCACAGGACCACAAAGTTTCCGCGGAAACGTCACTGTGCTGTTCATCTCCTCCATGGAACGTCGGTTATTGGCGGACCACTTCGGAGGTCCGGTAGGATCGAACCGGATTCGTATCTCGAGACTCCATTTGGATGTCACCTGGCCTTCATTGTGCCTTCTTGGCCCGAAGTTGCGCAAGCTTCTTCTCGCGGCGCTTCTTGTGAGCCTCAGGGAAAGCCTCGGTGTCAAAGAACTTGTCCCACCAGCGGAAGCTGGAGGCATAGTTGCCAATGAACTTCTCATGGTGAAGGTCATGGTGGTCGGCGCCAGCCCAGAAGGGGAGGAACTTGCGCAAGCTCCACGGGAAGTCGTAGCCGCTGTGCGCGTCGATGGCCTGGAAGAGGCGCAGAACGATCCACAAATACATGGTCAGCAGATGGAGGTCGCCAAAAAGGGACACCCAGACAATAGGCGTTCCGACAACGCCGAAACCCAAAAGCATAACCTCGATTGGCGAAGCATACTCGGCAGCTAGGCCAAACGGAGCGCTATACGTGTGGTGGAGCTTGTGGATGGTCTTGTAAAGCGGCCCGTAGTGCAACGTGCGGTGAAAAAAGTAATGCCAGGCGTCCTCCATGACGAAGAAGACGATGATTTGGAAAGCCATGGTCGTCCACTTGGGGAACGGGACACCGTAGTCCATGCCGAAGAAGGTCGCGATAGGGTGGAAGAGCCAGATTTGCGGAAGTTCGACAGTGCAGTGACCCAGGAGAACCAGCGCAGCACACTCAAACTGTTCCCTCCACGTGGGCAGCTTTTGCTGTGAGGCTGTCAACATCCGAATACCATATTACAGGGGCCCGCCACCGACCTTCTGAATCTTCCACTTGTTAAAGAATGGGATGGCGTCGATGATTATCCAGGGAAGTGACCTGCCGAAGTAGACAATCTCGTGCATGAGGAAACTTAGAAGGCCGGTCGCGATAACATCGTTCTGCATCCAGAGGTACCAGGACTAAGAGCTCTAAGTCAGAATAGGTTCAGACCCAAAGTTGGACAGAACGCGCACCACCCAGAGACGCTCGGCCCAGTTCAGATGGATGTGGTATTTTCCGACTTCTTCGAAGACATCATAGTAGCTGGAGCCGGCCGTCGAGTTGAAGCCGGTTACGGTCATGTTCCTGCGCAAGTGAGAGTTAGCTTAACAGCTGGCGCGCTGTGGGGGCTAGGATCGCATACAGCATCATGGAGGCCATGGCTCGCAAGACGAGTTGCGACACAGAATGCGACTCGGGCGGTCACCCCGGAGTTGAGGAGAGACAAGAACCGCCAACAGGAGGAGAGAGTTCTAATAAACAAGAGAAGCCCACTCGAAAAGAAAGCAAGGCGGCAATTAGCCTCTTACCAAGCAGTTGTAGTTTGCTGGACGCAAGAAGCAGTGACCAGAAACAGGAGAATCAAGGATGGGATGTTTTTTTTTTATGAGAACAAAGATGGCGACCCTGGCGCACCTTCATGGGCCAATCGAAGAAAGGTTGCGCCAGAATCGGCCCACATCCAAAGGCCCCTTTCCGCGTTCCGGGACCCCGCCGGCGAATGGCCATTGGCCCTCCAATTTCTGATCCGCGAAAGGTGTTTCCACACCATCTACTTGGACCTGCCAAGATACCGGATAGCAGCATTCGGCAGTGAGATAAACTTCTGACGAGACACCCTTCAGGATTTCGGCCGATTGCAAGGTACAAGCACCGACTTGCAAACATTGTGTAGACACTAGGTTTGGAAATGGTGAACAGCGAAATAAATTTCTGCCACCCGATTAAGCTCACTAGTAGCATATTGGGGCAGAGAGCGCATCATTCGTCGGTTGCTGCAGCGTCCTGAGTAATTGCATGCATGTAGATCTATACATAGATGCATAGATCTTCTGATAACGAGATAGCGTGTGGTCTCGTATTCGTATATGAAGATGTTGAGAATTGAGCACCTGCCCCAAGCTCCACCCACGCGATGAAATCATTGCACAGCTTGAGCCTTGGGGTGGAAGTGGAATCTAGACGAAACGAAACGGCGCAAGTGAGTTGCAAGTGCAAGCACCTCCATTGTTCAGCCCGTTAATTCGAGGCTCAACCACGCTACACCATATCCGCATTTTTTTGAGGGCATGATCCCGCTGAATACTCGGACAACTACCCACCACATCCCAGCGAAGCTGCCCACGCCGTTTTCGGGGCTACGTATGACAATTTCACCAGGCCCTACGGATACCTACTAAACCAACTAACTTGACCACCACTCCACCACGATTGCTGGTTTAGCGCTCACTTCCGGAAGCAGGTGCATCCGGGTGCGTTTGATGGGCTGATCACCTTCGCCCACCTCGTAATTCGCCACTCTGACGCGTCGCTTCGGGCTCTCCAACAACCGCCGTCAAGTCAACAGTGCAACCCCTTTCCAACCAGGGGCCCCGACAACTCTTGGCATTGGAAAAGAAACCCACGCGAAGACGTGCAGCCTCCCTCGAAGCACCAACATGTCGATTGTGGCCGAGTTAGTATTCTTCCGGGGTTCCACTACCTTCTTACTTTGGTCAGGCCCAACGTTAACTTCGTTGTTTATCTTGCAGCCAGGTGCGCCGCTTGGATGCGCGGATAGACCGCATCTCGGCGTTGTCTCTGGATGAAGGTCATGCCGGCCAGCAAGCTCGATATATTTCGACCGCATCGGACTTGACAGCCCCTCGTATCGGGGAGCTCGTGCGCATAGTCAAGGCCCTTTCGTCCGGCTCGGCATCTAAGACCACACCGAGCCCCTACCAAATTAGGTCCTTGCTTCTGCAGTCTGGCTTAACAGATAATGATGGGCAAGACTTTCAGCAGCTCGCGGCCAAAACGCCGTACGAGACCGAACTAGAGTGGCTTTTGATCGGAAAGGCAACTGTGCAAACCTATGGTCTCCTCCTGGAGACACTCCTAGACCGTATTATTCCGCTAAGCGACGACATTTGGTACTGGGACGATGTCCTCGGTTCCTACTGGAACAGCACGGTTTATACCGCGCAGACCTCGCCAGTACGCATGTGGCGGTGGTCGAGGGACATCTACTCGGAGAGCGTTGATCGATTTCGCCGTTTAAGGAGCCAAGCCGTAGCTACGGTAACCGAACATATTGGACCACACGACGAGCTGGTCTCAGAAGGACAGGATGGAAGTACGGAAGCAGTCAGTCTTCGGATAGATAGCTTCTCGAGGCAGTGGCGGCAGTTTTATCTCATCGTGAGAGAGAGTATTGCTGAGAGGACCATCACCGATCTCCGTCGAAGAGTCTTCTCGCACGTTGGAATGGGTCGAGCCGAAGCTCGCAGCAAACAGTCGCGTCTACGGAAATTGCGGGAGATGACCGCTACCGGTTTGGGAATTCTGATGCTTGAAGGCCTCGACTTTGGCGTTGATGATGGAAACAGCGAGGAATGGAAGGGTGTGGTTGAGCGCAGCGTTGCGTTGATGGACATGATCCTGCAAAAGACGCACACTATAGACTACACCCTCGCTGAGTTTGAGGATAAGGTGTTTGCCGGGGTTGAGGAAGATCCAGAACTGTCAATTCACGTCGATGACTCGCTCGAGGATGGGAAACCCTCGGTGCTGGCCCGGCGGATCCTCGACATTCTCGACGTCAAACTACCTGGACACGCGAATACGATGACGCGGTTGATGGGCTTGAATGGAAGGCCAACGAAACTGGTGAGGTACTGGCTGCCAGCTGCGGTGCTCCTCATCTCGTCTTCGACCATTCTTCGCATGTTAGTAAACAGACAAGAGGACATTGTCAACTGGCTTCGAGATTTTGGCGCGACAACACGGGATTTTTGGTTTAACTGGGTTGTTGAGCCCACCCGCAAGATCATTGGCACAATTCGGCACGACGAAACTAGCGAGATCGCCATCATGAGTCGTGACAGTCTGAAGGCGGACCAGGAAAGCTTGGAGCGCATGGTAGTCGACTTTGCATTGGACAAGCCGGATGTAGCAGTAGGAGCCTCGACCATCACAGATGCTCAAGTTGACTGGATCCGGTCCAGAGTCAAGGAAGGAGATGTCACGTCGGTCCTCAAGGCTTACGAGCGGGACATGCGACGGCCCTTTGTGGGTGCGGTCAAGGGAGACTTGGTTAGGTCTCTCCTCATCCAAGTGCAAAAGACAAAGGTGGATCTGGAGGTGGCCATCAGCGGTATTGATGCTCTCCTGAAGAGTCAGGAATTGGTTTTCGGTTTCCTCGGGCTTACACCCGGCATTCTTGGTAAGCTCTGTCGCATGATTTCGTGTCCGGCCTGGTTTCTAACGCTTGGCAGTGTCTATCGGGCTGTTCCAGTACCTGAAAGCTGTTTTCTGGGGCCGCAAGGGCGTTCGCCGGGGCAAGAAGACTCGCCGCAGCATCCGCGTGCTGCGGAAGATCGACAAGATTCTGTCCGAGGCAACTCCCTCGCCGAACAATGTGATCTCGTATAAGGATCACGGTCTGTTGATATGTGAGGTGCATGTGTTGAGACGATTAGCCCACAAAATTCTCCCTGGGGATGTGGAGAAGGAGTTTATCGAGGACGCAGACGAGTTGGCCAACATCAGGGGGATCAATACGCAGATGAAGGCGCTCGAACGAATTCGCTGGGCGTATGCTGAATGGCTCGGTCGTACAAACTAGTTTGGGGAGGGGGGCGTTCGATGCGTTATGTTGTATTGTACTGTATTGTGCTGTATTCGGCTTACTCACCGTGTGTTATAGCGATACAGGCAGCGCTAATCATCCTTACGGATGTCAAACACGTTGCGTTGGGGACCACTCTGGTCATACTTCCAAGCACGGCAGGTTTGATGCACCTTCCTCAACCAAAAAAGTCTTGGGACATACGTATTGTTTGTCCCTATTTCGGGCCCCCAAATAATCCGAACCACTTGGACACCCCAGTGAAACGTACTTATCAGTGGTAGGCAAGCTTTGATGGGTACAGCATATTGTTTATCTCTGCAGATAATCATTCAGTTGAATCTTCAACAAGTGACGAAAGCTTGGGCGGTATTCGCCGATACACGTTGTGGCGCATGGATAAGTGGGTCTTCACTCGCCGCCAGCTGGGCCGCTCTGGCACCTGCTCCATGGGACCAACCAGAGCCCGAGGCAGCGTCCCGTATCGAGTGCTGAGGCTCATTCTGAAGCCAACCTTTGGACGTCGCCCATCTGCCATTTGCGTCGCAGCACTGCTGTCCATTCTTCGTCTTTACTATTGCTTCTACCCTTTTCGGCTGTCTTTTGGATTGGCAGCTGACGACCCCGGCCTTCGTTGACCGCGTAAAGGTCACAGCCAGAATAGCCCGATATCCGTAAGGTGCGTCAGCCTTTTTCTCATTCATGGCTCTGTCGGCCCGTCGGTCATCTGGTGTCCGTATACATGACCCCCTATCGTCGCATCGGCGATTTGGTCTTTTTGTCTCTGCGTGCCTGAGTTATCACGTCGAACGCCTACTAACCGTGCCCTCTACGGCTCCAGAGGCCGCCACGAGCCCTTTTACCCTTCGAACAAGAACCGACGCCGAGGCGATCCGCAAGGTTAATTTCGTCGCCGAGTCACAACGACTCACCCTGTCCACTCTCGAAGAACCTACCTTCGTGCCTTACCGTCTCCGCCGTTTGCCTCTCAAAAACTTTTGGCTGTGTGCTTTCCGCAGTGAATTTTCCCATTCCCACAACACGAACCAACGACAATAAATCCTGCTTCCTGCGCACAACAGAAAACTTGAGCGAAAACGACTACAAGAGTAGGACGGTGGACCCACTGTATTCTTCAAAATGTCCAACAACAGGAACTATGATTTCTTGGTAAATGAGAACCCTTTTAGATCTGCGGTGGATAGGCGGCACTGGCCGACTCCTGGACGCTTAACTGGGTTTGGGAATGCTGACACGGATGTTTCGGTCGATTTGTAGATCAAGCTGCTGCTGATCGGAGACTCGGGCGTGGGCAAGTCATGCTGTCTACTGCGCTTTAGCGAGGACTCATTCACGCCATCATTCATCACGACGATTGGAATCGATTTCAAGATCCGAACGATCGAGCTCGATGGTAAGCGCGTAAAGCTACAAATCTGGGACACAGCGGGCCAGGAACGCTTCCGGACGATCACAACGGCCTACTACCGCGGCGCCATGGGAATTTTGCTGGTCTACGATGTCACGGATGAGCGATCCTTCAACAGTGGGTATTTGTGAACCGGAGCGTTTGGAGGCGAATGCTAACAGAAACCGCGTCTAGACATCAGAACCTGGTTTGCAAACGTTGAGCAGCACGCCACCGAGGGTGTCAACAAGATCTTGATCGGTAACAAGTGCGACTGGGAAGAGAAGCGGGCCGTTTCTACAGAGCAGGGCCAAGCGCTTGCGGATGAGCTGGGCATTCCATTTCTCGAGGTGTCGGCCAAGACCAACAAGAATATTGAGGAGGCCTTTTTCAGCCTCGCCGCCGACATCAAGAAGAAGATCGTAGACACATCAAAAAACGAGCAGGCTGCCGGACCATCGGTCAACGTTGGGGACCAAGGTGGGTCAGGCCAGGGCGGCAAGTGCTGCTGAGTGTGAGGAGTGAGGTGAAGTTATTTTGAGGGCACGATACTTGAGCGCCGGCCTGGAATTTATCTCGACAGTCGCTACGCTGATGAGAGATCATCTCGTCGGTATTCCCTAAGGAAGACTGGCATCACTGGGGAGGTCGAGAACAGAGAGATGGCTCATGAAGGGAAGATGATAGTTGAGGGCAGGAGTTGAAGAAGCCAGTAGAACGTCTTCAGACGCGCGGCGCGAAGGGAACGCATTCAAGGATAAATGTACGACTACGAGACGCCTTTGCAGCGTTCCACTCTTCCTACCGTCTTGTTCTTTATTTCCTTTTGTTCAGTTGTAGACCAGGGTATTATTGCGTGGTCGCTTGGGCACATGGGCAGGCAAGTTAGCTGAGAGCACGCGAGACAGGATGAAGGCATGCACAAGAGCAATTATCAGGTCAATGGAGTTTGGGTGGGTTGATAATTGATCTTGGCTCTCAGTAATATATTTTGCAAAGGATGTTTGGATGAGGGCAATTATCACAAGTGATGCACCGGAATTGGGATCACATTTTGTGGACTCTCAGTGACCGCTCAGCATCTGGTCTCTCCGAACCGACCACGGCGGGGTGAGTCAATCGGCCAGCTAACCCGCTGCACTTAACCTCAACACTAAAACCCGCGGCTGCTGAGTGAATCTCCTTGTAGTGGATAAATCACCAGATCGCGCGCCCTGCCTTGACCCTTTGCCTATTCGGAATTATTGGAGCCAAACACAACAATCGCACCCTTGACGACTCCCTTCAAAGTAACAGAGACCAAGGAAATCAAAACTTGCCACTCGCCCAACAAAAAATGCCAGACACCATAACCCTCAACCAATGGCGCCTCCAGGTCGAGGAAATGAAAAGCGCCGTCGCAAGGCTCAAACTGCCTACCAAATTTAGATCCCAACCACGGTCTCGATTACAATCTCACCAAGTCGGCCACGGGAAGGATGTGGATGGGCACGAGGAGGAAGATGAAGAGGAGTACACGCTCGCCCCACGAGACTCACCCCGTGACGTCTGGGACTATATCCCCGACGATGAGCTCGACGGTCTCATTCTTGACTTTGACAATGGTCTATCCTCGTACCAGTCTGCATCTGCGTCCGGGCCAGTGACAGAGTCCCGCCTCTGCTGGCTGGCACAACAATGCGAGGAGGTTGCAGGTAGAAGGTCCGGTCTTGACCCCACAGCGTTGGAGGCGCAGATTCTGGACCTGCTTTCTGGGCCTGGAGGGGACAACGAGGTGCAAGGGGCGCTGACGGACCTGGTGGGGTTTGAGGATTTGGAGTTTGTGATTACTTTGTTGGCGAGGAGGGGGGAGGTGGTGGCTGCGTCTTTCAGCAAGGACTCCAGGGAAAGGGGAGCGGAAGGGAAAGAGGTGGGAAAGGGGATTAGATTGCTGACCAAGGCACAGAGAGATGAGAGGTTGCGGAGGAGGGATCGCGAACACAAGGCGGCGCCGCTGGCACCCGCGCAGGAAAAGGCGGAGGAGTACCCGCATGTGTATCGGGCGTTTGCAGCGGGGAATGCGCTGGACCATACGGGGAAAGGGTATGCCCTGCCTGTGGGGAGTCAGAGGAAGGAGTTTGAAAAGTACGAGGAGTACGAGATTCCGGCGGGGAAGACAGGCACCCTGGCACCGGGGAGGAGACTGGTGAATATCAAAGATATGGATGGCTTGTGTCGGAATACGTTTCGGGGCTACAAAACGCTGAACCGCATGCAGAGTCTGGTGTACCCCGTTGCGTACAAGACCAGCGAGAATATGCTCATCTGCGCACCCACGGGTGCGGGAAAGACGGACGCGGCCATGTTGACGATTCTACATTCGGTCGGCCAGTATCTCACGCCAAGCCCGTCCGAGGACCACCAAGCGACCGAATTTGCCGTACAGGCCGACGAGTTCAAAATTGTGTATGTGGCACCAATGAAGGCGCTCGCTGCCGAGATAACGGAGAAGTTGGGCAGGCGACTGGCTTGGTTGGGGATTCGCTGCCGCGAGTATACCGGAGATATGCACCTGACCAAGTCGGAGATTGTGCAGACGCAGATCATCGTCACGACACCTGAGAAGTGGGATGTGGTGACACGGAAGGGTACCGGAGATACGGAGCTGGTGCAAAAGGTGCGGTTGCTCATCATCGACGAGGTCCACATGCTACATGACGAGAGGGGCGCCGTCCTCGAGTCACTAGTAGCTAGAACACAGAGACAGGTCGAGAGTACACAGTCACTGATCCGCGTCGTCGGTCTCTCGGCTACGTTGCCCAACTACGCCGACGTGGCTGACTTCCTGGGCGTCAACAAGCACGCTGGCCTCTTCTATTTTGATTCTTCGTTTCGACCGGTTCCGTTGGAGCAGCACTTTATTGGCGTCAAGGGGAAGGCAGGGTCGAAGCAATCACGAGACAATCTCGACGAGGTGGCCTTTGAGAAGGTCAGGGAGATGCTCGAGCTCAACCATCAGGTCATGGTCTTTGTCCACTCGAGGAGGGACACACAGGCCACGGCCAAGATGCTGTACGAAAAGGCCGTTGATCAGGCCTGCGTTGACCTGTTTGATCCTACCTTCCACGGGAAATTTGAAGCGGCTATGCGGGACGTCAAGCAGACGAAATCCCGTGAGATCCGCGACCTGGTGCCGAAGGGTATTGGTATCCACCATGCCGGCATGGCCCGATCGGACCGGAACCTGATGGAGCGTCTTTTTGCCGAAGGCGTCCTCAAGGTCCTCTGCTGCACGGCTACGCTCGCGTGGGGTGTCAACCTGCCGGCCGCGGCAGTTGTTATCAAGGGCACGCAGGTCTACAGCGCCCAGGACGGCAAGTTTGTCGATCTCGGTATTCTTGATGTGCTTCAGATCTTTGGTCGTGCTGGTCGTCCTCAGTTTGAGGATGTGGGCATCGGTATGATTTGCACAACCGCGGACAAGCTGACGCACTACCTCACCGCCGTCACCAACCAGTTGCCTATCGAATCTCGCTTCTCTTCAAAGTTGGTCGACAACTTGAATGCCGAGATCGCGCTGGGCACGGTCACGTCAATCGCCGAAGCCGTACAATGGATTAGCTACTCGTACTTGTTTGTACGCATGAAGCGGAATCCTATGGCCTACGGAATCGAGTGGGCCGAGTACGGCAACGACCACATGCTGGTGCAGAGGAGGCGAGAGCTGGCCATTGGCGCGGCCAGGACGCTCCAGCAAAGCCAGATGATTATATTCAATGAGAATACGGAGGAACTCCGCAGCAAGGACATTGGCCGCATCGCCAGCCAGTTTTACATCCAGCACTCGAGCATCCAGATCTTCAACGCGATTATGACGCCCGACTCGACCGAAGCGGATATCCTCAAGATGATTGCTATGAGCGGCGAATTTGACAATATCCAGTCGAGGAATAACGAGGCCGGCGAATTATCCAAGATGAGACAGAACGGGCGCATAGTCCCCTATGAGTTTAAGGGCGGCATTGACACGCCCCAGACCAAGACCAACATTTTGCTGCAGGCCTATATTTCCCGCGTGCAGCCCGACGACTTTGCCCTGACCAACGACCTCAACTACGTGGCTCAGCAAGCAGGGCGTATCTGCAGAGCACTGTTCATGATAGCGCTGAATCGACGATGGGGATTCCAGTGTCTCAACCTTTTGACCATGGCCAAGTCGATTGAGAAGCGCATATGGTCCTTCCAACATCCTTTCCATCAGTTCGATCTTCCCAGGCCGGTGCTGGACAACCTCGATGCCAAGGAGTCTCTCGACATTGGTCTCATGCGAGACATGGAGCCTACTGAGATCGGGAATCTGGTCAACAACTTCAAGATGGGCCTCAAGATCGCAAAGCTGCTTGAGAACTTCCCTACTCTCAGCATCGAGGCCGAGATTGCGCCCTTGAACCGTGAGGTGCTTCGAATCAAGCTGCACATCGTTCCCGACTTCCGGTGGAACGACTATCTTCACGGGACGTCCGAGTCGTACTACATCTGGGTTGAGAACTCGGAGACGGCAGAGATTTACCACCATGAGTTTTTTATCCTTAATCGGAGAAAGCTGCACGATGACCACGAACTGAACTTCACCATTCCACTATCTGATCCTCTGCCCACCCAGATTTATGTCAGGGCGGTTTCCGACCGGTGGTTGGGTGCCGAGACGGTGACGCCCGTGTCGTTTCAACATCTGATCCGGCCGGACACCGAGAGTATCTACACGGATTTGCTCAACCTACAGCCGCTGCCCATCTCGGCGCTCAAGAACTCGGTGCTCGAGGAGGTTTATGCAAAGCGATTTCAGTTCTTCAACCCGATGCAGACGCAGGTTTTCCACACGCTCTATCACAGGCCGGTGAACGTGTTGCTCGGCTCACCGACGGGGAGCGGAAAGACGGTGGCAGCAGAGCTGGCCATGTGGTGGGCGTTCCGGGAGAGGCCTGGCTCCAAGGTTGTGTACATTGCACCCATGAAAGCGCTGGTACGCGAACGTATCAAAGACTGGGGCGCGCGACTTGCTCGGCCGTTGGGGCTTAAGCTGGTTGAGTTGACAGGCGACAACACGCCAGACACACGGTCGATTCAAGATGCTGATGTCATTATCACGACTCCCGAAAAGTGGGATGGTATCTCGCGGAGCTGGCAGACGAGATCATATGTGAAGAAGGTCAGTCTTGTCATTATTGATGAGATCCACCTCCTTGCCGGAGACCGCGGACCGATCCTAGAGATCATTGTGTCCCGGATGAACTACATTGCGTCGTCGACCAAGAGTCCGGTTAGACTGTTGGGCATGTCGACGGCGTGTGCAAACGCAACCGATCTTGGCAATTGGCTAGGAGTCAAGGAGGGTCTGTTCAACTTCCGGCACTCAGTGCGGCCAGTGCCGCTGGAGTTGTACATCGACGGCTTTCCCGAGGTCAGGGGTTTCTGTCCGCTGATGCAATCGATGAACCGGCCCACTTTCTTGGCCATTCTCAACCACAGTCCGGACAAGCCCGTTATTGTTTTTGTTCCCTCACGGCGACAAACGCGGCTGACGGCCAAGGATCTTATCAACTTCTGCGGCATGGAGGACAACCCGCGGCGGTTTCTCCAGATGGATGATGAAGACGACCTTCAGCTGAATTTGTCCCGAGTCAAGGATGAGGCGCTGAAGGAGGCCATCAGCTTTGGCATTGGTTTGCACCATGCCGGTCTGGTTGAGTCGGACCGGCAGCTGGCCGAGGAGCTTTTCCTCAACAACAAGATCCAGATCTTGATTGCCACAAGCACTCTAGCCTGGGGCGTCAATTTACCCGCTCACCTGGTTGTTGTCAAGGGCACCCAGTTCTACGATGCCAAGATGGAAGCATACAAGGACATGGACCTGACCGACGTGCTGCAGATGCTGGGGCGAGCGGGACGGCCGCAGTTTGATAATTCGGGCGTGGCGCGCATCTTTACCCAGGACTCCAAGAAGGATTTTTACAAGCACTTTTTACACACGGGCTTCCCTGTCGAGTCGTCGCTGCATACTGTGCTATCCAACCACTTGTGCGCCGAGATTTGTGCGGATACCATCGTCACCAAGCAGGACGCGCTGGATTACCTGACTTGGACGTTCTTTTTCCGCCGTCTGCACAAAAACCCGTCATATTATGGGCTAGAGATCTCGGCTGAGGGGCACAACACGACGGCGGCGCAGCAGGCGGCGAACAACTTCATGATGGACATGGTGGATAACTCGCTGCGCGAACTTGCCGATTCCAAATGTGTCGAGGTATTCCCCAATGGCGACGTCGACCCGACGCCCCTCGGCAAGATCATGAGCTACTACTATCTCTCGCACAAGACCATTCGCCACCTGGCAAAGAAGGCCAAGGCCGGTGCGCTTTTTGTCGACGTTCTCACTTGGATGTCGCGGGCAGCCGAGTACGACGAGCTCCCTGTCCGACACAACGAAGATCTCATTAACGCCGAACTCTCGCGCGCCTTGCCCTTTCCCGCCACAGCCTTTGGCTTACCGATGTGGGACCCCCACATCAAGGCCTTTTTGCTTCTCCAAGCCCACATGTCGCGCGTGCAACTTCCCATCACGGATTATGTCGGGGACCAAACCAGCGTCCTCGATCAGGCCGTACGTATCATTCAAGCCAGCATCGACGTCATGGCCGAGCTGGGTTTTCTTTCCAGCGCCCGCCAGTTGATCTCCTTGCTCCAGAGCATCAAGTCGGCCCGCTGGCCTACCGAGCCTGCCCTATCCATCCTCCCCGGTGTTGACATCAAGATTTCGTCGAAATTATCCCTCCAAGACATACCCGCTAGATATAAATCCCCCGCTCAGCTACAAAAACTTGCCCGCGAACTTTCTGTCGCCCCAACGGACCGCTTCATCAAGGCCGCAGCGCATATACCACTTGTCGAAATCAAAGCCGACTCCGTCTCCATGAGCGAGCTGACGCTGTCTCTGCGCAGAGTAAATCCCCTGTCCGACAAGGAGGCGCGCATCTACGCGCCGCGATTCCCCAAACCGCAGACAGAGGGGTGGTTCATCCTTGTAGGGGACGTGGAGAAGGATGAGCTTGTGGCGATTAAAAGGCTGGGTTGGAAGACGGGGGTCCAAGCCGGGGGGAGGCCATCAGCCAAGGCGGTAGTTAAGTTGCCTGGGTGGGGGGAGGGGAAGAAGTTGGATGTGGTTGTGGTGAGTGATGGGTATATTGGGGTGGAGTGGACGGTGGGGGTGCATGTGCCGGGGGCGCCGGTAGTAGAGAGGGTGGATAAAGAAGGTCAAGGAAGGTGAGGAGAACTGGAAAAGGGGAAAAGAGCCTCTGAGGGGAAGATGCGTAAACTTTATGGGCAGTTTTGATACGATACCTACCAAACTGAATACCGATGTATTTTCAATGCTGAGAGGATCTTGGTACGATTGAATTAGGGTGTGAGGTAACATTATGAGTAACGTAGATAGATGACAGGTGAATATCTGGGGTGGGTAAAGA
>Ga0247765_1000183_pt1 | contig 50839 bp, 48 predicted proteins | sample UWRJL106311C6_FD_179949 | JGI IMG/M metagenome (GOLD analysis project Ga0247765, IMG submission 179949) | Plant litter microbial communities from Arlington Agricultural Research Station in Wisconsin, United States - UWRJ-L106-311C-6 | ecosystem: Environmental > Terrestrial > Plant litter >... | reverse complement strand
TTCATCACCAACCCAGGGCGCGAAAGAAAAACCGTCAAAGATGACGACCCCAACCACCGCCCGTCACCTTGTCAACTTCATCACAGGCAACAAGAACAAGCTCAGCGAGGTCAAGGCGATTCTCGAGCCCGCAATTCAGGTCGAGAGCACCACACTCGATCTGACCGAGATCCAGGGCACACTCAACGAGGTGACACTGGATAAGTGTCGGAGGGCTGCGGATTTGGCAAGTGGTTTTCCCTTCGTCTCTTTCTTCCCTCATCTCATAGGTACATACTCGGTGTTTTGAGGTTTGGAAAGCTGATTCTCGACTGGAGTGACAGATCCAGGGACCCGTCCTAGTCGAGGACACATGCCTTTGCTTTAATGCGTTGAAGGGTCTTCCTGGGCCTTACATGTAAGTTTTTTTTCATTCTTGTCGCCGTTTTACCTTTGATTGTTAGACCCGTCCCTTTCTCTTCGATTTTCATTCTTGGTGCCCAAGATTAAACTGAATATGGCGCAATACCACCAGTAAATGGTTCCTCGACTCCATCGGCCATGGCGGGCTCAACAATCTCCTCGCCGCTTATGAGGACAAGTCGGCGCAGGCCGTATGTACCTTTGCATACACGCCTGGTCCTGGCCATGAACCCCTGTTGTTCCAGGGCATTACTGATGGCAAGATTGTGTCACCACGTGGACCAACAAACTTTGGTACGTCTCACTGGGGTAAACTTTTCATTATTGTCACACCAGGGCTGACAAATGTGAAAGGATGGGATCCAATCTTTGAATATCAGGGGAAGACGTGAGTGTCCATGATGCATTGTGCCCTTCCAACCACATCCTATTCTAACCCACTGGTAGGTACGCTGAGATGGACAATGCGGAAAAGAACAAGATTTCCCACAGGGGGCGGGCCCTCGCAAAGCTCCAAGAATGGTTCGCCAAGGAGATTACCGTTTAAAAGCCACTATTCATAACTTTAGAAACGCCCAATATACGCCACCTCGCTGGAGAAAGGACGTATTTCGTCACGCATTCTCTCTGTATTAGAGGCGTGATTCATATTTCCCTGTCTTACTTTTATATCCGTTGACAGCCTAGTGATGGCGGTGAAGTTGGGAATCCACCTGCCGGGGCTCGAAGTCTGGAAGGGCACCTATGTTAGTTACAGCAGCTGTATGAGAACACTTCCCTAACTAACCTCAGTACCTCAAATTCCCGATACTTCCGTAGATAGTGGCTGCCGCGGCGATAGGACCTCAGAGCCAAGTCAGCAAAAGTATATTCGAACTTGCGTCCAATGAGCTTGACAATATTAGAGGCATCGCGAAACATGGGGTCGAAAACGATAAGGTTCTTAGCACCGTTCGTCTGCCGTTCGAAACCGATAATGGTCATTGAATGGCCTTGTACCCCGTCAGATCCAGAATGATCCAATTGGCCTGTGGGTGACTTACCAGCATGCTGAAAATATAGAGGGGGTAGGTTCGTGAGGCGGATTCTTGGTGTTGGATCCTCAACCCCGGACTGAAAATAAGTCTCGACATATTCCATCAACAAAGCCTCCGATTTTCCTAGCTCTCGGTTTTTGAACCCCTGAGCATCGCAAGGGATATTTAAAAGGCGGAACATGGCTAGTGCTTCCGGTGTTCCAATGTATTTCCGCGTGCCCTTGATGCCACCCGTCTCTAGACGACCTTGCCTGTTGATGCCGACGTCCCATGCCGATTCAATGAAGTCCTGTATCTGGAAAATTGTGGGTACTTTGCTATCAAGCTGAAGGTAGCCCTGGAATTTAGTGGTGATGATGTACGAGGACATCATTTGGATGTTGCGGTAGCCGCAGAAACCACCTGAATACAGATTAGCAACAAACTAGTAGCAGCAAACGGAACCATGCAAGAAACAAACCCTCCTTCTTGAGCTTAGAAATATGCTGGACACATGGGTGACAAAGATATGCGTGCTTTGTTGACGAGCATTGCTCAAGCAACTGGGCGAGGACCCCGACCACCCCTTCCGACTTGACCGGCGGCTCTTTTTGCAAGAGTGAAACCAGCCAGTCAGGCATCCGGTCTTCGTGGGCATATTTTCCGAGTTGAGCTTTCTGGAGTAGGAGGTCAGTCAAACCGGCTTGGATTGTCGTTCAATTAGTTCTCATGCTGCCTACCCCAAGTCTTTTGCCGCGGGAGGTGTCGGGTGGAGCTGTAGGTTTCACATCCTTGCGACGCCGGGAAGAAAGGGTCGAGGTTGACTCTGGCATCCTGAGGAGCTTTTTCCAGGCTGAAATCGTTTTGGCTTGATTGCCAGAGACAGCCGACTCAGTGCGACGCTGTCTCTCGGCTTCACGATGCGATCGAGAAGGTGTAGAGGAGCCGCTGGCGTGTGCACTATGATCAGTGGAAGATGCCGGTTCGACCTCTGTGCTTTGGCCAGACTCAAGGCCGTGCAGTTCGAGATGATATTCCATCTCATCTAGCAACAAAACCTCCCCGCATCCGTCAACAGGGCACTCAGCGTAGACAAGTTCCTCGTCGGCTTTGACATGACTGTCGCCATTGTTACAGTTTTCTTTGACCTCAAAAGAGGAATCCCCTTCGGCGTGTAGCGTCTCCATGTGCTAGCGGCAAAGTCAGCGACCCTCACCCCTTCCCGAAGACTCGAAGAAATGTGCGAGACAAAGGGGAGATTCTGGCCCGCATGCGGAAAGGACGTACTGCCAACATCAAATCTTCGCCCGAGTCTGCTTCCCAGCCGCAAAAAGGGCAGACCATAGTGCCGTTATGGTTGTTGTCGTCGTCGGCAACCATGATTGCTCAATTGCAGCAGCCAGAGCTGCTGGGGTCAGCACGAAAATCGGTAATGGCTCAGGGCGGCTTTAGGGCGCAGCGATTTACGGATCATGGTAAGCGCTTCCATTCACGTTGCGAAGTAAAGACAAGGGCTTCACTATTCTGTGACGGAGGTGGTCGCCCTGTTGTGAGCCTGGAGATAATCAGGCCGCCAGATGGTAATGGGCTGCTCCTGCCTTCCCAAATGCCCACACCCTTAGGCGGTGTCAAGTGACAGTCCATGTCGTTTGGGGGATTGTTGTCCGGGTTAAGCAGGCAGTGTGCACTTAGACGAGGCCTTATGCACCAAAGAAGAATGGTTCTGCCATGGCACATTGTCATGTCGTTTCTCAACACCCAGCGACACTCTGAGGTTGTCACCAATTCGTGATGGAGTCGCACCAAGTCTTTATGGTCGCGGTAGACCCATATTTTCCAGAAAGGCAATTGCAAAGCCCAGTCACTGCGTTTGCTGCAAAACGGCTCCTTTATTTTGTGAGAAAGACCGACAATAACGCCGTGCCTTGTGCCTCTGGAACCCCTTCCCCTGCCAAATGCGACCATGCAAGCACTATTAGCAGCGGGCTTTTCCTAGAATGGCTAGGCTGTGTTGGATATCAGAATACCAACCGGCACGCCAGTCTTGGCGGCCGCTAATGCCAAGACATCCCCAATTCTCCATCCAAGGCGTCGGGTCGTGACTGCCGCATCCTTACTTTTTGATGTGCAACACAGGCAGGTGCCGAAGCCTTTTGCCGCCTTGATCGACAGGGCAGGTTGATCGCTGGATTCCTAAGATTCGCAATCTCTGCCATGGGGGTGAGGGGTCTAACTTCTTCTCGTCGCGCCGTTTCCCTCGTCTGAACCTCTTTCCTAGACCATGACAGTCAATTGAATCATTGCTACTGAACCATGGACCTCCACCAGGGGCGTTATCTCCGTCGTGGATCACGCCCTACCAGGCTATTTCGACGTGGATATGTCTAGGACCTCCCAAATTCCCTGCAGGGCCGCCAATTACCCGACACTCGTCTCACGTGGGCCGGGAGTGGCACATCTAAACCTTGGAAGCTTCCAATAACGAGCGGAGCACCGCCCGTCGAACTTCATAATGGTACTTTCCCTATGTGGAAGTCACGACGACGGCGGGGCTGCTGGTGACCGCCTCTTCCACCTCAGCAATCTGCATTCCGAATGCCGAAGCGGCAACCGCCTGGAGGACTTTATACATTCAAGCCGTCTTCTCTGAGGCCCGAAACGGCGAGGTAGGTTAGCTATGGCAGAAAGGAGGAGCCAAAAGCTTAGTTATCAGCCTTGCATCTCCATCACGAGGTCTCGGACACTGCTGGTGGACCAAAGAGAGAGAAGACATCACTAAAAGGCGGAGGTGAAAGAGAATTACCGGAGAAAGTCGGGCATGGATATCACCTCAAACGTCATCAACCACCCCGGAATAACACCGAGAATGGCACGAATGGGTCTGAAAGTTCTCATCAACGGCCAAGGATCTGCGCCCACAGAGTGCTTGACTGATACTCACGTCAGCACTCTGCCGATGTTTTGGAACAACCTCACATCGAGCCAGGCCTGGAGTCAAGGAACTTACCGGTCGAACGCGCGGCCTCCCGCCGGCGCGATGAAGTTCCGGCTTGCCTTTTACATCCTTCCACGGCGATTCCGGGGTATCAAAAGCCTCACTTCTTCACCTATGGCCCATGATTGGTTCCGAACTTGTGGGGCAAGCCCTCCACAGCTATTCGCGTCTACGCCCGGGGGAAAAGCCTTGGTCACTATTCGAACATCCGGAGGACAACTAGCTCGTGTGGGACAACTCTTGCCTTGGGGTGTTGCTATTCTTGGGAAGATGTCGCTGTTTTGATCGACAGGCCTTTGAACTTCGCGCAGCTGCAGTCGTAAACCTCCGGCGCCGAAGCGGCTTTCTGGAGCAATATTCCCTGGACACCACTTGAAGGATGTTTCTGGTTGGTGCCCAATGTCATTGATGATTTGGCCGAACCGGTCCCTTCCTCTGAAGTCGTTTCTCGGGCCTTCCTTTGCTGACAGGGTCTTGCCACCGGGGTGCGATGAGAGACATTCGGATTTCTCGCTGCCTGGAGCGGCTTGCGACCCAAAGATCGATCGTCTCCGTCGTGATTCGCTGGCTGCATAGGTACAGACGGTTCTGTCCTCTGAACAACCAAGGGGCGATTGGATGCTGCAGGGTAATTCTTGGCCTATGTCATCGCCTGCACTTTGGGGCAGGTTAAGGTTATTATTATAGCCAGCTGCTTTTGACAGGACGTTTGGTGCCAGGCCCAGTTTGCACAGCCGAGCAGTGTTCTTGGATTGCGGTTTCGCTCTGCGCTGCTCGAATAAAAGTCGCGCACACTTACTGCTTGCAGTCCTTGGAGGTTGGCAGCAGTGCATACGGCCGCGCCAATCCGAGAGGTATATAAATGAGGGCTTACTAAGGACACCTGTGATGGGGTGGCAGATGTCTCAACCAACATGAAGGGAAGAGCAAGTCACGAAGTTCTCATCGCGGTTCCTGTTCGACTGGGTCATGTTAGCTCAGCAATCTTATGTGGGAGATTGGAGCGTATGTTCTATCATCGATGTCGATGTTGTAGCCAGCAGTTTTCTAGGGCCGACTTTATCGCTCGAGGAAGTCTCCGGTATGGTTTAGGTAAAGTCCGCTGCCAACAGCTAGCCTGTGCGCCAGAACGGGCGCCCTGCATTTCGGAACCTTCACCGCGATTTGGTGAAGTCTCGGAAATACATCTTCATCATTGATTAGTCAATGATAACCCCTGGTCGAGCTGGCATCTAGATTAGGCCGAATGGACCAGTCCCCCGGCGCCCTTCAGTCAAAGGGGCGTTGTTAAACGCCGAAAAGGGGCCCGACACCAGCAGCCGCGTATACGATGAACAAGCGAAAGGGGCGGGGTTCGTGCCGAAGTATTGTCGCTGAGCTAATCGCCAGCTTCACGAGCTGCGTCTCCCGGAGCGTGAAATCCAAGGTTCCCAGGTCATATGCGAGGTATCGGGATGTTTTTCATTTGGTGCGCGGGTGAGTTGGTCTCCTTGATTCCCTGCTCCGTCCCGCGGCTCATGGCCTCGTGTCTCGTCTGCGAGGGCGGAGGGTCTTTGCGATTGGGACCCTGCACTCGAGACAAAGTGCTGCAGCTCACACAGACGTCAGGTCACTAGTACACATGTTACTCGGTACTTGGATGCCCAGGAGACAGCTGCCTAGTCTACGGGAATTAGAACGGAGGTAATTCTCAAGATGTTGTTATAATGAGCCAGCATCGCCCACCAGCCAGTCCATTCCTGACTAGTCAACCCGCTTGGTGAGGCTGAGGAGAGTCGAAGTGTCGGCCCTACGTGATTTCCCGCCTGCTGTCCTGTTGCTGCGCGAGCTCTTGTAGTCAGCTAGCCTGACTTGGACATGCGTATAACCATGGCCGAACAACTCAAACGTACATTCCACGGTAGGTAGGAAGCCAGCCAAGGCACACTCCCATCCTCTCTGCCCAGAGACGATCTCAAGAAGCTAATGCGAGATACCGCCTGCCAGGCTGCTTGACATGCCGCAAGAGAAAGGTACGCTGTCACGGTGGGAATCCGTGTCAGAACTGCTCGCGCATGAACATCACTTGCCACTCGTCGTTCGAAACCAATCTGCGAATTCGTGTGTCAACACCGAATGGCCAAAAGGTTGTTGATACGAAGCACGCGACCAAGAAGATATCTGAGCCCCCCAGGCAACAGCAGCACCCGAGACGCAACCCCAATCCTAGTGTAAGCCCTCCCGTCCCAGGGCCCTACGGCGGTGGGAGCGGTGGCAGCAGTCGAAACGAGGCCTACATAAACAACTTCCAACCTCAGTTCACGTCCTTTCCCTTTGCTCAGGCGCCCACCACCTACGCCCCAGAACCGCCAGCCCTGCAACTGGCGCCGGGTGCCTCGCTAGGGAATGTGGTTTCCGTGCCCGAGCTCGACTCGATGCAGTTCAATGGCATATGGGGTCCCTTCGACTTCAGTGCCATTGATCCGGACCTGGGACGGGTCGAGGTTAGGATGCAGGCACCGGTGACATTGCCTCCTGTCTTTGAGTCCTTTCTCCCAGGGACACCGGCTTCCCAGCATGGCTATGCCATTTCTGACAGCGAGGCTTCGACGTCATCCAATGGGCCGCATCGAGAGGCACCCAAGGAATGGATACCTCGACGCCGCAAGCGGACCCGGAAGGAGCCAGGGCAGGATAATACAAAGTCGTCGACAGCGACGATAGCGACGCCATCAGCCGTGCCACAAAGGCGGCCGGTGGGTGAAGCTGAGCTCTACGACCACTTCCGCAACTGCACGCAGGACGATTTCATCAACGAGCAGGATGCGAAGTGGTCCTTCAACAGGTTCGTGCCCGAGTTCGTGCAGAAATGCAGCCCTCAATCCCCAATGCGACTCGCCGTACTAGCCTGGACAGCAAAACACTCAGCTACTGAGGAAGGAGGGGCATCGCCCGACCCCACAGCGGCAGCGTGGTATCTGGAGTCATCGGAGCAAGTCGAGAAACTATTCGACATGGCCGATCCAGCACTTGAACTAGGTAGCCAGCTCCCTGTGACCAACGTTGCCGAGGTGGCAATCGCTTCGTCCTTTTTCCTCAATCGATACGATGTCCTCGGCGGAGATCTCGACGCTGCCAGCCGCCGTCTGAAGCGCATGACAGCCTGGTTAGCCAAGAACAAATCCCCCCTCAGCCTGTCCGCATTTGCCAGCAAACTTCTCCTGTGGTCATGCTACCTCCAGGTGCGAATCGGTATTTTCAGTAACGATTTTTTGCCGCCTCCCACCCTCCTAGACGTGCTCACGGGCCGGACTGACTATCACTTGATCCTCGAGCGGTCCCACAACTTCTACCTTGACATGTTCGGCCGCACATATCCGCAGGAACGCTTAGCAGAAGACGTGGAGCGAATCCCGGCCGCCCTACACTTACACGAAACGTTCCGTCTTCTCACCAGCATCTTGCGATACCGCACTCTGCGACACACGCTCAGCAAGACTTCAGGTGAAAATACTGCAGGGTGGGAAGATCTTGCCGTGGTAAAACACACAGTTGACAACGAAATGCAGCGCGTTGAAGCCGACTTCGACCTTGCTGCCGCTATCAACCCTTCGGCCCGCGTCCTGCGCCAGGGACCTATACCCAACATGCCCCTTACAGCAGAGTCTGCATCCCCAGAGCCCGTAGCATACCCTCTCAGGAATATCCGAGCACCGCCAACGCCGCCCTACTTCCAACCCGGCAAGCTCAGCCGAGTCAGCCTACACTGGCTGACGGCATATGCCGCTTTCATGACAACCAAGATCTTGTGGTCGCGGTTGGTCAGACTCGATGTCCGCACCGACGACGCATCCCGCGCTGCCGTTGAGTCCATCTTGCAGATCGCCCTACTGTTGCGTCGTTCTGAAGGCACTCGCTTGCATGCCCGCGAGCTGCCTTCAATGCTGTGGCCACTCCCACTATTCGTGGCTGGCATTGAGGCTGTTGATGAAGTATGGGCCGATTGGGTCCGCCTCTTCATCACCGATGTCGTGGCAGACCGTGGTGCTGAGAACCTCAGCGACGGAGGTGGGACCTTGCTTGGCCTCATGGACGAAGTGAGGCGGCGCCAAGACAAACTGGGCACGCGTATTGTTGTGACGGACTTGATGGTAGAAAAGTGTCAAACGACGGATCTTTTTGTGTTCTAGCTGGGAGTCTCTCCGCTATTTCTCGTTCCATACTAATAGGGACGGGAGGACTACGTGCGCCGTGGTGTTGACTAATGATCATGCTTGGCAGCTGGTGTTGTATTGGGACAGGAATGGATAATAGCTTCAGGGACAGGTGGAAGATATTGTGGTTGAATGCCGTATCCGTAGATCGTGGAATCATTATAGAAGCAGTACGACTAGCGTGTTCTCCAGGTAGGTAATTTAGCATGGCGGGCAAGAATTTTGGATGGAGGGCATGCCAATACCTCACAGCTTTGGGTACCTCAACAGCCTAAGCTCCCCAAAGCTGTGGCAGTTCTGAGTCACAACCCTTAGGGGGGTTATCCGCATAGCGAATACATACATGTCCCCGACCCCTGCCGCCCTGGCGCTCCTCAACCCCACCCATTCGTTGACTTCCTTTTCGCCCCTCTAAAATAATTCTGCCCCGCCATCTGGTGTTTCGCGACACCTCACCCCTCCAGTCCTCGACAGAATACCTCAGCAAATAATTTCTACAGATATCTCCAAACCTTGACGATAAAGTTACCGCAATGCTTGACGTCAACGATTTTAGTACGCAAATCCTGTCCTTTTTTCGCAATCGCCACAACTTAGCCCCTCCAGTGCCAAGCTTCTAGTGATTGGAGGGGCATTGGGCTGCACGACTGACACGAGAGATACTGATCACAATGCACAACAGTCGCCGAGCGCGGTGGCAACCCTGAAAAGATCAGGGAGAGCCAGCGCAAACGCTTTGCTCCGGTCGAGGATGTCGATGAGGTGATCGCCATGTTCGAGGACCACCGCAAGAGTTAGCAACAACCCTATGTCCACCCTCTGTCCTGTAGACCGTTGACATGTCCCTTGGCAGCTGCGTATGCGGCAACCCAACTCAACGCCAAGATCAACGAAGTTCAGAAGCAGATCGGCCCCAAGAAAAAGGCACGGCATTCCTGATTCTCTCCGAGAGATATCAACGGACCGACTGCTGACCAGGCTGGGTTTCATAGGCAAAGGAGGACGTGACCGATCTTTTGCAGAAGAAAGGTTCGAAGCAACTACACTATCATATATACTCTGGGGAGGGTGTTAACTTTGTTCCAGCGGAACTCGAGAAAGAGAAAAAGGATCTCATCACCTCTGCTGCCGAAAAGGAGAAGGCTCTCAAGGCCAAGGTCAAAACCATCGGCAATGTCGTCCACGAGTCGGTTCCAGTCTCCAATAACGAGGTTAGCAGAGAGAAAACCTCGTGCCAAGGTGACAGCTCAAGATGCTGATAAGACGTGTAGGACAACAATACCGTTGAACGGCAGTGGGCTCCCGAGGGTGTCACCTTTGAGAAGCGTTCCACATACCTCTCTCGTAGGAACACTCCTGTGCCGGGGCCCTTTCAAGGCTAATGAAGTACGCCTAGACCACGAGGTTCTTGCAAAGCTGGACGGATACGACCCCGAGAGAGGTGTCAAGGTTGTTGGTCACCGAGGATACTTCTTGAGAAACTGGGGTGTTTTCCTCAACCAGTATGCCTACCGCCCCAGAATCGGCCCTCCACCGCTGACTGACATGGCCCAGAGCCTGCATCAACTATGGCCTGGAACTCTTGCATCAGAAGGGCTATGTTCCGCTCCACACACCCCAACTCATGCTTAGGGAGCAGATGGCCAAGACCGCACAGCTCTCTCAATTCGATGAAGAGCTGTACAAGGTGACTGGCGACCAGGCCGACAAGTATCTCATTGCCGTATGTGATATCCCCAGGCTCGATTGGGTCGATTGGGTCGAGCTAACCTGCCCAAGACCTCTGAACAACCTATTAGCGCCTATCACAGCGATGAATGGCTACAACCCGCCCAGCTCCCGCTCAAGTGTGTATACTCTATTTAACAGGGTTCTTGCGTTTTGCTTACACCCAGTAGGTATGCTGGCTATTCTACGTGTTTCCGCAAGGAGGCGGGTGCGGTAGGAGTCTCGCGAAGCCCATTAGTGGACTTACCTGACCTGAATGCAGCATGGGAAAGACGTTTGGGGTATCTTCCGTGTTCACGAGTTCACAAAGGTTGAGCAGTTCTGCTTGACAGAACCGGAAAAGTGAGTTTCAAGCCGGCATCCATCGCACTGTGCTGACAATAGCAGATCCTGGGAGATGTTTGAGACCATGATTGCAACCTCGGAAGAGTTCTATAAGTCTCTCGGCATTCCGTACCGGGTGGTTGCCATCGTCTCTGGTGCATTGAGTATGTTGAGAGGTGCACCGTTTCGGGTAGTGTGCTAACAACTTGAAGACAATGCTGCTTCAAAGAAACTTGACCTCGAAGCCTGGTTTCCTGTAGGATTTCTTCTCCCATTGGAGTACAGCCAAACTGACAAGACGTAGCACCAAGGAGAGTTCAAGGAGCTTGTCAGCTGTTCGTAAGTCTTGGGTTTTGATGGGGGTACGATGTGATACTAACGTTTATCTAGCAACTGCACAGACTACCAGAGCAGAGATCTTGAAATCAGATACGGCGTGAAGAAGCAAACAGACGTGAAGAAGACGTACGTCCATGCTCTCAATTCGACACTCACTGCCACAACAAGGACTATCTGCGCCATCCTAGAAAACTTCCAGACAGAAGAGGTAACAATCTTGGGTGTTATCATGGTAAAGATAAACTAACTCCATCCAGGGCGTTAAAATCCCGGAGCCTCTTCGCAAGGTGAGCTACAGATTAGCAGATCTTCCTGCCTTGTCGACCTAGGCAGTTATACTAACCAGAACAGTATATGCCCGGTGCTCCCGACTTCATCCCATGGGCCCAGCCACTGAAGAAGGAGGTAACCAAGGAAATCAAAGAAGTGCCTGTGCGGTAAGAAAGCATATTTTGATCAGACCTCAGGCACGGATTGATGTCTTGTATGCACACAGTGAACCTGGGAGGCGGCACCTGCCATTGTTCCTAGACTCTAGACAGACAAGATTGAATTGTTTTTTGATGGAGTGTTTAAGATTGTCTGTGGCCTGTTCAATCTCTGCGATCCCAGGCTTGCTGCTTCCGCACGCTAGATATCCTTGTGTGTCAGTGAGGAGGTTTGGTATGCAAAACAATGTGTAGCATGCCGTGTCGATCCCAGAGTTCTCTAGACGAGACCACAAAATAGGAATGTAGGAGTAGAAGACGCCTATGATCCTCCCCTCCTTCAATGGGGTTCAGCCTTATGAACGTCAATGACATACTCTGGCTGAATCACCACTCGTGCTCCTCGGTAAGCGAGGCAGAGATATTGAGAAGAACTAAAGAAAACGACAACAGAAGAAAGAAAAAACAAAGACCTCACACACATGGCCAACGTATTGCTCTCCCTTATGCCGCAGCGTGACAGACATGACAGACATGGCAGGCAACGGTCTGATTCAGCACCTATTTACACGCGCCTCGAGATTGCATCCTATATCCCATTGCACCCATCTCTCAAGCCAGCCGGTCCGCTCCGGAAAGGATCTGGTTCTTCCCCTGAGAGTGTCATCCCGTTTGTTGGATTTCATCCTATCACATCCCATTACATCCCATCGCGTCCTGTTGCATTCAAATCCATCTAGTATTTATCCCATGTTTCCCCAATGAGGAAAAACGTGTAATAAACCCAAGGGTACGGTTTCTCGCCGCTCTGTGTCCCGAATAAGGAGGTAAAAGAACAAGAGTTCGAAATAATTGGCTCCAGTGAAAAACAAAAGGTAGGCGGGTTTCAAGTCAAGTCCGAGGTCCACAAAATGGAAGATCCAATCGATCCAGGTCCAGATTTAGGGACGATTCCAAATCCCATATTCATCTCCTGATGCACATTCTATCCGATCCATTCAGACCTGCCTGCAACATAAAGTCGAGACAGAAGAAAACCAGGGAGTGGTGAGATATTTCACAACCGCAGTGATAGCGTGTCCGTTTTCTGAAAAACATGAAGAAAAAAAACCATCTCAACCCACTCATTTCCTTCCGTCTTCTCCAAAATCTTTCGATGAAACCAAAGGAGAAATGCTCACATGAGGGCGCACTTGCCGCCAGCAGCGGGCTCATTGGGGTTCTGCGACTTCTCAATCTCGCCGATAAGTAGCTCAAAGGCCTTCGAGACGTTCTCGCCGTATCGAGCACTCGCCTCTGTCCAGGCACAATTGTACCTGTCGCCTAAGGCTTTGCCTTCCTCGGGCGTCACCTGTCGCTGCTCTGGGCGGAGATCGCACTTGTTGCCAACGATGCAGATGGGGACTGTATCAGTGCCCTTCAAAGACATGTTAGTATTGTCTTCATAGCTGACAAGCAAGGAGAGGGGTACAGACCAAATGATTGAGAATCTTGTCGCGAATCACCTGCACCATCTCAAACGACTGCAGAGAGGACACCGAGTAGACCAGCATGTAGCCATGGATGCCGATAAAATGCTTGCTATTCAGAATACTGTATTCATCCTGGCCGGCTGTGTCGACAATTTCTGTAGAGAAGTCCTGTCCCTTGTAGCGAATCTCCTTGCTGAACGTATTTTCAATTGTCGGATAGTAGCTCTCGACGAAGTGTCCGTCGACATAGCGTACTGCCAGCGAAGATTTGCCTTGGCGGGCATGTTAGTTTCTCTTTCGTCATTCAGGTTGATGAGGGATGAAAAGTGTGAAGGAAAGTAAGGTTATATCGGACGATGAAATGATTTGTGAGTGGTAAAGGGAATCACATGTTACACGAGTGGGTTGATGGTGCGCGGGGTCTTCAAAAAAGGACTGAATAAATACAACAGACAACTTACCGACTGAACGACTGCCAACAATGGCAATCTTTCGCTGCTTAGTTGGTGGTGAGGGCATTGCAGCTGATATCAACGCCAAAAGACTGCGGCTTATGGGGTGAATGGAGTGTCGTGGTGAGTGAGGTGGTGGGTGGAATTGCGGGTTCGTTTGGCGCCGAGGTGGGGGGTTGTGATGTGATTCAAAAGAGACAGGTCGGCGCCGAGGCCAATGGCAGATATACCGAGCCTGATGTTATTTCGAGAAATACAGGCTAGGTATTTGATTGCGTATTGTCACCGTATCGCCTTCGTGAGAAATCCAGAAGTGATGGTGCAGCGAGGCACGCGTAAGGGACGCTGGCACGCCGAGAACAGGCAGTTGATCGCTGAGTGGGAGCTTTGCTTACAAGTCGCGCTGGATTAAGCCCTTCTTTTTCATCTCCCTTTCTGCTTGCGCCCGGCCGAGTGGGAAAGGCAAAACAAAAAACCGGTAGGAGGGGTGGGGGAAAGGTCAAACTACCGTGAATGCTTGTCAACGAGGACACCAACCAGTCGGCAAGCCCCCCTGGAGGTTCTTATTTTGGCGGGGTTATCTCCCTGCAAGCAAAGAAACCCGATCCCCAGGATACCTTATGTTTGTTTTATTAGGAAACAAAGTTACGACGCAGAACAAGATCTCCCACGCACTGTGAGAGCTACAAGAGGCTGGATGTTTCACTCTTTGGAGTCTGGCTCTGAATTCATCAACATACATATATACTCCATTCTTTTCAATCTTGGCCATCGGGGTGGCGGTTCAGTGCTCTTGGCGGGGCACGTAACGGGCGGGGGCAAACCCCTCTGAGGTAATAGCGGGGCGACGTGAGGGACCAGGAAGGCAATGACCTGAGTCCTGAGGCTCAACTTTTTGCTTCTGTCGCGTCATCCAGAACTTTTTCTTTGGCTAAGTTTGCCGTGAGTCAACCCCGGCAAATAATGTAAAGCCCCACCAGCACGCACCCTGCATTCCCACTTATAAAGGGCAGCTCACTGTCGACTTCTCCACGAAACATCTGTGCACTGACAAAGACGCCATCTGATCATCTGCAACAAAATAAAAAGGCAGAATGGCATCAGCAAGGGATATTACCCATCCTGCGGGCCTGGACAGGGCAGTTTCGTACAGCCTTAGTGTCTCTCCCTCGGCGACTTTCCACTCTCCACCCTCGAGCCAGAGCTTCCTGTCGGGGGGGTTGCCCCGCAGGCTTGCTGCCAACTCCAAGCAACTCAAACCGTTCGACACCGGGGACATCAAGATCTTGCTGTTGGAAAACGTGAACCAAACGGGCCGAGACATTCTCACTGGCCAAGGGTACCAGGTTGAGTTCCTCAAGACTTCGCTGCCCGAGGACCAGCTCATCGAGAAGATTCGGTGCGTAGCCCTCAAAGTGCTCAAACGTCCGTAATCGGAGGGCAAATTTCACCAATTGGCCTACTCCAGACAGTGGGTTGCCGCCCAGTGTCCCAGGAGCCTCGATTCGCATGCTCTGGAAGCTAATGCGAGAAAATAGTGATGTTCATGTCATCGGCATTCGGTCAAAGACCAAGCTGACGGAGAAGGTACTTCGGGAGGCCAAGAACCTCCTCGTCATCGGCTGCTTCTGCATCGGCACCAACCAGGTAGACCTCGACTATGCTGCCAAGCATGGTATCGCTGTCTTCAATTCCCCGTTTGCCAACTCCCGCAGTGTCGCTGAGCTGGTGATTGCCGAGATCATCACCTTGGCTCGCCAGCTGGGCGACCGCTCCAATGAGATGCACCGCGGCACCTGGAACAAGGTGAGCGCCAAGTGCTGGGAGATCAGGGGCAAGACGCTAGGTATTGTCGGCTATGGTCACATCGGCTCGCAGCTCTCAGTCCTCGCCGAGGCTATGGGCATGTCAGTAATATACTACGATGTCCTCACTCTCATGGCCATTGGCACAGCCAAACAGGTGCCGACCCTTGAAACCCTGCTTCAACAGGCCGATTTCGTCACTCTGCACGTACCCGAGACGACTGAGACTAGGAACATGATCTCGGTGAAGCAGTTTGAGCAGATGAAGAACGGCTCTTACCTCATTAACGCCAGCCGCGGCACTGTGGTGGATATTCCCGCATTGATAAAGGCCATGCGTGGCGGCAAGGTTGCAGGTGCCGCTCTCGACGTGTTCCCCCATGAGCCGGCTGCCAACGGTGATTACTTCAATGCTGAGCTCAACCAGTGGGGCGAGGAGCTGCGCGGTCTAAGCAATATCATTCTGACCCCCCACATCGGCGGTAGCACCGAGGAGGCGCAGAGGGCCATCGGTGTTGAAGTGGCCGATGCCCTCGTGCGCTATATCAACTCCGGCAGCACACTTGGCAGCGTAAACCTGCCCGAGGTTACAATGCGCGCGCTGACACTGGATGAGCCCAACCACGCACGCATCATCTATATTCATCGTAACGTTCCCGGCGTTCTGCGCAAGGTCAACGAGATCTTTGGCGACCATAACGTCGACAAGCAGATCACGGATAGCAAGGGCGACATTGCTTATCTCATGGCTGACATCAGTGACGTCAGGCCCGAGGATGTCAAGTCGATCCATGACAGCCTTGACCGGCAGAGCTCGCGCATCCTGACTCGCGTCCTATATTAAGAGACAAGTGGCTTGGTTTGGTATATTGGAGTCGAGGAGTCCAAAAAAAAATTTCAAGATGGAGGGAGAAATGTATCGGAGCATTGCATAGGGTGCTCGAGGCCGGGGACAAAAGCCGGGGGAGGGGGAAGGGATTGAAAAAGGGTTCAACAAAAGCAGCATGGACAAGGACAGTTTACTGTACCTGCCATCTACCAGTACAAGTACATAAGAGTATTTTGAGGACAAGATACGGCGTTCTGATTTTCCATTGTTGTTTGCACCATGTAGGTACGTTGTCTTTACGAACAGCCACAATCTCAACTGGTTCACTGAGCATTGTTTTCCCGCAGATCTGGGGAACGTCAGCCGACGCGCTAGAGTAGAGCCTTAGGGTTGTCTGGTTGGGCGGCAGGACAAGTTATAGCAACCTTGTCAATGGAACTGGAGGGGATACCACCGAATCTTGGTTTGCATCATCGATATTTGCATCACATACTGCACGCATCTCTCCGAGTCCTGGCCAGTCGATCAATGGGTGCCCAAGGAAAAGGTCAAAACGGGTAAAAGAGGTCTGGAGAGAGAGAAAGAGAGAGAGAGAGAGAGAGAGAGAGAGAGAGAGAGAGAGAGAGAGAGAATCATCGTTGCTTCCGGCCGTCTACCATCTGATGTTTCATCATTCCTCGTATGAAACCCCAGTCATAAATGTCTGCCCAAGAAACCGCCCCTCATCCATTATCGCCGTCGTATACCTTTTCCATGTATGAGTTCCAACCAAACCATGTGTTACTACTACAACTCAGCCAACATACCAACCTGTTTTTGTTTGTTCTCGAACCCGCGTATTGCCTACAAACGCCCATGACTTGGCGATCCCGTGCTTGTCCTTCTGGCTTCCCTCAGCTCGGACTCCTAACCCCTAAGCTGGGTAATCAGGTTCTGAAGTCGAGTCAAGGCCCTAAACGGCCTCCCTTCCTCCTCAGCCGCTTTGACGTTTACAGTGATGAATTCGTTCAAAGAATCCACCAGTGGCTGTATGCTCTTCTTCGGATGCACCGCTAGGAACCTATCCCTTGTCGGTGTCGACAGGCAAAGATGACCCAGCAGGATAGAGAGATAGCCGATCTCTACGTTGAGATGCGACTTCTCCATAGAGTCGGCCTAAAAATATATTAGCTAACTTCCTTTAGGTAAAGCGAGGGCAGGTGTTCGTACGTTCTCTGTCTGGGAATGGTGCTCGGCAAACACCTTTATCAGATGATCCAACAAATCTGCCGCGCCCTCACGATCTTGGAAGTTCCGAGCTGCTGGAGAGTAGTGAACACATAGATTGATCATCCCCGCCAACATGAGAGTGAGAGTCTCATGCATCATATCTGGAAACACATTTTCCCTCATGGACTTGATGATCATGTCAAACATGCCGCACGTGCACTTGGCCAGCGCCTGAAGAAGGCCTTGATCGTAGAACATACGACATGCCTCACCGTTGTCGTTGGTGAAATTGACCAAAAATCTCACGACGCGGTTCTCCACTGTGTTGAACCGGCCAAGTGGCCGGCGAAGAGCAGTGTCAAGCAGAGCTACGGCGATTGGGACGTATTGCTCGGTCCAAATTTCTCGGTGGCCCGCGATCATCGCATTGATAATCTGGGGCTCAAGCAGATAAAGCGCCATGTAGAAATCTGTCGACTCTGGCTGACTCGGAAACTCCCAGCACGCCTCGTTTGACATGTTGGCTGATAAAACAGACCACAATTGGTCAATGGCACCCGGCGTGAGTATCTCATCGTCGTTGTCCATGTCGAATGGTTGCATCGTCATCAAATCCAGACATTTCATTGAAAGAGTTCGTGGGCCGAGAGTTTTGGCCGATGCAGGCTCCCAGATTGGCAATGCCAGCACCGACTCCTTGATAGTTGCTAGTGTTCTTTGCGCGTTCTTTGTGGCGTTATGTGATCTATCCTTCGCCAACACGACGATGTCGGCTGCTTCCCTCAGCAGCCGGCCTATGAGTACAGCAAGTCCCTGTGCTCGTAGCTTTGGGAGAAGGTGCGCGGATGACGACGCAGCAAGCAAAGTCACGACAATTGCGAGCAGTGAAAACCCGGATATCACATCGGTCTCCTCTCCAAGGGACTGGAACAGATTCCGGTCATCGCCGTGGTTACGAAATTGCCGACGGAAGTTCTGATCGCTCATCTTCTGAGCAAGCTCTAGTAACGCTCCTCTCCTCAGTGATGTGGTACGGCTCGAAGGAGTGCCAATCCTGTCGAGGAAATCATGCATTTCGTCGGCAAACCGGTGATTTGCCCCGGCTTGCCGGAGCTCGTGAAGACTTCGGACAGCACCAGTGTTTACGGTTTCGTCATCTTCGTCCAAGAATGAAAACTTGCTGGGGGCGGAAAGCTTGGGAAGGCCTCCAAAGTTGAACATGGATCCGCCAACGACGTCCGAAATAGCACCAAGCCCCGATCCCAGGAAGTCGTCTTCTTCTGCCAACATTGTCCTCTGTTGACTATAGGTAAATCGAGGACCTTTGTCCAACGCGACGCGCCGTACTCTCATTGACTGGCTGGACATCGCGACAGGTTCAGGGGTTAGATCTCGGAACGTGATTTCAATGTCAGGCCTGGGCCGAGGAACCAATTTGGGTAAGGATTCTTGAGGCTCATCCCCGTCTTTATCTTCGTCTTCGCAGTCGTCACTGGGTTCAGATTCTGCTTGCTCGGCCAACGTATCAATCAGCCGTTTCCTCCTAGGCCTGGGGTTGGTTGTGGGCTCCTGCGCGGATGAGGTTGGGGTTGGCAGTGGGTTCTTTGAGACTGGCTGAGACGCAGCGGAGCGTCCATGAGAGAGTCGTAGCGGCATATCTTGCTTGCTCTTGGCGGAGATTGAAGAGTTCACCGACAGATTCTTCAGGGATCTCGATGTCTTCGCTGAGAATGGCATTGACGACTGTTCGGCCACGTCCTTCATTACGATGTCATCTTGTGGGGGGGTTTCGGATCTGGTTAATCTGATAACGGGTTTGGGCACTCTGGCCAGCTTTTTCGTTTTGCTATCGTCGGTGTCTTTGGCTGGAGATCGTCGCTTGGAGGATGGCGGTCGGGGAGGTGAAGAGGGTATTGCGTATGGATCGTCAGTCTCTGTTCTCCGCTCCGAGTATGTGCGGGTAAGCTTGCGTTTCTTAGTCGCAATGTCCTCGTCTCCTCGCAGACCACCGTGAAGACTTGGGCTCTCGGGTAGGGGTTGGCTATGCACTTCTTTGGGGACTCTCCGCCGAGCGGGAGGAGCGCGCGCGTTACTGCTGGTGGGTAGCTTCTTCGGTTTGGAAAGAGAAAGAGGGCGCGATCGATTGGAGGGTTCGGGTGAGCTAGAGAGTGATGCAGATGCGACACTTGCGGTGACGCTTGGGGCTGAGATTTCGGTCGTCGACCCTCCGCCACCCGCAGAAAGTTCATTTCTCGTCAGGGTCGGTTTAGCTCTTGCTGTTTTGCCATACATGACCCGTCGCTTCGGGAGTGAGTCGTACATTTCATACGGATCCTCCATCGCCGGTCGCGGTAGGCGGCGGAGCGCGTCGATCGTCTGGGGCGGGGGGGTAGAAATAGATGGGGAGGCAGTCAATCAATTTGGAGAGGAAGGCCACAGTCGCATACTGTATTTTGATTTCGAGAAAGATGCGAAGGTGGGACCGGGGTCGAAACTCGGACGCAGACTTGGTAGGATCAACCCGTTGCCAAAGGTCCGGCATTTATGTGGTAGCGAGCGATCTGGTCTTGGTAAAATCGGGTAATTGGGGAAACCGGCAGCAGCAAGACTTTACGGAGTCTTGCGATGGATGCATGCGGGTAGGAGTGCACCTTCCACCTCCAAATTTCCAGATGACCCGCTCAGGTTCGGATGACTTCTGTGTGCTGGAAGCAAACAAAACCTGGTAGCCGTGGATGAGCAGACAAAAATTTGCAACGCGATCAAAGGTTCAATGTTTTAGATGAAGGGGGCTGAAGACGCTGGTTAACAAAGACCCAGCTTCGGGCTTGTCCAGTTATCTACGCCCCATGTTAGTGAGATTCCCATTGCCCAATACATCCCCAGGTGCTCGGAAATGTTGTGGGACGAAAGGCGAGGGCATCCGCCGACAGGTGATACGGAGACGTCAATGTAATAATATACCTACACTGACCCTCCTGGGTTGTACCTGCTCTGAAGACAAAACATCCCAGCACTTGATGCAAGCTTTCGAGTTTTGTGGGTGTTCCTGCAATGTGGTCAATGCTCTGACGGTTCCGGCAGCGCCAGACTCGGGAGGCGGGGACGCCAAGGTTGCGGAGTTGAGAAGGTGGCGGTTCGTGGGGTTTTGGCACCAAGTGATACTGGGATCTGGGATTCATATAACATAGTTTCCTGCGTGGTTTTTTTTTCAGTCTAACAGATCGAATCATCGGTCCAAGTTTGAGCCTTGAGTATCTTGCTAGGCACCATAAACAAGCTACCACCAGGTAAGAAGGCCCGTGTGTGGGCTCGGTCAAGCGGCCTCGTGACTTTCAGTTCCCGCTCACTCCATCTGAAAAGCAGCACATTACTTCATACACCATTTGGGTAGTACACTGCCGGTCGAGCAGACGGTAGCTTTTGTTCGTGGAGCCGACCTAAAGGTTTGGAATTTCCATTCGATTGTCCAGGTTCCGCTTTCGAACGCTTCTGGAACCGTTGCTCAGCATCTGGATCTTGGCTTCCATTCTTGGCCCAACATTGATCTAACGACATCCTAGAACCCAGAATCCCATCGCTCAGCCCGCTCATCTGTCAAACATGTCAAACCCGCTCGAAAAGCCCAAGGTTGCCCCCACGCGCCCTGTTGGACCAGATTATCGCTCGGAGAGTCAGAAGCCCGCTGCGACTGTGTCCACGGGAGTTGAGTTTGAGACTGTCACTATCCTGCCCCAAACCCCTCAGCTCATTGCTCTACTATCGTGAGTGATCTCCACAGCAGCGCGATCCCTAGCTCACAAAAGTGCAGTATTATTCGCGACCGGCACACTGACCGCGGCGACTTCATCTTCTACTCTAACCGCATCATCCGCTTGCTAGTTGAGGAGGGCCTCAACCACCTCCCGACGGTTGAACACACAGTGACGACACCCGTCGGCCGCCCGTACGATGGCCTCGCCTTCCAGGGCAAGATCTGCGGTGTGTCCATCATGCGGGCCGGTGAGGCCATGGAGCAGGGCTTGCGGGACTGTTGCCGGTCCGTACGCATTGGCAAGATCCTAATCCAGCGCGATGAAGAGACTGCCCAGCCCAAGTTGTTTTACGACAAGCTGCCTGAAGATATCGCCGACCGATGGGTTCTGCTGCTGGATCCCATGTTTGCGACTGGTGGCTCTGCCATCATGGCTGTCGAGGTTCTCAAGTCGCGTGGGGTCCCAGAGGAGCGTATCCTGTTCCTCAACCTCATTGCCAGCCCCGAAGGCATTAAGAACTTCGCCACCAAGTTTCCGAAGCTGCGTGTGGTGACTGCGTTTGTTGACCAGGGCCTAGATGCGAAGAAGTAAGTGTGGAAGCTGATTTGTGGAGAGGGTGTACTGACCATGGCGCAGCTATATCATCCCCGGACTAGGCGACTTTGGCGATAGGTACTACACCCGGTGAGGAGCAGCAGGGGTTATTGGGACACGTCAAGGATAGGGAAGAGTTTGTCGGAGATGCGTGTCGTACGCTTCAATACCCAATCAAAATTGGATTTTAATCATAACTTTTGTTGGAGAGTGCGCTTTCGTTCCTCCAAGGCGCAGCCCAAACCTCGCCCGCGATGAAAGTCAGACCCACCCCTCGAAGTATTGAACACGATAGATTGTATTTAAGTGTCGATCAATCGTATTCATCGTCCGCCACTACACCCTCACCTTCGTAGCCTCCATCGTCGTCGTCCTCGTAATCATCGACTTTCTCTTTGGAAGCGCTCGGGCGCCCGCTCATTAACCGTTCACGGCTGGACTCTGGTAATGCATCATCTCTATTCCCACCACCTTGGGCCACGGCATCTGTAATAGTCAGCAACTGCCACTCATCGATGTGGTCATAAGGCTGTTTACCAGCTGCATCAACCCATTCGCTGTATACATCGACGGCGGCGGAGAGATCTGAGAGAGAGAGAAAGAGAGAGACATTAGCCCAATTACCCAGGGCGCACTGCGTAGATAATGCTCATTGGTCTCACAATTGACGCCACATTGGAATTTCTGACCGCAGACTTTGCACTCCAGTTGGCCAACGCCAGCTTTCTTGTCAAGCTTTACCGTCACAGCCTTCTCGTGATTACAGAATAGGCAAGTGAAGACCGTCGGTAGCGGATCGTTCTGTGTGGCAGTCGCGCGTTAGCTTCGATGCAGGGCAGCATCGCAAATGAAGAGGGATAGATACCTTTCTTGGGCCTTGCGGCTTCCTGGAACTCTTCTTGCGCTTTCCCATGATTGTGGGGTGGAGAGTAATTGATGTTGCGCTGCGTCCTGGCCTCTTGAGAGTGGAAGTTGGCGAAAGGAGGAGAAGGGGATTCCGCTTTGGAAATATGAGTATATCACTGTGGACCAGATTAAGTCGTAGTTGTTGATACTGGAGAAAGCTCTGTTTCACCGATGATGTTCGTGATGGAGGTGTCTTGTGATTGCCCCGCCAAGGTGTGGAAAGGTGAACTGGACAAACGAAGAAAAAAGCTCCCCACACATACCATCCATGGGTTTTTTGTGGTCTGCGCGCATTGGACCCCTGCTTATCCCCTTGGGCGTACATAAATTAGGCCTTTTTCTTGGCATCCAGAGCCTACAGCCAATCGGATGCTGTAAATCATAAAGCTTAGTCTTTTTGTGACTTCTCTCTGTTAAGCGATTTTTCTGGTCAGAGCTCAGCCCCTGCGAATTCTGCTGGTGGTCTGAGCAATGAGGGCACCCCATATTCCAGCTTGAAGTCTTGTGGGTCATGCCAAGCAAAGAGCCTATGTAATTTACACCCAAGGAGATCGCCGGATCGATTGGTGACAGGGATGCCTCTGACAATGAGCTAAATGTGACATACCAAAATACTGGCCGGATTTTTACCACCGCTCTGCTGGTTGCTGTCAGCAGGTAGCCTCATCTGGGTAGGCATGCGCGACATATATCAGTCTCAGTGTCAGTGCTGAGTGGCTGCCAAAGCTGTAGAACCTCAAGAACTTACATCTTGGGCACAAGAGCCGATAAGAGATGACGTCACGACTCCTCTTGCGATGAGCCTCCACAAGCGTTGCAAGCTTCACACTGCCGTTCAAGGTTTGATGTCCAGCGCCAATTACCTACCTTTAACGACCTTCAGATTGACAACGCCCAGCGACTTCTTCTACTGGCGACGGAATCGGGTATCTCTAGTACGGGCAATACCAAAATTTGATCGAATGAATGTTGTTTCTATGCAGAAATTATGGCGACGGATGTCAAAAGCAAGGCATTGAGCTGTTCGTTAGAAGGGTGTGATTCGCACTAATGCTCGAGGCTTACTGTTATAGCGCCAGCCCGTAGAACGGACGCTCGTCCGTGTCATGCTTGTAATAAAAAAATTTATACGGCGCCCTCGTGAGGCTCTGGGGGATGTATAAGTCAGCTGGCGCCTGTTCTGGAACAACGGCAGGCCGGCAACGGACCCTTGTTGTGAAGGGCTAGAGCGTAGCTGTTAAAAAATGCGTTCAATACGCCTAGACCCTGGTATCGACGAAATCCCTGTGACAACAGACGATCTAGCCCATACCGCCGACTCCAGCAATGCAACACCATGCTAGCAGTCACCCTTGCAGTCTTCTGCCTTGGCTGGCTTCAACAAACGAACTCGTATCAGTGAGAGGGTCTCTCGATCGAAACAAAAGACTTGAGCGCAGTTGGATTTGGTAGCATACCTGAAGGTGTTGAGTCTAAGTGAGTACATGGAGTCAGATACATGGAGGGCTGGGAGAATAGGGAATTCAACGTTGAACAAACTTGCTCACGCAGTTCACTGGATAGTTTGGCCTGACCGGATATCTCAGCCCCCAGTATCGCCTGTCCGCCAGGCCGCAAACTTGATGATGCTTCTCTTCCTCTCCAATCCCATAATGTGACAGGTGGCTTCTTAAACCGTGGTTGGGGTAGGCAGGCCTTCTCGGTCTCCAACTGCCCAGCCCAGCCGCCGACGAGGACTTGGTTGGCAGACGAAACTACTCGTTTGTAGATCGTCATCTGCCAACAGAGTAAGCATCGCACCCTAATCGGCAGGGACGGTTTCGCCATCTGCGCTTCAGGTGGTACTGGGTTACGGGAGGTTCTTGTTGGTGATGGGGGTGAAATCTTCAGTCCAGCTATTGGCATTTCCCGACCACGGTATAGGTACTTGGCATAGCGGCTGACTGATTAGGATTGAGTGCCATAGTTCAGCTTGATCGTTTTCACCCCGGATGACGCACGCTTGTCAGATACCTAGAGAGTGCCTCGGGTAGATCGTGTCGAGAAGCCGAGTGAGTGAGGATAACAGGGCATTCGTGCCTAGGTATCCTCCCCTGGTCCCGTATGGTTCATCGCACTGGGCTAGACGCTGTACGAAAGGGCCTAAATGGATTGTTAGAGTAGTGATTAGTACTTTGGCTCGATATTGATGTCAATTCTGAGATATTAACTAAACACCTACAGAGGAGGTCTCGTGGGAAACCGAGACCCTTCGAAATTTTCGAATATGTATTAACACGATTGTTATTGGCGTAGCAGAGCATATGGGGCCCCTAGGATATAAAAGGGTGGTATCTTGGTGCAAAATATTCGATATGCAATATAAATACGGGTTTTACTGGGCTTCAGAATCTCAAGTTATAGCACCCTGGCATAGTCCTGAGACGTTTCTTCACGAGGAGCCCTCGCTCCAGTCAGCATGTGAAGAAGCAACAACATTACACGATCGATGCTGAATCTAACACTCCTTTACGAATTCATCATATAAGTTTGCTAGCGCATTCTCGGGATTTCTCCCTTGCCATGATAAATCTCCTTTCCCCCTCGTTTCGACTTCATGGCGAACAAAAAAATGCCTGTGCCCTTGTCTGCGTCCTCTCGCTTGGCGTCTTTGTCCTTACCTTCCGACGACTGGAGTTTGATGTGATGCTAGATATTGATTGAATGCTGCGCTAAGCACACCTCACATCTTTACTGGCTCGTCCCATGGGGTTAAAAACACAGCCTATGTACTGTAGGATGTTGTATACTGTGTACAGCGGATACTCTCTCTTGCAAGACTGCACACATGGTTTGTCGTTGAGCCAAACAATGCCTGGTCAATACCTAGGTACGTACCTCATCGAATTAGGTCTGTCCGCCTGCGACTACTGAGCATCTCTTTTGTGAGCCCCACAAAAGAGCACCAGAAGCGCGAGGCCAAGACCTTCCCTCCACCACCGTGGGCACAAGATTTTCACTACACTAGGTAGTTTGTCTTCAGGAACGGATCCACTGTATAAACCCTGAAGCCCAGCGTTTTGCAACGAAAAATACGATTCTAGAGCGGAAAATTTAAGATGGCTAACAGGAAGAATGCCTTTCGCCTACTGGTGGTGAGATCCGTGTTGAATTCTCTGACTTCGTGTCTGTGACTTTGTGGTGGAAGACCGATGAAGTTCGAGTGCGCCAAGCCTTGGCAGTAGAGGTTGAACGATGGAAATCTTTCAGGGGCTGAACTGTACAATACGTGTCGAAGCAAACACCACTTGGCCGCAGATAGCAAACGCCGACCCAGGCAACTGAGTCCCACCGCTAGTTAGTGCTCGGCGTGAGAAGGAGCGATGATTCAAGGGCATTGTTGGCAGTTTCCCCGGGCTATCAACGTATCGGGATGCTACAGGGACACGGCACCCCTGCCAATCGATCACCTGGTACACGCCAGTGCTTTCCGGCTCCGACCGCCGGGATACAAAGACAGCAGCCCAAAACCAGCGAGCAAACCGGTTTCCTTTTCCCGTTCTTATTTTACCAAAGAACTATTTCTTGTGCAAGCCGCTTCCGTTCCATCCGGTAATTTTTCAGGGTCCTCAATCCCCTCGAGTTACGCCCTCCGAGCAAACCGATTCTTGGCTTCCGGGAGCGGATACTGCACCCCGGGACAACAACGGTAGCACCTCCCTTCGTCACCGCTCATTTCCGGTAGCTTGTCTTTCGGATCGCCCTGTCTCTCCGTGATACTTGTCTGCACCCACCAGTTTGGCCATTTACGCGCAACCATGACGTCGGCCCAGATGAGCGAAGTGCTCGATGCCGTGAAGGTCATCGCCGAGAGCCAGAAGCAGCTTCTGGAGGCTTTTGGGTCTGTCTCACTGCGAGTCAGCGAGCTGGAGAAGACGCGCGGGGGTTCCGAGAAGAATGCCAGTGTTACGGAGAGTGGTGCTCTTGGCCGATCTGCCACACCCCTCGTTGCTGGCTTCTCTAAGACTCCGCCGCTGCTTCCGGCCGACGCTGGTTCACAGTCACCGCCGCAGTCGTCGTCGCCCCTAGCATCATCTGACGCCCAGTCAGCGTTCACCTCCCGCATTGTTCTCACCACTTACCCCAAACAGATTGGCATCAAGCCTCTGCCGATGGAGTGGGGCAACGCCGACCCCCTGAAGCGGGGTCCCGTTACCGTGTCCCGCGCCCCTTCCACCATTCGGAGGCGGAACGCCATCGGCGCCCACGGCGGCTCCTACTCAATCTACTACGCCCTAGCCCTGGCCAGTAAGGAGCTGAATCCCGACCACCGCCCCGATTTCACCAACACTGAGCCTGCCATTAACATTGGCCCGTTTCCGCAGTGGTCAGACAAGAAGAAGATTGTCGCCATGGACCCCTGGGGCCACCAGGTCCCTTGGTTGTTCAAGGATGTCATGGAAAAGGAGAACGGTATACAACGACTTATTGCTGTGGCCTTATCCGTGCATTCACCCTCTAACTTCGAGCAGTGGATCTCAGACCGACCATCGCTATCACCAAGGCTCACATGAAACTGCCCGAACTCGAGGAGAGCGTGCGAAGTGGGAGACTGGTGCCAGACGGAAAGGTCTGCCTCAACTCGCAGGGCGAGCTTGCCGTTACTAAAGTTGCCGTTGAGCCTGTTTGGTATCTCCCTGGCGTTGCCGAGAGATTCGGCATCGACGAGGGTACTCTGCGAAGATCCCTTTTTGAACACACTGGTGGAATGTATCCTGAGGTAACTATCCCTCGGCTGGGTTCGGGGGTCTTCGTTCCTTCGTGCAACATAAGACTGACGGGACTACCCAGTTAATCACTCGCGGCGATATCAAGGTCTTCCTGCCCCCTATTGGTAAGAGAGAATGAAATTTCTGTCCCTGCCTGCCATGATCCCACGCGACTGGCCGCCCTTTGATACGATCTGACACTTCCTAGGTGGTCTGACAGTCTATGTCTTCGGAGACCCGGCGAACATGTCCGATCCATCCAAGCGGCTTGCGTTGCGCATCCACGACGAGGTATTACTCTGATCCCGCGCGTCGAGACGAGTCTCAGCTGACACGGCCCCCTTTTGCCCTCACGCAGTGCAATGGAAGTGACGTTTTTGGCTCCGATATCTGTACTTGCAGACCTTACTTGATCTTTGGTATCGAGGAGGCCGTCAAGGAGGCACAGAATGGTGGCACCGGCGTTGTCATTTACTTCCGCAAAGAAGGTCGCGCCCTCGGGGAGGTTACAAAGGTAAGAAAAAGACCCTAATCCTATCCCATCCTCGGGAAATCGCGTAGAACTGATCCGAGTGTAGTACTGTATGTTGCACATGCAATAGCGCTGTCTCCCCCGTTCTTGGTGCGCGCTCAAGTGTTGCCCTTCTAACCGAGATCTGTAGTGGTGTATAACGCTAGGAAACGCGGGGAAGATCGTGCGTCGGAATATTTTAAGCGGACTGAGAACATTGCCGGCGTGAAAGACATGCGCTTCCAGGCATTGATGCCTGATATCTTGCACTGGTTGGGTATCACCAAGATTGACAGGATGTTGAGCATGAGCAAGTAAGTCGCACCGAAGCCTGTCCTCACCAGAAAACCGCGGGTCGTTTAACTGACGCACTTATCACTCACACTCAGCATGAAACACGACGCTATCGTAGGCCAAGGGTGAGTACAACGCACACTGCTTCCCGTTCCGCCACTGTCGGAGAGCCCCGTTATGACTGTGCCGTCAATAGTATTCCCATCCACGAGCGCGTGGAACTGCCCGAGTCCTGGATCCCGGCGGACTCGAGAGTCGAGATTGACGCCAAGATCACCGCTGGTAGGAGGACTTTCTCTCTGATCTTCCTCGTCACTTGAAAAGGGATGATGAGTTGACGGAAAATCTCGCAGGCTACTTTACGGCAGGACACCGAATGACGGCCGATGAACTCAAGACTGTGCAGGGCCGATTGTGGGAAGAGTGAGCCGTCCATCCACGAGACTTTTTGGACGAATTGAGAAATTCAAGGCTGACGTTACTCCAGTATCGACCACTAAGGTGGCCTGTTCAAGTGTCGCGGAGGTTCAGAACACTGCATCTTGCATCGTCGAGCGTCGCATTCTGGGTCTCTTCGAGTCACGCATACTTTTGATTGGGCCGGGGGAGGGGGTTGTGGTGGGAAGGAATTTTAGCCAATGGCCTTTACATGCGAAGCCACGAGGCCCTCGGTCATACAGGTAGAATCAGTTTTTTTTTATTCCTCAGACACCAGATTGGATACACTACAGGTCTTAGAAATAAACCACACCTCCCCCCATGCCGATCTCTGCTTTAGTCCACAAGCGACTGCAAGTACAGGCCTCTGCCCCCACGGGGAAATCGACAACGAATATGGGATTGATACAGAATTGCTCGGAGACGGCCAGTTGTCAGTCAGACACAGAAACAGCGTGAAACGAGTTGCGGAAAAGGGAGGGAGAAAAAAAGCTCTCCAAGTCACGCGGTGCTTGATTTCTGTGCCATGGTGCGCCTCAATGCTGATCCTGGGGTTGGGTTGATGAGGGGAGAGGTTCTCAATTTGGATACCAGGGTTTCTCGCGCAGTGCAGTTGCAGCGCCGTTCTCCAACGCTGCTAGCTTTTTTCTCCCGTTCCCTTCTTCCTGAGAAGACATCCCGGGCTTCGGACGCCGGGTTAGGCTTGACCTTTTTTTCTTCTTTTTCGATTCGTTGTAACTGGAGACCTTTTGCTCTGGATCGTGGCGTAGCGACAGAGGAATAAATAATAGCCTCGATGCGACGACCGACAGGATTTGAAATGGTGAGCAGATCGGTGGGAAGGGGAATTCTGGGGCCGCGATGGCCGGCCCCGTTGAATGGTGTTGCGCAAGGTACCACCTATCCGTGCTAGTATCTATCTCCCTACCTCTCGAGGTCGGCAGCTGGGGATGTAGGGATAAGCCGTTGATGGTTGGTGATTGTTCACCGGTCCGGAACACGGCAACGCAAACTGCAGGTTAAGCACCCGCGTGACAAAAAGGACAGGGGCGAGAACAAGATCATACAGGTCTGTGAGGCTTGGTTTTGAATTTCAGTTTAACTTGGTTGTTGGTACGGCTGTTCCGGCTGCAGTTAGGGCTGGGCTTGACATCATCCATTTTCCTTTTATCTGTTCCTCTTCCTACCTACCACCCTTCCAGTCATCAGGATGCCTCGGCCACACAAGGTCTGCGTACCCAGGTAGCCATGAGTAAGATAAACTCGAGGCAGGTTTTTTTTTTTTTTTTTTTTTTTTTTTTTTGGGGGGGGGGGGGGGTGTTTATTGTTACCTCTTGGATATCTAGACTTGCCCAAGGTGTATGTGTAACGGCAGAAATAGTTTAGCAATGAATAATCGGATTGCATTCGCATTGAAGATTGGGCAGTTGAGATCCCCGCTTTTGATGATGGTATCTATCGTACGTTTTTGTCGCTCTTCTCCATCGATGAGATTTTATGTCTGGGTTGAGGTTTTGACGCATCGACACGAGGGGCTCCCGTTCAAGCCTAGCTCAAGGTGGGGTTTCGTGGATGGCTGATGTGGTGGGAATGTGGGAGGCCGAAAAGATGTGACTGATCTGATTGACAGCTGTTCAAAAGCCGTTGTTGGTCAGGGAGGATGGAGGATGGGGAATAAGGTGATACTTCGCTGCAGTGCGGGCAGAGGTACCGAAGTACCGTTCTTGATGTCTCAGGTCGGAGAATACAAGATGGATGGTCAAGGTCCTGGCCGGGTCTGGGTGAATTGGGTTGATATGGGCCCGTTGGCGGGGCGCAGGCAGCATTGTCTCGAATCATTGAGACGGGTAATTCTCTAGCAGTTCCTCTCTTTTTCACTGGCAAGCTGGCGAGCCTCACGATTTGTCCGTTAATCGCGCAAGAAACGAGGAGGAAAATTTTTCGTTGCTGAGCATAGAGGGATTGATGGGTTCACGGGTTTGACTCAGGCGTCGAGTTGAGGGGGAGAAGCTGTAAAGGCCGTATGCCCGTCCAATACTTGCGTTGCTGCCCCCATATACCCACGTAGTGTGGATAGCAAGCAGCATGCGCGCTGCGTAATTTGTCCATCAATCATGAGACCAATGTCTTCCCGAACAAAAACACCCCAAAAAAACAAAAAAAAGCAACCAAAGGCAGCTTGGGCAGGTACCTAGCTGGGGACGGGCGGATGTGGAGAGCGTGGAGAGCAGGCTGACGTGCAGCAGCCCTTGAATCATTTGACAGTCACTAAACTCGCTCTGTTGGTGAGGCAAAAGCGGTCTTCTGCAGGCTTGACTGTCCTGGTCGGTAGCGTGGTGGTGTGGTTCATCCCAGTGGTTGGCGGCGGGCAATCGGCGCGAGACAGCAGCGCGGATAAGGGACGGGAAACTTCCGACTCTACCAAGCTCCTTCCTTGACTCGCCGGCCATCCAATCATGACAGGGAAATATACACACAAATGCAGAACAACAAAAGGGTGGTGGAGTGATACGCTGCTGGTGTGGCAGAGGTAGTCTCGGTGGTGGTGGTGATGATCTGGTCTGGCGGGGTCGTGCCTGAGTGCCCCCCCCCCGTATTACCGTGGTGGTGGTGGTTTTATTGCCGCGCCCTCATCAATGTCTCGCTCCAAAGACTTCGAAGACAGCGCACTATATCCAGACAGGCCTGGGCCGGCACCGTCGGTGGCCCTCGGCGACCCATAGCTGTCCAACCACGCACCCCTCATGCAAGCAGCGGCTTCCGTGTTTTTCAAAGTGTCACGCCTTGAGTGGCTGTCGGACGCTGTCTGTGGCTCCCGTACCCCACTTTACAGTTGTCTAGAAGCCTGACTGGGGTTGCGCCAGGCTCACCCCCCCCTCTTCGCGTCGTCTCTGCGGGACAGTTGGACCGGTCTGCATGCACGTTCAAATGCTGGAATCTGGATGGTTCGCTACATGCCCAAGACCCGAGTCTGGGGGCCATGACTTGGAGCACCTCATACTTTGAGCAACTTTGCCTACTGCATGTGCAGTTCTGAGCGCGGCAGTCCGAAGCTCGAACTAGGTCGTTGCTGTTTCCCCCTGGCTCCTGCCCCCATCCCAGGCAGGAACGGTCACACTCACACGCCTCCACCAAGCCAGCTCCGTCCTTGGTCCACGAGCAACGGGCGGGTATGCTTAGCCTCCCCTCCTTGCCAACTCAAACCATAGACTGACAAGTGGCAATGTCGCCCGAAAGTGCCGTCATTGAAACCTGCAAAGTCCAGGGCGCCATTGAGCGAGATTCGCATTTCAGCCCAAAGAGGCTGTCTGGGTAGCCTTTTTCCCCATTACCACCATCTGATATAGATAGCTGGCTCCCCTCTCCCTCCTCGCCCATGCCCATCCAACACATCACTCCATGACCAAGCCATCTCAACTTCGACTTACCTGACCCAATTAGCCAAAACCTTCCATTCGACGCGAGTCACAAAGTTCAATCAGTGCGAATTGGTCACGGCCCTACCTTCATATCATCGACATGGCCTCCCCTCCAGATTCCCGTGCCATGTCCCGGAGAGACTCATTGGTTCGGAGCAACAGCAAGCGGAGACCAAGGCTGCTGCGAGCATCAGCCACCGAACCTTCCATCACGACATCCAATGCCAGCAGGAACTCGCTCGCAAGCCCCCAGTCCAGCCGGCGAGCAACCGACCTGTTGAGCCGCGTAGCCTTCACTTCAAGCTCCCCTCCCGACTCCGTCATCCGATCTTCATCGCCCATGTCGACGAGGACCGCCATGTATGACAGCGTGGACCGCCAATCGGAGCTATCTTCCTCTCCTGTCAGTCACCCGGATGGCTTTGACGAGCTTCACCACCACTCTTGTATGTTGCCCTGGGTGCTCTCTACCAGCGCGACCAAACTGACCGTGGTTACAGATTCGGGACGCTACTTTAGCTTCCCAAGCTTCGACATGTATGAGGCCGATCAACAGGGGGAGTGCAAGGAAGATGCAAAGTCTCCTTGACCTATCACTCTATCCTCGGGGAGAAAGACAGGACGCAGGGCGCTCGCGCGTTTTCCCGGGCGTGCCTAGCTAGGCGGTGGAGGGTCGGAACAACCAACCCACCTCACCTCATCACCTCATCTCACCACACCGCAAACGCACCGCTTAACAATCGCGCTGCAATCGGTAGTGCGCAGCACCCTTGATGGAATCGTCATGCCACTGAGACGTGGCAGCATCTTGCATGGGTCTTCTGGGAGGGGCGATTTTTGGATGGTGCACACTCATTTTTGTTGCAAGGTCCCCGGACTAAAGCATGGAACGGGAGTTGAATAGGATACCCATCGCCGATTGTCGTGCTTGCATCCAAGTCGTCGGGATTAGGTCCCATCAGCCGGAGACGGGACCAAGGAAAGCGGTCACGTTACCCACTTGGGCTTGACCGCCCCGATTGAATCATGTTTGCGTACATATTGGCACCGTGCCACGTCGCTGGTCTGAAATGACCCAAGACAAGCCGGGCCTCCTCACATCCTGGGAAAAAGCGGTGCCGCTGCGACATTCTCGCTCACGTGCTGCACGGGTGTCTGGGAACACTTAGGGACTTGGAATTAGTCTGGAAAAAAGCTCATGCAGCTGAAAACGATACTTACGTACCTCAAATTAATACAACCAATCCAAAAATTTGCTACTAAGTATGTTTTTACCCCTAAGGCAGGACTTGAGTCAAGCAAGCAAGATGGGCACCTACCTGATGGGCTCACCGGCCAGTGGGTGAGAGTCTTGCGTGTGATAACTCTGAGAGCGTCGCGTGTAATGGGTTCCCTTCAAAGTGTAGTCTTGAGTTCAGCAAACCTGTATATTGCACGAATAATACCTAATGCTGCTTGCTGCGCAGCATCTGTGTTTCTTTGGGGCCACTGAAGTACTCATGATGTGATCGACAGATAGAGCTTCTCGCGTTGCAACAGTTCCGCCTCTCTTCGCCATTCTGTAGTGACTTCAGCAAATGGGGAAGACCGGCCTGCCGATCAAATCACTTCCATAACAATCTTTCGCTGGCTGACAGATGATGCTGAAAGATGGACTGTTTCCCCTCATAACTTGGTCCGCTGTCGTCCAATGGTCCCTGCCGTACCTCACCTTATCGCTGCGGGCACCTTCCATAAGCAACTCCCACAGCATCGCTTTCCCGAAGATCAGCCGCGTTGTGGGTCAGATGCCGTTAGTCATTGACAAGCACAGATCAGCTTCTCGAGCCCTAAGCACCAATCGGCCAATCAATGGCAGCTGCCCCACTTTCGGTTTTTCCGTGGGCGGGCAGCAACCCACACAACCAATTCACAATTTCACAGAGAATCCAAATTTCGCCGGTACGCACCACGGTCTCCATCACCAACACAAGCAGCGCTTCCTGTCTACGCCAGACATAGGTGCTCGTCAATATGGCTGTTGGAAAGTGCGTGATTCCTCTTCAGTCTTGTCATCTTCTACCACAAGCCAATCGCCAATCTCGCCGAGATTGCATTGCGAAGCATGTGGATTTTGGTCGCTGACTTCCCTCCAGGAACAAGAGATTGTCCAAAGGCAAGAAGGGCCTCAAGAAGAAGGCCCAAGACCCTTTTGCCCGCAAGGACTGGTACGGTATTAAGGTGAGAACATAATAATTCCATGACCAACTCTGGGAGACTGACAGTTGAAATGCAGGCCCCCGCGCCTTTCAACATCCGAGAGTAAGCAAGCCAAACGAAAGCATCGCTCAACCGCACCCATGCACCCGATGGCCGTGAATACACGATCTAACAAATATTTAACAGTGTCGGCAAGACGCTCGTGAACCGCACCACTGGTCTCAAGAATGCGAACGATGCTCTCAAGGGCCGGATCTTCGAGGTTTCGCTCGCCGATCTTCAAAAGGACGAGGATCACGCTTTCCGCAAGGTCAAGCTCCGGGTCGACGAGATCCAGGGCAAGAACTGCTTGACCAACTTCCACGGTCTCGATTTCACCTCGGACAAGCTGCGGTCTCTCGTCCGCAAATGGCAAACCCTGATCGAGGCAAATGTCACAGTGAAGACTACTGATGACTACCTCCTCCGCCTCTTTGCCATTGCCTTCACCAAGCGTAGGCCTAATCAGATCAAGAAGACCACCTACGCCGCGACATCACAGATTCGTGCCATCCGCAAGAAGATGACTGAGATCATCCAACGCGAGGCCACCAGCTGCACCCTCACGCAACTGACTTCTAAGCTCATCCCCGAGGTCATTGGCCGCGAAATTGAGAAGGCTACCCAGGGCATCTATCCCTTGCAAAATGTGGGTTTGGATCACAGTAAAATTGCGGCTGCAGAACACTAACGGGAACTAGGTTCACATTCGCAAGGTCAAACTCCTGAAGGCGCCTAAGTTTGATCTCGGTGCGCTCATGGCTCTTCACGGCGAGTCGGGTACGGACGATGCGGGTCAGAAGGTCGAGCGCGAGTTCAAGGAGCAGATCCTGGAGTCGGTATAAGGCGCAGGGTTCATGATAGGGGTCGCACTGGGCACGGTTTTTATCCAGCAATACCTTTCTCGGGCATAGGTCTTGCTTTCTCGTTGCATTTGGCGTGGTATCATGGTACAGTAGTCAAGGTCAACGATTTTCCGTCCCGAAGACGGAGGGAAGGAATGCAAAAAGGATCATAAAACACCGTGACATCCTGGGGCCGCGTGCGTTAGCAAGTGTTGCAATGGATGGATGTGCTCGCCAAAGAGCCGGTCAGCAGGTGACTTGGTAGGGAGAAGTGGAAATGAGGCATAATATTGCCGATTCCAGAAGCGATTGCACTACCAAGGCTAGTTAGACTAGGTGCGTGTCTCGCCGTCTACCGGGCGTATCGCTTCCATGTTAAGACATGGCGGGGAATATTCAGGTCATCATCACACGGGGCAGTTGATACATCAGTTTATATGCCCGGTGTTTCGGCAAGGTAGTAGTTTGGTGTCTTGGACTGGTTACGCAGCACCTAGGTGGTTGTCCAACGGCAATCTCCGCCTATGTTGAACAACGTCATCGGGCCGGTCAAACAGGAGCTAAGTTCACCAGCCACGCTACCTGGCTCCCATACACACAGGGTTGCTGGCTAGGTCTATCAGGGCATATCATACATCCCGCGACAAGGATTATCGAGGGAAGCAAGCAACTTTGTCATTTTTGTCTTTTCTCATTTCGTCCCAAGCATACGAAGCGGCGACGGTTACTGCAGGCAACAAACGGGCGGCAGGGAGGGGCAAAGAGACAAGTGACCTGAGCTAGAGGTCGACTGACTGACTAACTTGTTAGTTAAGCCACAGTCACTTGCGCATCTGTTCCGCTCCGTCCGTCACTGTCCGTCATTGTCTTCCACCGACCTGGTCTATCCCTTTTCTTACGACGAGTTCTCATAATTATCTACTTTTTTAGAGGCGGCTTGGACTGTTTTTCGACGACATACATACGCCGACTTTTTTCTTCCCTAATAGCTTCACGCGTTGAGGTTTTGCGTTACGGGTTTGCGTTGCGTGGCTTTTGCCTTTTGGCTTTGGCAGTGGGGTAACCAGCTGCCTCGTTACCCCTCCCATCAAACCATCCCTTTCGACAAAAGCTGCTGGGTCAAACACACAACCACAGACTACAAACAATATGGCGTCGGATGACTCGCTGCCGATGATAAAGGTGTTATTGATTGGGCCGTCGGGAGCTGGTAAATCCGCTTGTGAGTGTTTTCCTTCAACCATGTGTTCCATGTTCTGAGTTCTGTGGGGTTGTTCCGATAGAGAGAGAGAGTGATTGTGGGAGAGAGGCGAGAAATTGGGCCGGGTTGAGCTAACTGAGACAACACGCAGTGCTCACGAGGTATTGCGACGATGAGTTCGATCCGGATTCATCGACGGCGACGATTGGGATCGACTTTAAGGTGAGGTATTTTGTGCTTTTTTAGGCTAACCCCTTCCTCACTGTTCGGCGATGCCATGCTGTGCTGTGTAACTTGTGTTAATCCTCAGCATGTCTTGTCTCATGTCGTCTCACTCACGTAGCGAGAACGAGAGCAAGCGAGCAAACGGAGATAAAACCAGTTTGTGTGGTGCTGACGCAGGCGGGTGATGCAGGTCAAGAAACTCGCTGTGAGAGGCAAGGCGTACCGGCTGACCCTGTTCGATACGGTTTGCGCCCCCCTTCCTTACTTTTAACCCCCTCATCAGGAGTCATGACTAAAGAGACATGCAGGCTGGTCAAGAGCGCTTCCGGACACTGTCAACCAGTTTCTACCGCGGAGCGCACGGGGTGCTACTCGTGTACGACATCTCCAGCCGATCGAGTTTCTTAACTATGGAACGGTGGTTTGCCGAGGCCGAGGCAAACACCAACACGGCCGACGGTGTGGCTCTGTACCTTGTAGGCGCCAAGCTCGACAAGGCCGAGGGCGAGGGCCGTGAAGTGTCGGTAGAAGAGGGCCGGGCGCTGGCAGAAGCTCACAGTGCGCGATTCTGTGAAGCCAGTGCCAAGACACGGGAGAATGTTCGTCGCCCCTTTGTCGACATAGTCGACCAGATCGTTCAGACACCGGGCTTGTTATCTGGGGGCGCTGGTCGGACCGCGGGGACAGTGACTGTTGGGTCTGGCGATGGAGATGGCTATCTGTCGGGTTGCTCGTGCTAGACTGCTTCTCACTGTCTGGATTTTATCCGGCTGCACATCAGATTCCGATACCCATTTTTTCTAATTTTCCATCACGGTTTTCTACATTGTTTAGCTTCTAGAGTCTAGGTCTATTGTCATTTGGTCTACAGGTACATTGGTTGAGTTACAGGGAGGTGTAATTAGACCATCTCTTAAATAATACGTTGCGGTGTCTTGTCCTTTCGACGTTACTCTAATCCTTGGGCTCGAGGAATCGGACGACGGCTTGGGAAATGTCAGCTCACCCGGATATGAAGAGTGCAAAAGAGGGATAATAGAAACAAAACCGACCCTTCAAGAATGCCTCCGGATTCTCCGAAATCAACCAATGCCCCGCCTCTACATCGGCCATCTCAAACAGGGGGAAAAACTCCCCAATCACCGGAATGACCTCGTCGGGAACATACTTGCTCTTGGTCCCCCGCACAAACAGCGCCGGCTTCTCAAACCGCACTTCGCGCGGGTTCTTGTACGGAAAATCTCCTAGGTGGTCTAATGCGCGGGCGAGAATGCCGAGTGGGACACGGAACTTCTGCGTGGGCCTTCCGCTCCCTTCAGTTCCTTGCGAGGGAGGGGAAATGCGGTGGAGGTTTCCTAGGAGAAATTGACGAATGGTTAAAGATTTCTCGTAGGGCTCAAGAATGGCGTCGGCCTCGGCCTGGCGAGTCACATTGGCGGCGTCGATCTTTTTCATGCCCTGGATGTATCGTGCAAAGTCACTTTCTAACCGGGCGTCGACAGGAGCATTGTCGACGGCGATGAGCGAGGCGATGAGTGAGGGGGAGGTAAGTGCGAGGGTCATGGCAGTTTTGGCACCCCTTTTGTGTATCAGTGATACATGGAGGAATAGGGCGTATGGGGGAGGGGAAAAAATACATAGAGTGGCCGAGAAGGGTGGGCTCACTTAGGTCGTGCTCGTGGATAAAGTCTGCTACATCGGCGGCCATGGCTACGTAGTCATGCCGGTCGGCGTGGGGGGAATCGCCATGGTTGCGGAGGTCGATGGCGTAGACGGGGCGGCCGAGGGAGCGGGCGAGTGCTCTGGGGGTGCGTCAGCCATCTTGGTAATCAGGATTCCGGAGGGCAGGCCTAGGATAAAATTGAAGACATAAGACGTAAGAAAACTGTTAGGAGAGAAAGGGGAGTTTATGATGAGAACAATAAAAAGGGCAGACTCACTTACTTAAACTCCGATTATTCTTCTTACTCCCAAACAGGCCATGCATGACAATGATCGGGGATGTTTTGTTGTTCGGCACCGTCGGCTTGGGTGGCTCATGGAGGTCGTAGACCAACGGCACCGTCTGCAGAGAAAGGGACGAATAAAACCTCGTTGGCAATGTCGAGCAACCTGCCTTGTACCTTAACCCCATGCGGCACGAGGCCATGGTGATGCTGGCGACGACTGAGCGGGCCATGACTTTTGACATTTCTCACCCTCGAACCCCGTATTCTACTCCGCTCGTCTCTCGGCCACTTCCCACGTACAGTTGATAAAAGACCTAGCCAATGGTATATACGCTTGCAGAATAAATGTCGGACAAGTATAAACGGCACAGACGCATTCAGGGGGGGGGAAAGATGGAAAGTTTGAGGACAAATCAGCGCACGGCCCAGCGACGTCATTCCGCACAGTATCCATACAGTATGCAGTGCACTGTACCACATCTCATCGACCCCTTGCTCCATCCATTATTACTATGCTTGGCTCCTAGAAATATACAGTCCAACTACTGAAAGATTGTTTGCGCGGTACTTGACGGCTTGGCTACAGCCTGTGGACCAAAACCGCCCCGGCATTCTTTTTCTATTTTTGAGGTGTTGATGATGGAAACTTATAGCCTCAGTGAAGAGGTTCAAGATCTTAGCGAGCACATCTCAGGCCTTAATTGTGACATTCAGAGCCTTGAAATTCCCTCCTTAGGGCTTCAAGGTTCTATCATAAGCCCTCGAAAAATAGAAAATAATGCCGGGGGTAGGTAGCTTAGACTGTACGGGTAGATTTTTATTGCAATCTAACCGACAAATTTACTCTCAGGCGGTCCCATTAAACTCGACTTGACCCCACCCACATCAATAACCACCTTGGTGACAATCATGGTAGGCTCAAGAAGATAGAGCCTCAGCTCATGCTTCCCTGGTGCAAGTCTGCCCACCTTGTTTGTTTTCACATAGGCGCCCCTAATCACAGCATCTGACCATCCAGCTGGTTGGTTACTGCCGTTAGTTAGGGCCACTACCTGCACGGTCGTGGGGGAACCGTCGTCAATGGTGACGCTGTACCGGTTCGGAGAGTTGGGGTTTGCATTCTCTGACGGCCCAAGATACACCGTTACGCTAGCATCTGCTGCGTTGGTGAAGGTGTAGAAGGGGTAAACCAGCGCCGGGCCCTTGGCAGGCTGCTGTGATGGCGTCCGTGCAGGGAGTCGGACCCCGGAGAGGGTTCGCCCGTAATCCGGCACCACAACATACTCCTTGGACGAGCCGGCCGAGAAGTGCTCAGCCTCAATCGAAACGGTCCGGTCTGCCTCGACATGGCCCTTAAAATCGGCCGGCACCGTGGGATTCTCAATAGGAAGAGTGACAGTAGCCGACTGACCTGTCGAGTTCAGATTGGTTACGGTCAGTGTAACGGCCGAATTGCCCGCGGGTGCTGCAGCCCAGTCAGCTCTGACAACAGCTCGTGTGTCTGAGGCGACGCCTGGTGATGTCACTGTCCCTCTCCGGTTGGTGATATTTACAAAGGACGCGTTGGACGTGATTTCGTAACTGAAGCTGCCGTCGGCGCGAGCGAAGATGTCCAAATATCGATCTACGCTGGGCGGGTCGAATCGACTCAATACCGGCATCATCAATCTTGCGGTACCGGGATAGGCTGCTGTGTTTCCTTGCGGCGAAACGCCCAGCAGAGAGTTAGCAGCTGCCGCTGTGATTGTGGTCGGACGTGGAATCGTGTTCGAACTGGGCTCTTGCCAATTGCTGTAGCCCTGACCACCAGTTAGTTCGCCTCAGCTTGGGGGTGACCCAAACATAGGAAAACCTACCAAGTGAGTTTGATCCATAAAATGGTTCCATTTTCCTCCACGAAGAGTATGGAAACGTTTTGTAATGGCTTGGTCGGCCTGGAAAGCTGCTTGCACATCCTTGGCCAGCTGATTTGTGCTGATTCTCTTTTCTGTCGAGTACCGGCTCCCAAGAGCTACCTTTGTGTAAATCTCAAACACAGTCTTGCCGGCTAATACAGGATGCAACACAACCTCAAAAAATGAGTCTTGTATGGTGCTAGGCAGACTGTCATAAACGACCTGGGCCTTGTCCAACAGATCCGTCCATTCTTTGTAGTTGAGCTCAGCCTCGTCGTAGTTGGACGAGTGGAAAGCGAACGGCGTCCTGCTCAAATCCTCATACTTGTGGCGCGCAGTAAGCTTTCCGTAGGTTGTCATGATCTCTGCGGCGGCCTCGGCCGCCTCTTCCCCAAACTGTCGCGCGCTCCAGGACTTGAGCCACGTTTTAGTGCTGTCAGGCGTGTCGAAGCTGTCCCGATCCCATGCCAAGGCCATGAAGTGGGCTGTTGGCAACTCCAGGGCCTTGAGGTCTCCCACGTTGACGATCCAGATATTCTTGTTTCCGCTGTCATGAGCGAGTGTCATCTGTTCCCACGTCTTCTGCAGCTGGATGGTATTGATCCACTTGTAGTTTCGCGGGTCGCCCACGTAGTCAAAGTGGTAGTACATGCCTGAGCCGCCTCTCCGCTTTTCTTCGTTTCCAATGGGAATTCTGCGGATGTTTCCCCTGTTATCATCACTCCAGACTAATGTCAAGTCATCGGAAACCTTCATCCCGGCTTGCCAATACCCCGGAACTTCCTTGTACATCATCCAGGCCTGTGGGATATCCGAGAGAGGCTTGCCGAGTGCCTTTGTCAGGGTTTGCTGTTGCCATGCAATAATCTCCTCAAGTGCGCTGGAAGAGAGAGTGGCAGACGCAGCATCACCAGATCCCCTCATTCCCAGTGTGTAAACGGTGCTCCAGTTCTTTGATCTGGTCGCTCCTTCTTCCATGAAGGATTGTACACCGGCCTTGTTGCTCCTCCAGTCCCAAGAACCCCTCAGAAACCTACCTTGCTCCTTGTCGGCTCGCGCCATGGGCTCATGGTGAGAAGTGCCCATGAAAATGCCATATTCGGTCGCCATCGGCCCGTTTTTCGGATCGTCGAGGTAGAACATGCTTGACCACATTGCCGGCCAGACGTAGTTACCCTTGAGTCGAAGGACAAGGTCGAAAATATGTTTGTAAAAGTCACTGACAAAGGCGCTGCCATACTGGCTTTGCTTGAAATTCGCCTTACCCCAGCCGGTCAAAGCCGGAGCCTCATCGTTTAAGAAGATACCGCGATACTTGACGGATGGTGGGCCTTCTAGGTGCACGGAATTGCTCATCCATATGAACTTCCGTCTGGTTGGCGCCACATCGGCCCAGAAATGCCAGGGAGATACCCCGATTCTCTCCGCCACGTCAAAGATCCCAAAGACGGCACCCCGAGAATCGGATCCTGCAATGACAAAGGCAGCTTCGCGCCCATCCCAGGGGTTCGAAACGACCTGATACGTGTAAGTTTCCCATTTCCCCGTGATAGCAGACGTGTCCAGTTTCTTGGACGAGACCAAGTTGTCGATCAGGCTGGATCTACCAACTGTACCGATAACAATGATCGGCCTTGTGGCCGCCTTCTGGGTAATCGTGGAGCCCCAGTCGGCGGATACAACAGACCCATTGACTCCCAGCACCTTGCCAAAGTCGGCAGCTAGTTCATTGGCAGCCCGAAGCACGCCGGGGACATCATTCGGGGCAACTCTGATCTCGGGAGCAAGATTTGGGCCGCCAAGCTGAAAGCCGGTACTGGCGGAGCCAAAGGTGAAGATGGAGGGCTTCTCCTTATACGCAGCCCCCGACGAGACGAGCAGGCCTGCCAGAGTGGCAACAACAAGACCGGGAAGGTGTGCGCAGGGAGCCATGGTGTGGGGTGTTTGTTGAGTGGTGGCATCTCGGCCATGATGAATATGACGGCGGACCAGCCGGTCATCTTAAGAATATTAGCATGGCTGAAGTCGTCGCAATAGGGCACCTGGGTAACCATCTGGAAGAATTCCGCTTCGGGCGTGACAGAAGCGGATAAAAGTATAGCTGAGGGCACGGCAGAAGATGAATGACCAGACTTGATATAAGCCCGCTTGGCGTCAATCAATACGTAGGGTAGGAGATGTTCCACGAATGAGAAAGAGAATCTACGACTTGGAGCCGGGCGCCGAGGGGGCTCCGGTTTCCTGGAAACGAGAATGGGGTCGGGATGAGAGAAAAAAACATCCAAAAGGTCCTGAGCGGTCAGTGGTTCCAGCTTGTCTGTCCGCGGCTCTTTTTCCAACTCGTTACAACCTGCGGACAAGATTCAGAAGCCACAGGGAGAGGTAGCACCGTGGAATGTGTTCCTGGTTAGGATGTGGGACGACTGGGAGAGCTCGCTGGAGTTCGGCGCCAAGGATTCTCACCCCACAAAACGGGTTGTGAAAATTGTCCCCCAACGTGCCCCGCATTGTTGGACCTACCAACACCTATGAGCAATCCACCCAAGCAGCGACGACAGAGGCGCAAGCTGCAAGCCAAACATCAGACGAAAGCAATAGGGCAAACACATCATATCGAAAACAGCAGAATGAGCAAGCTCACATAGACACGCCCCTGCCAATTCTTGCCCACCCTAGCCATGGCAGACCCCGCCATCGCCGCCCTCAACTTGCTGTTGCGCCGCTCCTCCGTTGATGACCATGATGAGGCCTTGAAACTTGCCAATGCCGCAATCAAAGCGGCCAAGGGCAGCAGCGACGACTTCGCCACCGCCCAACACACACGCGTTGTTGCCCTCCTGAAGCTCGACCGCTTTGAGGACGCCCTGCGTACCATCGCCGAAGGCGGGACCAATCTCGAGAAGTTTTGCCTGTTCGAGAAGGCCTACGCCCTATATAAGACTGGGGACCTACAGGCTGCCGAGGCCTTAGTACAAGGAGCTGGTCCTGGGCGAGGACTTGAGCATGTCGCTGCCCAGGTCGCATATCGCGCCGAGAAGTTCGAACAGGCTGCATCCATTTACACGGCGCTGAGCACTGGCGGTGCTAGAGAGCAGTACAGAGAGGATAACGACTTGCGGATCAACCTTTCGGCGGTGCATGCGCAGCTCGAATGGCAAGGCAAGGGCTGGGCAGTTCCCGAGGCCAAGAAACAACCTGGGCGGGAGGAGCTCGAGGCCTTTGAGACTGCCTACAATGCTGCTTGTGGTTGTATATCCCGAGGAGATTTCGCCAAGGCAGCTGTCCTGCTGAAGCGCTCGAGAGATCTCTGCGAGGCGACCGAGGACCTGAATGACGACGAGAAGAAGGCCGAATTGCTACCTATCATTGTGCAGCAAGCCTATGTCTATACTCGCTTAGGAAAGCTGGATGAGGCGGCTAACTTGCACAAATCGATTGACCTCTCGGAGCAAGTTCTTCATCTTACTGAGGTGACCGTCTGCTAACGTATCTCTAGCGTTTCTGACTCCTCGACCCACGTTATCGGCAAAAACAATACCGTCATCCTTCAGGCCGAGAGCAACCCTTTTTTGACATATCGCCGATTTGCCTCCTTACCAAAGGTGACTGGGAGTGATCGTCTCTTCGATTACCAGGCAGCTGCCCTTCAACATAACAAATTCGTCATCAATCTTCAAGCGCAAAAGTTCGCTGGAGTTACCAAAACTACAGCGAGTATTCTGGAAGGCGAGCCTGGTTCTGCTGTCAGCGCCCCCAAAATTGACCTTGGAGTACTTGGCGCCGCGGCTGCTTGTGAAGGCAAAGAAGGCAAAGAAGCACTACGCCGTATCCTGCCGCTGCTAGAGACCGGGCCTGACGATGTGGGCCTACTGCTCACCATTATCCAAATCTATATCCAGCTCCAGCACCCAGGACCTGCTCTCAACCTTCTCGAGGCCTTCTTCAAGAGGCTCGAAGCGGCTGCCACTTCCGATCATGCTGATGTGCGCTTCGCCCCTGGTTTGGTCGCCCTCGCCGTCTCCCTGTATCGTCAACAAGGGCAACAGACAGCTATCCGCAGGGAACTAGCCCGTGCTGCCGCATACTGGCAACGTAAAGGATCATCGGCTACTGCTGGCAACTCGATAGTCCGTGAAGCCGGCGTCGAGCTGCTTCGCTCTGCCCATCCTTCGGACCTTGCTGCCGCTGGCGAGGCCTTCTCATATCTCGTCGCCGTCAAGCCGGAGGATCGCATAGCCAGGGCCGGCCTGGTCGCAAGCTTTGCTACTACCGATCCGGCAAGAGTGAAACCCTACCTAAACTCTCTTCCCGCTGTCGAAAAAGTGACAGAAGGCATAGACGTCAACGCGCTGGTTGACGCCGGCGTCGCGGTTCTTCCAACAGTGACCCCAAGCGTCAGTAAGAAAAGGCCACTGGATGAAAGCGGCGCAGATAAGACACAGCAGACAGCGGCCAAGAAGCGTCGCAAGAGGAGGTTACCCAAGAACTACGACCCTGATAAAAAGCCAGACCCGGAGAGGTGGCTGCCGCTTCAAGACCGGAGTACTTACCGGCCGAAGGGTAAGAAGGGCAAGAAGCGCGCTGCAGAGGCTACACAAGGCGGCGTCGTGCGGGAGGAAGAGACGCTGGAGCTGGCGGGTGGCGCGGGGTCACTCAAGGTAGAAAAGGCGCCTGCTGGAGGATCGGGCGGTGGGGGGAAGAAGAAAAAGAAGGGAAAGAAATGAATTCCTGCCCGTTAGCTCTAGCTCTAGTGCTTTGGCGGACGTCATGTTGAATTAAACTCTCATGTCACCAGGTCTTGATCGTGCTCAGGCGACATCTGTAATATGGAGAGTATCGTCTATCATTATATCCCATACTCACTCGTTTTCGCCGTTCCCCTAGTGGATATGAAAATATGTGGACTTTCATTGGAGATCAGACCGAGGCGAGTCAAGTAGGTTGGTACTCGGTTAAACAACATGTGCTGATGCCTTTTCCACATACCCTGACTGCAATTGAATGAACAAAATGATTGAAACAAGGCAAAAAGCATCAAAACACCGAGACACCTAGCCAGCTAGATAGGCCATATTACTCGCAGTTCAACCCCCAAGAATTGAAGCTCGCAACTTGAAATGCAAAATAAGAGCAAAATTCCCTCTTTTATTTGCCCACCCTGTCTAAAACCAGAATCATTGATCTTTTTCTTTCTCTTAATCCCTACCCTACCATGGCCTTCCCTACCCACTGTGAACCAACAACCCAAGTGACTGACTGCCCATCCACCCAACCAATCATCCAACCCGACTGGCCATGCCGTAGATACCGGCGAACCGAACCAATATCACAAGGAGAAAGAGATGCAAGCAGTGACAGCAGCGTCGCCAGCAAGAGCAACCAGGCAAGGTACAATCACGCATGGCGTAAACGACCCAGTCCAGACTCTGCCCTCCCAGACAGGAGTAAAAAGAAAAACGAGTGTTCTAATATACAAGTATACAATGCACTTCTTTCGCAAACGAAAAAAATTGGAGTCGCAGGAGTTTCGTAGGCTGAAAGGAAGGGCATGTCTTCAGAGATGCACGACGGAAGAAAAGAAAAGAAAAAGAGTTCGCCAGACGTTACAGCTGAACAGGTGTTCCGCAAAACCGTAACAAGTGCTTGACCAAGATGATGGCTAGTCACCCACTTCAGGAGGAACCATTATTAAAATCCAAGTACAAAAAAAGCCTATCCCGAGGTGTGCTATGCACCGATGGCTTGCAATGTTGGTCTAGGTAGCCCATCACTATCCATTGCATCCCCTTCTTGTTCCCGGGATGATATCTCAGTAACCGGCGATGAAGCGGGTTCCGGGGTGAAGAAGATGGTTTGTCTATTGTCGTGGCTAGGCGAAGGGCTGGTGTCACTTAGAGGACTGTTTTTAGATCCTTGATTAAAGTCACACGGCTCTGGCTCCCCCTCGATTGGAGGCAGTGGTGTACGTCGCCCATCAGAAAAGCTGACAGCCGCATCGCTGTCCTCGTCTGACGGCAGGGCCAGGCTCCCAGACGACACCAAACCCTTGGCCGCCTGCGCTGATGAGTATTTTCTGTGCAGTTCTCGAAAACTCCGCGCTGTCGCAGTGCTTGCGCTGGCGGCAGAGCCTCGGTGTTCACGACCCGTCTCTGACGCGGATCGAGCTGTTAAGACGGAGCGGAAGTCAGCGATTTCTCCGGCGATGCCGCGAGTGCTGGTGCCACTCGTGATCGGCTGCACCGCATCCTCTCGTTGCTTCCACTGGCGGATGCGTTCCTCGGGCGATAGACTCTGCATCTGCAGTTCATTTCCAAAGGTGATTACTGACGCCTTCTTTCCATGAACCACAAAAGAGCCCGTGCCTCTCGAGAGAACGTCCGAGCCATCGCGAGCTGTGTCGTCAGACATGCCACCACTGGAGGCAGAGTCTCTTCCCTTGCGGCTGCGATGGTGAGAAATATGCCCTGCGCCCTCTCTCAGTGTGCGCTGCAGGCTGCGACGAATCTTATTCCGGTCGTGCCGGTCGCCTGCTCCCATCGAGTGCCGTTCATGGCGTTCCGAGGGTTCTGGGCTATCTGTCACCGCATGGATTGCCTTCTGGTCCAATGGGCGAGACGTTTCTTGGCCTATCAGTCCAGTCTGCTCGAGTAGGTCATGTTCGTCCGCATCGACGTCGTCCGATCCGTTGAACTTGCTCTTGTCCGCAGCAGGAGTAGAGCCTGGTTTAGCCCTGGGCGGTGTGGGCATAACCGACGTGATGGACGACACTGCGCTAGAGACGGAAGCCTTGCGCAGATCCACGTGGTCAAAGGCCAACCCAGGCAGCTCCCACGAGTTCTGTGGCCTGTGGAAGCTGGAGCCAGTGGCACTAGTGGGCGGCGTTTGGAATATTTCCGTCCGTGGCGAGTCCTCGTCGGATCTCGCAGTCGCAGTCGTTTTAGTCAGAGAGAGCTGCGTCGGGGACTGCGGAGCTCTCTGGGAGGCGCAGTCGTTGATCGGCCTAGTGTCGTCTTTGACAAGAGGCTTCACCGAACTGGACGAATCCTCTAAATCCGTCTCGGGCGGCAATCCAAGCAGCTGACGCTCTTCTTCGAGATCCAGCAGCAAGATATCTCGGTGGCACTTGAGTTTCCATATATCCACACGTGTCCACTTGAGCTGAGCTGCCATCCGCGCCGCAGAGAGAAGCATTTGCTCCCTCGTCTTTGGCTGAATTGGTGCTAAAAGCTGCAAATGTCTGGCGTTCCGAAGTTGCGAGTCCAGAGTGGTCTCCGTCTCCTTTAGCTTCTCATCGGCATCTGCCACCTTCTGGAGCATGATCGCTCGGCGGGCGGCCAGGATATCTTGTGCCATCTTGTGGTCAATCTTGCTCCGAGCAATCGTGACCTCGCCTGTTGGCGTTTGTATTGATTGCACCTGATCAGTATCCAGCCTCCTGATTGCTCGCCGCCCCTGCCCGTCATAACCACTCCCTACAACTCCACGCATACGCACACCCGAGGTTCTGAATGCGGCTGCGTAGTTTAGTTTCGCCAGCCAATCATTCATCTCGTCGTCATCTTCGGCGAGGAGGACCTCTTCGAAGCCGCCATGTCTTACATAGACAAAGGCATGCTTGTGTTTTTTGTAGGTCGAATCCATCAAAGCTACCGCGCCATCCGTGGACATCAACGCATCCGGTTTGAACTGGTCCAATGGTGGTTTGAATATGCACGGATCGCCATCATGCCCCTTCTTGATGTGGTCTTCGTACTGATGCATTAGGCTTTTAATCCATGCCACGTTGCGGAAGAAGTAGAGCTGGGCGCCAGTCAAAATGGCGCCCCATTCTTGCCAGGGCGATCTGGTCTTCTTCTTCTTGGTATCTTTGCGCCACAGTATCCCAACTTTGGTGATCTTGATGTCCACGATGCCGGGTGATGCGTCATCGAGGTTTGCGACTGTCTTGTCGGACATGAAGGCATCGGGCCGTGATCTGGCAGAGATAATCTGCAACACACCCGTCTTGAAAAAAGTCTTTTGCAGCTCTTTCAGATTAAGGGACCTGGCGGTCCCAAGGTAGCTGTAGGGGTCCTCAAGGTGCATCACCTCCTTCAGGTTTGGACGCAAGATGTCCAACCTGTTATCGATGATCAGCGTGTAAGGGTCGATTGGCTCCTTTGCGACCCTCTTGGCGGTGTCTGGTCCCCCGTTGGGAAAAAGGGATTTCTTCTTCGCTTTGTGGGCGACTATCCGCTCTCCGTTGATATCAAAATCATCCTCCACATGAATGAAGGGAGTGTAAGTGATGTTGTCGTAAAACACCTCCAGAATTTCATCAAAGATGCCTTCCCCCCTCGTGTTCTTCAAGTAGTCGGCTTTTTGCATCTTGTGCTTATTGTTCTTGTTGAAAACATCGGTATGAAGAATCAGAAGAGAAAAAGCAATGAAGTAGGCCTGATCCGGGTTCGCATAAATGCCGGGATTGCACTCATGGTATCGGTTAGCAAAGGCTTGCAGGCAACGATCTATTTGTTGCGTCTCTTTCGGCAGCTCAGCATCCATGAGCAGTTTTCTGATCGCCATGTCCATGGGGTCCTCGAAGAATTTGAAGCTCCGCATATAACTTCTCAGCACCGACTGCGAGAATGCATCTACTCCCTTGGAAACTGCAGCTGCTATCACACTCCGGCTGACGACCTCTAAGAGACGCTCAAGGTACCGTGAAGGTGTGTCATCCTCGCGGCGCTCTGGCAGAATGATGGAGTCCCTGGGTAGTTGAAGCGAGTTGTTCTTGGACGTGCTAGACCCAGGAGTTGCGGGAGTCAATGTACCCTGTCGGCCATTGGGTTCCGAATTTTGCCGCAGCCGACTGAGACCCAGAAGGTCGCCAAAGCTTTTGCGGCCTGTCGAGGAGGATGTCCTGGTAGTTGGTGGGGCGAGATGCTCGTCCACGGACTCTCTTGGAGAATTCCTCCCTAGTGAGCTCATTGTCGAAGACCTTCCCCGTCTATGACGTAGCACTCGGGTTGGTGACGAGTGTCCCGAGTTTCTTGAGCTCGGTCGAAAGAAAGCAGTTGCAGGGGATGCGTTGCCCCTCGAGAACAGTGCCACATTTGTTAGAGGGGGGGTGATAACCCCATTCCTAGAAGATGGCCTTGACGGTGTTGGTGTGATCTGGGAGTGCTGCGGGGACCTAGCTGGCGATCCATTGACAGATTCATGACCGGGTACCGGAAGCGACGAGTTGGAGACATCGGTGGATGAGGCCTTGCTTCTTGGCTGCAAATGGGCGATGGGAAACAAAGACTCGGGCTGTTTGCGTTTCCTGCGAGGTAGCTTGAAAAATGTGGTTGTAGTATGAATCGTGTGGGTAGTTGTTGTTGTGCTGCCATATACCCTCTCCCCTGAGCTCGCATCTGATCTCGACGATTCCGACAACCGGGTGACGGGGAGCGCCAGCATCGATGCGTGATCCTCACCATACGCCGGGGGTGACGAGGACGAGAGTGGTGGCTTTGGATCGTCGAACGTGACAGTCTGCTTCCCTGGAGTGCTCTCTTCGGGAACCTGCTCCATATGGGGGTTCCTCCTCCTCTCGTCCAGTTCAGGGGGGGGATCAGGTCGCGGCGTCTCAGCCGATCTCCGGATGCGAAAGCCTAGTCGGGAGGGTTGCCTCTGCGGAGTCTGGTCGTCAAAGGTGGGGGCTGTGGTGATAATCTCAGGGGCTGCAGGCTCTTGGGTAAGTTGCTGCATGTGCTGGAAGATAGATGGCCTGGCATTGCGCGTGCGCAAGCCGACTGATGAGAACATACGACGCGGGAGAGGCGGGGCCTTCTGAGTGGCCGCGTGGAGCTTCGCCTTTGCTGCTAACTGAGAGTCGGACGCATTACGAAACCTCATCATAGAGAAGCGGCGGTGTTTATGGTTCTCGGGTTGGATGCCCGGCGAGACGGGGCGGCCGGGCACATCGAGCGAGTCGCCAATGTGGCTCGACGACGTTGAGATGCGGTCGGCAGGCGTATCAGTAGGAGAGGTGGGTGCGCTGATAATGGGGATGCATTCTGTCACCGAAGCCAGAGAGGGGAGGTCGGAGGTGGATTCTGATTGAGGGTTTGGCGGCGACGCCGGCACAGCAAGACTGTCAATGAGCGTGTGGCGCCGCATGTCAGACTCGCTGGCCATGTTGCCGCGGCGTCGGAGGAACGGCATAGTTTATGGCTGGCAGCGATCGTCATAGTCCATTGGGGTGCATTGGTGCGGATGGGTCGTTGTCTCTCTACTCGTTTTTCTCTCCTGTCAGATTCGGACACAGCAGGCTTGGACGGCCGAGTCGGTCAACCAGCGGCAGTGGGATTGCAGCAGGGCGGTGGCGGTGGGAAAAGGAGCGAAAGCGGTCGCGCAGGCGGCAGACACAAGTCGTCGAGACAGAAATCGGTCGGATATGCAATTCATATGAGGGGTTTGATGGAGACAGGAGTTGGCCGTCGACGTGGAATCGTCGGACGCTCGCAGCTGGAAGTCAGCGTCTGACCCCAGCCAAGAGAAGAAGCCTCTTCTGCTCGCCCGCACCGCACCAACGCCGGAATCCAAATCCAGGCAGGGAGGCGCCTTGGGTGGGTCCAACACACCAGTTGGGTAGGAGGGCGC
>Ga0247765_1000182_pt1 | contig 50848 bp, 64 predicted proteins | sample UWRJL106311C6_FD_179949 | JGI IMG/M metagenome (GOLD analysis project Ga0247765, IMG submission 179949) | Plant litter microbial communities from Arlington Agricultural Research Station in Wisconsin, United States - UWRJ-L106-311C-6 | ecosystem: Environmental > Terrestrial > Plant litter >... | reverse complement strand
AGAAAGGTTACTGGTATTTTTTTTTTTTTTTTTTAAAGTAGCACCTAGACCACAAATAGAGCCTTGTTCCGGTGGTATCACTACCTACCCGTAGGTATTCATAGCATTCTGATCAGACATTCGGAGTCAAGTTGACCCCTTCGGCCAGATGACTGCTCGCCCCTGAATCTCTTGACCTTGGCAACCACAGCCAAATCCGAACCCCAACTCCTCGACCCTTGGTAAGCTCAAACCCGAATCCATCCTAAACAGAACCCATATCGGCCAGATCCCACCCCGTCCGGCCCATCATATATCATCTCGTCTCATCCTCAACTTCAACTCCATCCCTTTCCTACCCCAACTGCCCACCTTGGAACTGGTGGTGACCGTAAACAAAAGAAAAGCAAGGAAATGATCGTATCATTGTATGGTATCAACTGCACCCAACCCGAACATTCAGCCAGCGACTTCATTCGCCCTTCTCCGATCCCATTCCATCCATGGATGGCAAGCATTGAAACCATGGCAACGAAAAGGGAAACACATGAAACTTGGCCTCTGAACTCCTTGCTCCCAATGCGTAAGAAAGAAGAAAACGAGCATGATCCGTAGATGAAGAGAAGAGCCATGACACGGTGAAAACAACCAGGGGGGAAGGGCCCCGGAGTATGCCACATCATGATGAATCAGGCCTGGACCTCCTCCGCTTTAATTTCCACTTTAGTCCCTGCTTCACTCCCCACTTCAGTTCGTGGTGGTTCCGAGCCCGCCGACTCTGTCCGTAGGGGCGGCCATTCCGGCAGAGAAATCGGCGCAAACGTCAGCTTATGCTCCGCCTCCAGCTCAGCTCGTTGAATTTCTGAAGCGAGCGTCCAAATATTGGTCAGCCTGAGTCTCCGCGCGCGGAACACCAGCAAGAGGGCTTCCTGGTCGTTTGCGAATTCGATGGCGAGGTCTTCAATTTCCTCGCCTTTGCGTTCTTCGAGCGCCTCAATCTCCTCTTCGTGGCGTTCGAGCAGATCCCCCATCCTCATGGCCTGTTTCTCCCGTAGAACATTGATCTGAGATTGATGTTGCTGTTCCATGCCATCTCGAAGACGGTACTGCTGGCTAAGTTGTTCGAGGTGCTTCTGCGTCACCTGCCTCGATGGCAGGTTCTCTAGGTCGGCCCTGCCATCTGCTGCCTCAGTAAGTCCTTTGCAGTAAGCCTCCATATACTTGAGCTGGATGCGGACGCTCTTCTCCGACTGCTCCAACGCGGCACGTAGCTCGATTTCCGCTTCGATCTGACGATCTTCGAGAGCCTGCTCCGTCTTGGCCTGTCGCTCCTTCGTCTTCTCTGTTTGATCTCGGTGTTTATCTCCCAGGGCCATCTTCGTTTCCATGTGTCGTTTTCTCATATCGGCCGCCATCTGACTCTCAAATTCTAGAAACCTTGTCATCTGCGCTTGTTGTTCCGTCATAAGCCGTCTGCATGATCCGTTTTCTAGTGTCCTCTTCTCCGCGTCTTGCCGTGCAAGATCCTCCTTTTCGGCTTCTCTTTCCTGCTCTGCCTTCTCGGCTTCCAGCAGAGCAAGACGGGTCTCCTCTTCAACCCGGCGGCGTTCCAGCTCCTCCTCCCCGTTGCAAAAGTTTGGACACCCCACAGCAGGATCCCATACAGCACCGCAGATGTAGCAAAATTGTGCTCTGCATCGGCATGTCATATGCGTGCATCCCTGTGACAGCTCAACCAGAGTTCTGCACTTGTAGCAACGACGCCAGCCAGATTTCTCGCCCATCTTGAGCACGGCCTCGAGCTCCCAATCCTCGGGACAGTCTTGCCCGAGGCGGTGGGCATTACGCTTGCACATGACGCAAACACGTGTCTTACAGCTTTTGCACGTCGTCTCAAACGGATGCTTCGGGTCGATTTTGCTTCGCGGAGGCACGAATTCGCCGCAAGACGTGTTGGGACAGAAAATCCTGGATTCCCACGGGGTGCTGTATTGCAACACAGCCTTTAGGAAAGTGTACTGCTCATCACGGGTCAAGACAGCCTTGATAATGGTGCTTGGTATCGGTTGTGTGCAGCATCGCGGTGGCATTTTAGATTCATCTGTCGTGGACTGGGCGATCATGATGGTCAGGCATTCGTGACAATACTGGTGGCCGCAGGGCAGCACTTGCGTGGAACCATGGCCTTTGGGGAAGTCCTCGCGACAGCATATGCAGGAGCTAGGCGGGCCGGTTAGATTCACAGCTCACAATGTAAACACAAGCCCCTCCATGGTCGCCAACTCACATTGTCGCGGACGAGGATTTTCTCCTCCTCAACTTCGTCGTAAGCGTCCTCTTCAAGTCTTTTACTATGCCCTTCCTTTTGACTGCGTTTGTGAACATGTTCCTTGGCCGCCCCGACCTCGCTTTATGGGGGCTGTGAAACCTGGGCTGGTTGAGCGCAGGGTCGAGCTGGCTGACGTATTTTTCGTATTGAGAAAAAGTCAGACTTTTGGACCGCCTCCGCGTTGCTGCGACATTAGTCGGCTCAGTCAGCGTCGCTAGAATGGCCGTCGAGCGGTGCGAGGTTTGCGACGTCAGGCCAGTACCCGCCGTGCCGTTGGAGCTCGTCGAGGCGTTGCGGCCATGGTGCGAGACGACGGTTGGACCCGACTCGTCACTCGAGGAAGTCGGCTCCTCAGTGAGCGGTTCTGCTGTGATGGGGATCTCGAGGCCAAGAGCGGCGGCCCTCGCGAGCAGGGTTTTCTCGACATCGATATCGGATGCGCCGTCCGGAAAGCATAACACTCGACGGAAGTAATCAGCATCGTTGAGCTCTGGGCGAGCCGTGACATCAGCCTGGCCGGCCGGCGACGGGAAGGTGAGGACCATGGGGCTGTATGGCGAAACTGGACCGAATACCGGAGGTGTAAGCCCAAGTTATACAGCGTGCGGCGCAGGTGTTGAAGGCATGGCATGCGTGCACCAACGAATTTTCGATCCTATCTGCGTTTCTGTTTCTGTTTCTGTTTGGTTAAATTCCAATCGCTGACCTCGGACGATCCGAGGCCAGGAAACGGTCAGGCAGCGGAAACAGCGGGGGGTATATCTCATGCACAGCCAGAGAGGGCGGAGGCAATGGCACGTTTGGTGGGCTGTTGCTTGGCTGCCAAGTCGGCATCTGCTTGTCGCGAGCAAGGGTGCACGGCCCGGGAGTCTAGTGCAGTTCAAGGGCCCTTGTGATTGAACCTGGAAGCAAGATAGCGCCAGCAGGGGACCAAGATTGGCTGGCAGACCACAGCACCTCCCTGGCGCGCGCGAGAGGGCAGGATTTTAATGAGGAGAGTAAAAAGTTGAAGAGTCAATACTAGAGCAGGCACGGCAGGGCTAATAGGCAGAGGCGCCTCCCCCTGAGTTTTGGTTGGATGTGGTAGTCCTGGAAGGGATATCGCTCGGGGTGGATGCAGCATCGATTGGCGAGGGCTGCGGTGTTTGAACGGCCCACAGGGGATCGCTGTGACTGATAAGGTACCTGGGCGAGCGACGATGGCGTCAATGCCACCAGGCTCAGCGGCGTGCCTACACGTAGTTTCGTGCTTTCCTCTGAAGCTAGACCAGGACGGCGAACACCAGTCAGCGAAGGAAACAAAGCGGCCGGGACGGGAAACTTCGCAGTGCTTATCTTGTGCGTTCCGAGCATGATGATAGGTGCCAATATCACCCGCGCGAACAGATCCCCTGCCTGGTCTGGTCTCAACGAAGGCAGCCAGCTTCCCCGCTGTCCTTAACCTACCCTAATGAAGAGCACTAGTGTAGTGCGGAAAACATAGTACATACAATGGTCATTGGGCTCTTCTGTGCAAAGCATATCAAACACTTCACCAACAGGACTTTTAAAACACTACAAAGACCTAACAAAGCAACTAGTACATACGAAGTACTAGAACCCTTTCTTACCGATCTGCTCTTCTATGCGCCAACAATCATCACCAATCCGAGTCCTTCGTCCGTTCCAAGTTCCGATGAACGGTGAACCATCCAATCCATTGCAATAATCCAACTAGCTCCAGTTGCAAATCACATGCAGCATGCGACAAAAGCTAGCATGATTGGATTCGACGCGCTTATGCGCGGGCGTTTTGGAGCCTCTCCAACCACCCCCGCCCTAGTCTAACAATAGTGCTGAGTTGTTGGCCAGTAGTGCATACAAAACCTGTCTCTGAGCTGTTGATCTAACGGGCCAGCGCATGGAACTGCATATGTGTTGTGTGTGTGTTTGTTTGTGTGGGTGTGTGATGTAGGCTGGTAGATGGGCACGTGGGCAAGTGGGCACGCTTCTGATAACCTTCAATAGGTATCAGTTGACGAGATTGCGTGACTGGGGGAATGTGGTCGTCCTAGCCATGTTCTGTTTGTCACGGCAAATAGGATTTGGAAGACAAATAGGTAGTCCCGCAGTCGCGCTGGCCACATCTTCGCTGTACTAACGCCAGCCAAAGTGATAACTCGTCGGCGACTGCCGATCCGGCCATCCTTGAGCATCATCATTTCCGTTCGGCCCTGATCCGAAAATTGTTGATTCGCAATCGTGGGGGGTGTCTAAGGATGGCTGGCGTTGACGGCAGCTCCCGAAGAATTCAAGATAATCGAAATAAGATGGTGACAATGCCCCAATTGCAAAGTGACGGCGCCAGTGCGGGGTGCAGTTGCCACTCCGAATATTTATCCCAGGCACCCGGGACGCCTGGTTGCACGGACAACTGAATCTCGGTGGCTTGCATATCATCGACAACCCCGGCTTCGGGTGCAGATTGGGCGCACCCATTGAATCCTACTGCCGCCAACACGAAGACTCATCATTATGGGTATCAAAAACTCCTCGCCAGAGTGTAAACATCAGATAACTTCCCAGTGGGCTAGCCACCCCACACTTTCCCCCGCGTTCCTCACAATGCAAAGCTTCCCTTCTTTTTGCCCTTTCTGCCTGAGAGCCTCAACCGCCTTCTCGGCCGAGATCGAGCCAATGGCTGTACCCTTACCTTCCCCCAGGTTAAACGCGCCAGTCGTGACGAATCCGATCAGATCTTTATCATTCGGGCACAGGGGATGGCCGCCAAAATCCGCCTGGTTTGAAGCAGGTTTACGGTCGGGCGTTGGTGCCTCCAGAAGCGTTGCGGCGAGGAGTCGCTTTCTTGTTGCCAGATCTGCGCCGGGCGGCATCCGTGGCGCCAGCGGGACCCTCCCTTTTCTGCCCTTCTCGCTCGACGCAGAGTTGGCGTTGCCCGGGTGAGGCAGCTTTTCAAGCCACTGCTCTCTGAGGTCTGAAGGCAACTCAGCTTCACTGGACGGAGGTGGTATCGTAGCAGGCACTTCCGTCTCCGCTGTCGCATCTATCGAGCTATTCTGTGTCGGGAGCTGGTAGATTCTTGCGCAAGTGTTAACCACTCCCCGAGATATCAGGTTGATACTGACAGTCGCAAGTGAGTACTTTGGGGGTTTGCTTGTGCTCGAGGGCGAGGCTAACTCTTGGAAGCAACTCCTGTCAACTCGCTTAACCGTCACTAGAGATGACGATGGTGGCTTGTGCGCATGTGCAACCCGGTCCCTGTTCAGTTTGTCAAGCTCGGAGTCGACGGTGGCAGAAGGTTGTTTCTCCAGAGGTGGCGTGGCCTCACTTTTGGGCAGACCGAATAGATGCTCATAATCGCACGCCAACCCATCGCCAACCTCCCCTTTTCGTCCAGCACCGAGATCAAGAGATGACCACTCGGTCCGCTTGCCCTTGGGGCGTCGGGCCCAGTCTTGTTTCCTCTTTTCACGCTCCTCAAGTTCCCATTTGAGCCCAGCATCAGTGGTTGGAAAATCACCCGGAAACCATGCAGTACCCTGTTCAAAAGCGATCTGCCTCTGCTCATTCAGTCCGCCCAAACGAGGGTTACCTCCAGTCGATAACGGAAAATGAACCAGACTATACCAAATAGGTAGGATGCATTTCCACGGGGCAAGCAACGTCCATGTTCCTTGTGCCTGGACCGAGGTGCTTTCTTTGGAGGCGAACAACACAACCGGGATCGGAGCATCAGCTGAGGAAACAGGTACCTCCTTACCCGGAACCCCTGAGCCTTTCCTTCGGTTAATGGATTTCTGCGAGGGCAACTGTGATGCCTTGAATCGACTGTCGCGGTCAAACAAGGCAAAAGCTTTCACGACTCTGTCAGCTGGCCAGCTCGTCAAAGTCTCGACCAGGTCAATGTCAGACCCAGGAAGACCGGAGACTCTCTTCGGTGGGTAAGCCAGCCGAGGATCCCGAGCCGAGAATGCCAGGACTATATCCTTGGGCAGGGAAGCTGGGTTCGTTACCCCGGCTAGGGACCTGAGGACCTGGCCGTGGCACGCCTCAGTCTCTGGTACATCGTGATACGGCTTCAGGGTCCCAATGAGAGCCTCCGTAGAACCGGGCCCGGTAAGCTCGATGCTGCCAATCTCAAAACGGAGGTCCTCGACATGGAGCTGGGGATTTTGCATCTTGGAGAGCTTAAGTAGCTCGTTGAACAGTTCGAGAAAACAGGAAGGGTGTGTTCGTATAAGTAGCTGCCTCTGGACTTTCATCGACCGTCCGCCAGTCGCAGCTCGCGACTCCGGGTTCCATACAATAGTCGACGGGCCAATGTCCCTCCTCCCATTTTTCTGTTGCTTGCTCAAGATACCAGACCACTTGCGTAGCCCGGCCCTCCACTTCTGGCTACGGAGACCCCAAAGTCTTTCTTGTGTCAGACCAAGGGCCCTCAAGACTCGTTCGACGCCTTGACAAGTTCCATAAAGCCCGATTGTACTCATGTAACTCATATCCCATATGACGGCCCCTTTTTGGGTCACAGCCCTATGGGTGGGCCGATAGCACTTCTCTGTTGAAGTAAGTGGGACAGCAAATCTCCACAGCGGTTTGCTAGGTTTAGTCATGGTTGCCCTTTTCGCGTGCCACACATGTGTGGGCAGCCAGGTTTTGTTGACTTGTCTTTTGCGGAACTTCGACTTGATCTTTGGAGGTTCGTTCAGAGTGTTCCGCCGGATCTTCGGTCGTGGTGGCCTCGTTTGTATAGTTGCATGTTCGGGCGCATCATCGCTACTCTCGGCCGCTGCCTTTTGCAACCTCAACTTCCTCTTCCTAGCAGCTAGAATATCGAGCCTCCTTGCTGTCTCGGCACGGATACGAGCTCGGGTTGTGCGAGGACGCCGCTTTCTCGCGTCGATGGTCGGGGTATTGTCTTCGATTTGTTCCCGCTTGGCCCTCTCTCGCAGCCTCTTTGGAATCCTCTTGACATTATGGCTCGCTGTCCGCCTCCGCATCGCCCTGGGCACTTCCTGGAAAGTCCTTGTCGAGCTCGCCGACTTGGTTTTCCGCATGCTTTCTTCTAGAGCCCTGATCTCAAATTCGCGCGCATTGAGGAATTTTTGCAGGTCCAGCTTCCCGTCATCGAGGGCAGCATCGGGGGGTTGTGATCGAATGTGACGAGCATCGTGAACTTTGACGCGTTTCAACGCGCGACTGCTAGGTTGCGCCTCTGCGCATGCATTTTGTCCATTCCCGGAATTCTGAGCTGGAGCTTTTCGTTTCTTGGCCTCTAGGGCCTTGACGACAGAAGGCACAAATTTCTTCCTGTCCATGTCGACGCGAATTTGGCGCTTGTTCGTAGCTAAGCCTGGGTGAGCCATTGCTCGGCAATTATTTTCAAGCTCAGCGACTATCTTATCGCCCGTGCTCCTCCCCACCATCATAGTTACGCCACCATGTGCTCTAAAACCGGGTCTCCGCAGGCGGCTCTCAGCGGGGTCAACTCTAGCGAATCCAAGGACCAAGACGTCCAAGACTCTCATCTGTTACAGTGGGGTGTCAAAATAAACGCAAATCGCGACTATCGTCACCAAAACTGCCCATTTTCATGCTTTTCAACAGGGTATATCTCAACCACGGGTTAATGAAAAAATAAAAGAAAAATATTCCTTGGATGCGGTACGCTCAAGGTGAGTGGAAAATACTGTAAATTGGGGTGATGTTCTGATGATAGATCTAGGGAAGAAGCCCTGTAAGCTCTATGACCTAGGTCAACCCTAACCCTGGGCAACCAGGATTTATCGCATCATCCTTACAGAAATTTACTTAAACTCTATATTTAGTATCTAATTATTAAATTTAGGCTTAATCTTGCAAAATGGAACATATGTAAAATTTGCTATATTATTTTGCGCTGAAATTTGCTAGCAAGTGCTAAGAAAAAATTGTTAAGAATTTGCGTTTCAAAATTCAGTTGCAGATATCTCCATTAATCTGATATTTAAAAATCTATAAAAATTTATATCGCTTCTCTTGTATGAAATATAACTTATTTAATTTTCATGCAATTTTCATGCAATTTTCAAAGCAGTATGAATAAGCTGGGGTAGAGGTGAAATTACTAGTTTACTATAGGAAAACGTCGATTAGCGTTTTTTTTGGCGCCCCACTGTACATGGCATTCCACCCCGCTGCGAAAGCAGCAAATTGCGAGCCTCAACCTTGATTGCTGAATTGTCTCCCAGACTGGCCAACAGCGAACCCCGCATATTTAACGCGATTCAGCCGTCCAAGTATGTGATATCGGCTGCGGAATGACGTGGGCTAATAATAAGGGTGGTTCCTAATGATTCGATAGAGTCGTCCTAAAGCACGTTGCAAGCGACGGACTAAAGGTTCCTGTCACATCGCAGCGGAGGGTAGCTCTGGATTGCGTGCCTTGGCAAAGCCGGCGTCAGCTTCCTCGGAGTCGACACTCTGGCCCCCGGAGTCTGATTCTGATCCGTGACTGAGCAGAGGAGAAGGCTATCGAAGACTCGAAACCGGCCCCATTGGCTCCAGCTCCGGCTCCCAGCGATGCAGTAGCCGGCGCGACACATGGAGCAATGACATCCCTAAGTAAGCTTGTCTGGACTGGTCCCTTCCTGTTTCTTTCTTTCCTTGTTTATCCCTTCTTTCACTCAATGCCCGTCTCCCGCTCAGACAACCCCTGGCCGCCTTATCTGTCTGTCCGCGTAACGTTTCCTGCCTCCACCATGAAGAACCGCTTTTCTCCTCGGTAGCATCCTCCAATTCACTGCTTAAGTTACTCTCACCGCGACCCTTTTCCGCTCACTGATATGCAATTCCTCCCGCTAGTTAGCAAGGCCCGAAAGGTAAGTCTTCCCCCTGAGCCACTAAGTCTGCGCCAGTTCGGCTGACATGTCATCAACCCATAGCCCAAATTTGATCTACATCTCAAGGTGGGTAACACACAATCCATCATAGCAATTACTCCTAATGCAGGTGTAGATACATGACCTGAACAATGTCCCGTTAGTATCGGGCGTATCCCTCATCAAATGGCACCTTCCACACAGCATCCATAAGGAACACCGGGGGCGGACACAAAAGTGTCCCATTGCGAATCACCGAGTAGAGTACAACTATTGCAAGGTGGTGTCGCTACGCATCGCCATCGATAAGAGTTCTAATCTAGCTGAGTGTCCTATTGAGTTCGAGGTGCTACAGGAATTCAGCGTCGGCGGTACCGCTGGTGTGACTAGCCGAGAGGAGAAAGTCTCGCTTGGTGTGGTACGCCTGAATCTTGCTGAGTACATTGAGGAAAGCGAGGCTATTCTCCGAGATGGAAGCGCCACCACAACCAGGAGGGCCAGTCTCAACATGACCGCCCCAGTGGAGAAAGGACACCAGCGCAAACGCAGCTCCATGAGCGCCGAGCCGGATACGAGCCCGCGGTCATCGCACCCACCATCTGAGTTCGAGGAGGAGTGGCAAGCAGCTGACGTCCAAGATGGCGTGGTGCGTCGATATCTCATGCAGGAGAGCAAGATCAATTCGACGCTTAAGATCAGCATCTTGATGATCCAGGTGGACGGCGAACGCAACTTTGCCGCTCCTGCCCTGAAGACCGCTCCTGTCTTTGGCGGAATCGCTGGTTTTGTGGCGAACGACGCCCTGGAACCAGTCGATACGAGCGCTGACGCAGCCGGCCGGGTACCACCCGTCACCAGCAAGTCGCGCGACGTCTCCGAGATGCAAGATATGTACCGCCGGGCGCTTGCTGCAAGCTGGGCCTCCCAACCAGGCGAACTCCCAGCCGACCAATGCATCGAAGACATCTTCGCCGGGGGTGACGGGTTCCGGAGCTCACCTGCCGTCGGTCAAGGCCACGCGCACTCCCACTCCCGCCACCACACATCCTCCAGCCAGCCCCGAGTAGGCTTCAAACCCACTGTGGGGAGCAGTCCACAAAGCACAGGAAGTTCCGGAATACGCCGTGAAGGCAGCGGTTCCACCTCGGCCGACGAAGACAACGAGGACATGATGGGTACCCTCCGCCCACGCGACCTCGCACGTATGCGCCACCGCCTGCGGGGCGACAGCGCAGCCAGCGAGCGTAGCGCGGGGACCATTCTATTTCCTGAACGCGATGCGCACCACCACCACCGCGACCGCAGCTCCATCTTCTCCGGCAGCGGCTCACACCGGGATGTAAACCACCTGATGCAGCAGAGCGGCCTGCACCACCACAGGCGTGACTATAGCCGTGATACCGACGGCGGGGGGCTGCGTAGCCGAAGCGACAGCGCAGCGAGCCTAGCCACAACGTTAGGGAGCTTTGATCGCGGGCGGGACGGCTTCAAGCGGGCGCGAGAGGTAGACGAGTTTGAGGTGCGCGAGGATCTGGTAGCCTGGGCGGTGCCGGCCTACATCAGTGAGAGAGGGTTTGAGGTCTAACATTGTAGGCGGCAGGCGGTACGGCAGTAGTGGCGCTATGATAGCCGTCGCGTCAGTAGTTGTGAAAAGAGAAGTGTGGCATTTGGGCATGCAACTTCATGCAGGCGGCGAACCATACTTCTTGTCCAGAATAGCAGCCTCCACCCTCGTAATATATAGCGGTAAACCTTTTCCATTCTAACCAAGGCACGCGAGCCCAACAAACAAACCCATGAGCCCCAAATCATGCATTTTCACATACCACACACCACCCGCCGCAAAAGCCCGGCCCGCTTCGCGTTATCATCATGAAGATAGCCCCCGAGTCCATTTACAGACCGATCTAGCTTCTATTCCGCTCTATCACTTTCTCTCCCTCCGCATATTATGTCGCTCAGATGGTCCCCCTGACGCCCCCCTTGGCGCCAACCTCTCGGGTCGTCACGACAACGGTCAAATCGGCGTTGACGTTGATTGTAACCTCGACCTTCCCACCCTTCTTGACACCGCGGATCGCGGCCTCGGCAAGAGTCGAGCCAATCTTCCAGACCTTCTCGCGCTTCTCCTCCTCTTCGTCCTCGGAATCGGAGAAGTCGCTGTCCTCTTCCTCGTCGGCATCCTCCACCTTGGCAGCCTTGGAGTCGCCGTTCTCCTTGGTCTTGGGCTCTGGCTTGGTAACTTTGATATGAGTGTTGCCCTCAACAACCTTGATAAGAACATCGCCGCCATCTTTGGGGGCAGCAACATGGACCGTCCTCCGCGCCGGCACGGCGGTTTCGGGCTGGACAATAGGGACGAAGATCTCCTCCCCGCTTGGCGACAGGGAAACAACACCGATGGCGTTGGTAACGTGGGGCACCGTGGTAACGGCGGCATGGGTCGACTGGTCAATATCGTCGGCCTCGTACTCTTGGATCAGGCTGGCCTGCAGGGCGGCACCACGAGCTTGGAGCTCGGAGGGGTTGATGGCGGATGGGGTAGTTGAAGGCGCGAGAATGGCGGTTGAGGCAGGGAAAATGTAACCGAAGTTGGCCGCAATTCGGGGAGTATGGGCAGTACCGCCAGACAGGATAACCTCGTCCACGTCGAGGACGTCGAGTCCAGCCTTTTTCACAACCGACTCAACAAGACGGTTGAAGCCCTCAAACACGGTGCGAGCGATAGTCTCATAGCGCAGGCGATTAATAGTACTGGCAAAATCGATGCCCTCAACCAAACTCTCAACGCTGAAGCTGGCATTGGTGCCCAAACTGAGTGCCTTCTTCGTCGCCTCAGCCTCCTGCTTCAGCTTCGCCAAGCTTCTCGCACTCTCGCGTGGGTCGGAACCCGGGTGGCGCTTGAGGAACTCTTTAGCAAAGTGGTCCATAAGGACCTTATCGAGAGCTGCACCCTGGAACTCGTAGTCGTGCGCAGTGGCAAGGATGGTGTATATACCACCACGGCTCGCCAAGACAGTGACGTCGGATCGAGTCCCGCCCAAGTCCGCAACAACGACAATCTTGTCCTTGATCTCGGCCTCGGGCCGCGCATCATAGGCGAGAACTGCAGCAACAGGCTCGCTGATGAGTTGCAGAACTTCGATCTTGGCGCCAGCAGCAGCCTCGACAAGAGCCGCCTTCTGCTTATCATTGAAGTTGGTGGGGACCGTGATCACAGCAGAGGTGACCTTCTTGCCGAGGTAATCGGAGGCAGAGCCAACGAGTCGGCGGATGTAACGGGTCGAAATATCGGAAACAGAAAGTGTCGAAGGACCCTCCTCCTCGCCTTCCTTGTCCTTGATTGTGAAGGAAACGCTGTCGTTGGCATTTTCGGGGTGGGCAGAGGCATGGTTGTGTGTGGGATCTATCGACTTGAACCTGCGGGGGTCAGCTATGGCGCAATCGAAGCAGTACGCTACACATACTCTTTCCCGAGGAAGTCGCGGAAGTATGCAACCGTGTTCTCGGGGTTCCTGACGAGAAAGTTCTTCGCCTGCTGACCGTAGTACTCCTCACCCTCGACGTAGGACAAAATCGTAGGGATCTGACGGTCTGAGCAATTTGCTAGTTAGTACACACTCTGGAGCTGGGGTGATTCCTGTTGCACACCTCCATCCTCGTTCGCGATGACCTCAGCCTTGTCGTCGACAGTGTGGGCGATGGAGCTGTTGGAATTGCCAAAGGTAATACCAATGATAGTTCTATCGCCCGGCGAAGTGGCCGTCTTCTTTTCACTCATTGTATCGGGTGGAAGGAATTGCTCAAAGAGAAAGGAGAACGGCGAAACGTCGACTTTCCAAAGGCGAGCGGTGGTGAGGAACGCAAAAATGCAGATTGGGCGTGGTGGGGGAATCAAAAAATCGACGCCAAAATTTTTGGACAGGCGCAACAACGGCTGGGGGTCTTGCCCATATCCCTGCAAGTCGTCCCACCGTCTAAAGTACCTGTCCAAATACTATTCATCTTTCAACAGCTGCATACAATACAGAACGCATATTGAATTAACTCAGCACTTAATAAAAAAACATATTGAACACCAAGCCTTCATTGACGTGTGATTCTGGCACCAAACTGGGGAGATTCCCATCATCACAACCTTGCACCAATACATACCCCAACCCACCCCCACCAAGGCTGAGCGACGCCAAAGCGCATCGTATCGCAGGACAAGGCTGAACAAAATTTCTGTGCGACGCACCACATTCCAAACACCATCACCGGCACCCGCGAAGATGGCGACAACCGACCGCCACATTGTCCTCCCCGGCGACCCAATCGACCCATCCCTCATCCCAACACACAAGAAGAACCCTCTCCGCCTCGGCCCCGGCCTCCGCCATGTCCCGCCAGATTCCATAATTCCCACCGTCGCAGGCCAGCTCGTTGCTGACCACCGCAAGACCTCCATGTGGACTGAATCCTCCACCGGGCGCGTACGATCTTACCTCCCGTATCCCCCTATTTTCAGTTTCCCCCTAACCCTTCATTACAGTACATCCCCTCTATCTCCGACCTCGTCATCGGCCAAGTCACCCGCTCCGCCACCGACCTCTACTTCGTCAACCTGACCCCTTACACCGCCAACGCCTCCCTTCCGCACCTCGCCTTCGAAGGTGCCACCAAGAAGACCCGCCCACAGCTCGCTCCCGGTGCGCTCGTGTACGCGCGCGTCTCGCTCGCCAACCGCCACATGGACCCGGAACTGGAATGCGTATCCCAATCTACCGGAAAAGCCGACGGTCTGGGTCCGTTGGTCGGCGGGATGGTGTTCGACGTATCGCTCGGCCTTTCACGGCGGCTGCTTATGGCGCGGAGTCGCGAGGAGGGCGGGATAGCGGTGCTCGAGCTGCTCGGGGAGGAAGGGCTGGCATTTGAGACCGCAGTGGGGCGGAACGGGAAGGTGTGGGTAAACAGCGAGAGTCTCAAGACGGTGGTGGCGGCGGGGAGGGCGCTTCGCGAGACGGATGAGATGGGGTTGGATTTGGAGGGGCAAAAGAAGCTGGTCAAGAGACTGATTAAGGAGATGCGGTGAGGTATCAAATGGCTACTGCCAAAGGAATGGCGAGGCCAAGAAGCGGTTCGTCTGCCTCGTCAGTCAGCCAGTCTCGGGTGAGAAATAGCAGCCTTCGGTCTCCTAGCGTAGCTTGGGATGGGATACCAAGCGTAAAGGAGAGCAACCGGCTCTTCAATTCCCAAGGGATATGTCCCTAATCTTGGAAAGCCGCTGCTCTTCAGGTTTTGGTTGAGGCAAGGCTGGGGCGGTGAACGGGTTGCAAGATGCCCGTCAAATCCCCAAGTCACCGAAGCACCAAGCTGAGCTCGGAATACGGAGCAGGAACAGACAAGACAAGGCACACGGATCCATGATTCTGCGCAAAATGGTACCAGAGACGGAAATCATTTTTTAGCCATTCCGCTTGCTAACTCCGATGCAAAATAGAGGCCCAGGGTTTGAAGACCTCGCCTATCGATTCCCAAATAACCGCCCAAGAGAACGCTGAATATACATCCTCAGTCGCAAGCTGAGGTACAAAGCTGATGTGCCAGCCTTTTTCACTTGACACAAGCTTATCAAGCACAGGTGTCATCCAAGACCCCTTGTAGTATAGTAATCATAGAGAAAAAAATCTTTCCACGCCAGGTGTCCTAAAATCCATCCAATTCATCTCTACCTGGAGAGGGTCAAAACATTGAATCGAAAAATGCGGCTTGCGAAACATTTGGGGGTATCTGTCGAGTCTTTTCATATGCAGAATGAAAAGTTTGTCGTTGCGCCAATATGGCTGACTGATTACGGCCCGGTAGTCGTAGCCCAGGGCATGGTGTATCCTTCAGTGGTGTACGGAATGCGGATACCTGGGAAAGGTCTATTGTACCATCATCATTTCGTCATTGTACTCGATTGGGTCGGTGTCAGGTGTGATTTGGTGTTTGTTCATCATGTGCCTCCTCCAGTTGTCCTTCCGAGGGAAAGACTTGCCACCCTGTCTTGAATAAGGGCAGCCATGCTGGGTGCAAAAGAATTTGCGCGTCTTCATGTGTTTATCGTTCACATGACGGTCCAGATGTGTCTTGGTGCCAAACCTCATGGTGCAGCCAGGATGTATGCACTCATGGGGCCGGTCGTGGTAACGCTTGTGGTGGCTAGCTGAGGTTAGTCATCATATAGCCCAACAGATAGAGGATAAACATACTTGAGTTTGTGTACTTGATCGAACACGCGGTGGCACTGATCGCATGGGAATAACCTTGGTGAAGAGTCCGTCTGCCCACCAGAGCCTGGTCCCATGTCAGACCTAGGAGAAGGCGAAGCCGTGTAGTCCGAGATCCGGGTATCTGGAGTGTTCTGATTTGAAGGGCCCGAGGACGGAGGGGGTGTGAAGTATGAGTAGTGCACCATCTGCTCATCTGCCGCATCCACATCCACTATCATGGAAAAGTCAACAGCAGAGAAGTCGTTGTTCCCAGTCAAAATGATTTCCGGCGGAGACTGATAATCTGATTCGGGGCTCGGATTTGATTTGATGTAAGGTGTTTCGTTATAGTTGGCTTCGTTGTAGGCAGCCTCATTGTAGGGGACTTTAGCATAGGTGGTAGAGTCGTCGAAGGGTTCCATATAGGTGAGAGGTAACTCAGCCGGAGGGCTCTCAATCTTGAGGATCTCTTGGTGTACCCTCCAGGCACTTTCAGCCTCGTTGGTAGGCCTCATCATATCCATTGGCCTTCCGCTGGGTGAAGCAGAGAAAGGAATTTGAGCGGTCTCGATGTCTGCCACGATGGGTTGTAGGGGAGGAAGACTGTCGGTTCGGGTGAGCGAGCCGGGTCCTCTTAGTAGGGAGTTCTGCTTGCCCAAAGCTCTCAGAGGGGTGACTGTTTTATCGCTGTCTGGCGAGATAAGGTCTGGCTCCTCCACAACGGGCTTCGTTAGGATGGGTTGGGGGGCCGAATCCCTGTGGGAAGTTTGGTCTGGGAGGGAAACCGGGCTGAGAGGTGCCTGACCATGCGCCGGGGGAACAAGGCTCAGGGGTGCGAAGGCAGCAGGACCAGCAGTGACTGGAGCGTTGCTACCTGCAGGAAGAGTGGGATCGTTATAGTAGGACCAGGCCTCACCGGGGGCGTTGATATCAGCCTCCTGAACAAAGCTAAGCTGGGCCGAGTCCTGCTGAGAGAGGGCTTCGGTGGTGCTAATGGATGGTGAACGTGCTCCGTCAGTGGTAGACCGTCTGCTGTCTCGGCGGTGGTCTGAGTGGCGCCGGTCTGTGAGCTTGCGGAGGGATCCCAATATGTGGTGGGGGAAGTGCCGATGAGACGGCGAGGTAGATGATGTCTCGAAAGTCTCGGGCTCGTCGGTGATGCCTTGGGCAGTTATACCAGAGAGGTCCCGTGTTGATGAGTCAGTTCGGCTCAGCTCTCGCACACTGCCGTCCCTTCCAACGGTACCGACAGAGGGATGGTGAGTCTTGTGCGGGGGGTGCTCCTCAGCTGGCGGGGTGGGATATGCCTGGGCGTAGCTTGTGGTCTGTCCCTGGACGGGTGGGAAGCTTGGCCTAGATGTGGGCGAAAGGGGTGAGGCGGGTGATGGGGGGCCTTGGTGAGGGTTGGCAACGCTGGGGTAGGTGAGTGAGGGCAGGTGGGGTGAGTGACCGTTGGTGAGCTTCGGGGCTTCACCGTTGACCAGGCCGGGTTGGTGTGAATCAGGACTCAATGGCCCCGGAACGAGCAGGTCAGCCGACAGTCTTTTAGACTCGCTGATATGCGGGGGTGATGATGAGCGGCCTCCGGGACTTGAGGCGTCTCCCAGTTCGGGGTGAGATGCGGCATCGCCATGCCGGTCGCGCGATGTGCGTCGCGCTCGCAGAACAAAAGGAACAACGCAGAGGATGATGAGCAGGGTCCCGACCACGGAACCGACCACAGCCCCAGCGATGGAGCCTCCGTCGAGACCGCGAGGGCCGAGCGACGAACGCGCAGACAACATTGCTGACACGCCGAGGTTCACCTGAGTCGGATTGAATATGGTGTTCTGAGGAAGATGCAATGCAGGCAATTGAAAATCGGGATCTCGTTGAGGTCAATTGCCAGCCAGTGTGAGGGGACCCAGCCACATGCAGGCGGTCTTTGGCGGCGGTCTCCCAGAGAGGCTGTGCTGGCTCTGCTCACGGCCAGGCCCGAACAACCATCCGCTTCAGCAAAAACCCCGTCCCGGGAGGGCGCCAACAACCGGCTGTAAGGTGAAAATCCGGGGCCGCCGAACTGGCTATTCGAAGATCGCAAATGGGCTTGATGCACGCTGGCATAGTTGGCCGCGCATGATGAGAAGTCGCTGAGACTGATGAAATTCCAAAGGTTGGGGAGGGAAAGAAAAAAACCAACGCAGCGAGCGAGCCAGCAAGAGTGAGGCGCGGGACCCAGGTGGACTGGACTGGGCCACTGAAACGGGAAATGGCGTTTTTGGTGCCTGGGGCAGAAAAGCAGTGACCAGATGGACACCTGAAGATTGGGGACTCTTCAGCCTCATGGACCAGCACGGTATTTTAGCTATGGTTTTTTTTGGGCTTTAACGAAGAGGGCTAGACTCATTTGGGACTCTTGAAAAAGAACTCGACGACGGATTGGACCAGCAAAAGCCAGAGAAATCGCTGGGCAGCACCAGGAAGATGCCGAGTGGTGGCGGGCGAGCTGCCCTGAGCTCCCGAGTTCGAGCTGGCTCCATTGGTTCCCTCCCACCCCCACAATCAACCCTAAGAAGCGTCCCGGGGTACATCCCGGCCGCCATCTCCACAGCCCAGTTGTTGCACACTTTCGCAGAACCGCATGTCGGCACTGTGGCTGAGCAAAGCTGTCCGGTGCTTTTGCACCTAACTCTCGCAGGACAAGCCTCGGCTGCTAGCCAATTCTTGATGTCGGACCACAACGGGAGGGGTAACCGAATCTTGCATCGGATCAATTCTCGTGCTCGGACCCGGTTTTCCATCTCGAAACTGACTTCTGCCCAACTCAGAAGGACCAACCACCAGAAAAGGCTTGAGGTTGACGGTGCCACGCCTCACGGCGCCACGACCCGCCACTTAAACCCCCCATCCAATCAGATGCCCCCCCGGCTGTTCGTTCCTTCGCTTCCAGAGGTGGCTGCCGTTGAAAAGATATTCGCCGCATCTCATCAACATCTTGAAAGGGATGCTCTCCCGTTCACGCTCGCACCTGCCTTGCATATCCGAACCTGACGGCATATCTCAGGTTCAGCTCGTCAAGGTTTGCTCTCTGCTCCTTTCTTAGGCCCCCATGCCCTTATGAGCGCCCAAGGCAGATTATGCCGCTTCACGTGGTATCTTCTGATACAGTGAAAGCACGGTGCCGCACTGTTGGCGAGAACTTTCAGACCCAGCTACTCGGGTCGGCGCCAAGCCAAACCGCTGCCGCTCTCAAGATGGTTTTCGCTAAACAGGGCGGCCAACTCGTATCCTCGTTGGGCTGTATATATCCGTGTCGGGAAGTTCTTGGCGAGCAGTTGTCAATCATCTTAAGTTTGCAGCTTCTTTCCTCCGCGGATGAGGAAGAAGATTCTCTGGTGTTGGTCTCCGCAAACAGGGCTGGCATGCGGGGATGAAGCTATCCCCGCAACACTGGGTCCCTTGTCGCAGCTCGTCTGAGTTTCGAACGCGCCACGCATTGGATGGGTCCGAACTTGCAGCAGAACGACGTGGTGTGTGGATAATGAGGCGGAGCTGACGCGCCAGTAGTGTAGCAACTTACGGGCGGTAGAGTCTAACTGGCCATCCTGGGAACAAAATCGCAAGACTAGACGCCATAGGCTCGATGACCGCTACTTTGTATACACACCTAGAATGGCCATGAACGGCTCCGTTGGGATGACAATGATCTGCTGCTGACATTCGTTACAACGCGGGATGTCCCGGTTGGACGTAGAGCGGTAGAGTCGGTGTGCTTAGATTCTCTAACAATGAGAGAGCCAATCATGTTGCTGCCCACTCAGCACCGGCTCAATCGATGACGCAAACCGGGCTCAATGTGATGTCCGACTCCGAGCCTCGATATGTATCCGAAGGGGTTTCAGATAGTATACTTTACAAAGACCATCGACATCACTTGATCGAAAGCCATTTCCATATCTCATCTTCACCGGGCGAAATTTCATGTCCTAAGCCTCCATCGACCATGAAAACGACAGCACTCATTTTCATTGCGGGGCTGGCCGCGGCGCTGGTCGCCCCACGAGCAGCCCTTGACCAGGCCATTTTGTCTGCCAACCAGGTGGAAAATAGCGGATCAACCTGGGGGGGTACCAAGGCACACAGTGACAACCTTGTGGCCCTCCAAGAGAGTTTTGAACGGACCCTCGATGAGGCGGAGCTGGCCATTACACATATCCTGGGCCATGACGAAACTGACGGCGGCGGCGGGGGTCATGACGGAGACCACGGCCATCATGGCCATCACGGGCGCCATCCCGGCGACTCCACCAAGACCATCTACGAGCTGATCAAGGAGAGCAAGTACACGACCCGCTTCGCCGCCCTGGTCGACGAGCACGATGACATCAAGGACCTCCTCCAATCGACCAAGGCCAACCGCACTCTCTTCGTGCCCGCGGACCGCGCCTTTGAGCGCATCCCCAAAGACCACAAAAAGCCACCCGCCGAATTCATCCGCGCAGCCCTCGCCTACGCCATTGTCCCAGGCCGGTACCCGTCCCACCGCCTCTTCACCTCGCACACCCTCCCCACAGAACTCACCCTCCCCAACCTAGGCGATCACCCGCAACGCCTCCGCGTCTCCTCCAGCCTCATCTTCGGCACCCACCTCAACTTCTTCACCAAGGTCATCGCCAAGGATATTTCCGCCAAAAACGGCCTCATCCATGCCGTTGACCACATCCTCATCCCTCCGCCCCCTACGGCAAAGATCATCCAGCTCCTCCCCGACACCTTCAGCACCTTCTCCCTTGCCCTCGCCAAGACAGACCTCGCCTCTGAGCTCGCCGATCTCATCAAGACCGGCAGTACTGCTTTTGTGCCTACCAACCGTGCCTTTGCCCGGCTCGGCCCGCGGGCTAATGCGTTTTTGTTTTCGGACCACGGCAAGAAATACCTAAAGGCACTGCTGCAGTATTCCATTGTGGCCAACGAGACGTTGTACTCTGACGCGCTTTACAAGGGGCCACAGGATGATGACTCCGCTCAGGGGTCGGGTTACTGGCATGTGGATCTGCCATCGCTCTTGCATGACGTGCCGATTAGCGTCGATGTCAAGTCGTGGAGGGGGTTTGTGTCCATTGTGGCGAATGGATATACGAGGGTGGCGGTGACAGATGTGCTTGGGAAGGATGGTGTTTTGCAGGTCGTAGGTAGAGTTTTGTTCCCGCCGAGGCGGAGACACGGTGATGGGGTTGCTGACGATGACGGCGATGACAACGAGGATAAAGTGTGGAGTGTGGAGGAGTTAGTGGAAAGGCTGGAGCCGTATGTGAGCGGGAGTGGTCAGGAGGGAGGTATGAGTGATCTTTAAGGTGTCAAGTGATCTGGTGGCCGTCAAGTTTGTATTTACTTAAGTGGATACGCTGATAGCTGTGGCTTGGTGGTGTTTTTTCTGCTATCCTGTCGTCGGTCTTTTCGTCTCCGGACCAGAAAATAAGGAGTCACCCAGTCCCTTCCCCCACCCTAAACCCCCCTCAAAAAAGGGTGGGGATTTGAAAATGGGCGTCAAGTATGGGCATTAAGCTATTATTATGTGAAGCGAAAGTAAGCTACGCAACAGACACTTGTTTGGAACTCAACGGCATGAAGAATATGATATGGACAGCGCCTTTGTAAATTCACGTCCAGCTTACCACTCTCCTCCCCTCGTCCTTCATCCCCACAGCCGCCCACCTCTGCTCCCTATTCCTCCTTCTCACCAACAACTCGTCCCCTTCTCCTTCAATCTCATACACTCCCGCCTCGTCAAGCAACACCTCTATGACCCACACCAACCCCCCACCCCCACTGTGTCGATTCCTCTCCTTCCCCTGCGGCACCCTCGAACAAAGTATATGCAGATCCAACAACTGTGTAAACACCAGCCCAAACGACGGCCGACTATACATCTCTTTTGACACAGCCACCCCCGGTCCCATCCCCCTCCGTTGCACCGGCGAAAAGGTAAATACCGACCGTAACGTTGGCTCAGTGTGGTTTCGAACCTGGTCCGGATTTCCAAGTGGGCCTGGTCTGGCTTCTTCGGGAGATGTTGTCTCGGAAGGGACCGGAGCGGATATGGTAGAGTTGAGAAGGAGGATGAGGGGATTGCCGTGGAAGGGCGAGTGGGCAAGTTGACGGAGTTTGGCGGAGAGGATGTGGGTTCTCTCGTGTGCAGTGGGTTTGTCGCGGCCGGTGAACAGGGTGTTGAGGAGGGTGGAGGTGTGAGTGATGAGGATGATGTCCGGGAGAGGCGGGAAGGGCTGTGAGGCTGCTAGTTGCTGGGTTGGTTCGTTGACGGGTTCTAGGTTTAGTTGTGATCTTTTAGTGCTAGGACAGTTGGGAGGTGGTGGCTCTGGCTGAGATGAATGTGGTCTGACTTTTGGGAATTTGGTTTGGACTTACTGAATTGGGCTTGAGACTCGATTGTGGCAGTATGAGACGTAAGATGCGGCGGTCCTTGGGTTGGTTCTTCCCTTGGTGGGCGACGCGGCTCCCAGTCCGGGTCAAAGACCTCCGGCAAGCTCGACGGCGGTGAGCTCAGCGGTGAAGAGTCAACCGATGACAGCTCGGTCTCCTTCTCTTCCTTACCACCCTCCAAGGCATCATCCTGCCCTGTCTTCCCTGCCTCCGCTACCCGCTCTCCCTGCTTTCCCTGTTCTACCCTAACCCGCAAGCTCAGAGTAGCCTCCTCCGTCTTCTCCTCCGCTCCAACCACCGACACCGACACCGGGTCCTTTACCCTCGGTACCTTCGCTTCCCCAATGGCATTCAACTCCAATACCACCTCCCAGAGCCCTTCGAAGTCAAAAACCCGCGCAATAGATATGCTCTCAAAACAACTCCTCACCCTCCCCTGCATTTCTTCGCCCGACTCACAACCCTGCGCCATCAGCTGACCCGCCAGCACCTCGCGCAGCCTTGGCAGCAGCAGACCTGTCGACAGTGTGCTCACAACCATCGCCCTAGGCGGGGGAAAACCTGAGCCCTCCTCCATCGACGCATCCGCCAGTAGCAGCCTGGATAAAATTTGAAATCCCATCTAAAGTATCCGGGTCCAGAGGCCCGAATTTTGTCAGATCCCATCCCATGCCACATAGATTCCACTTGATAATGGTATGGAAGGCGGCTTCAGCTCACCAAGAGACCCATATCTTCATCCTCAGAACTTATCCCAACGACCGAGCCACGCTCTAACCCCCCGAGGAGGACATGGTCGTCGATCTCACTGCATCCCGTGAGCACATGGCCTTGTCGTTTGCCCTGGTGTTTGCGACGCAGCTCGTCGTCGAACAGCGCCGATGCCGAAACGGGCTTGAGTTGTGTGTGTTGATGCGACCTTGACATGGGCGAAATGGTGGGTCGCGATTGCTGGATTTTTTATTTTTATTCATTAACTTGATCTGCCCGGCTCAATGTTGGTAGGGATGGTTTGACTGGGAAGGTGGAACCGGAAATCCGAGGTGCAAGGGGCGACTCCAATCAAGAAATTTGGGGAACATATGAGCATAGCAATGATCTTGAACTACGCCGTCGCCACAACGCCGTTTACAAAAGGGACGTCACGTTACTACAAACAAGAATAACTGTCTCAGCCGGGTTAAGTGACTGTCGGCTGGAATAAAACAGTTCATCAAGGTGCACAATTGGCGACTCAAACTACCGCGCCTCACAGGGTCATTACAATGCTCAATTCAATCTGTGAACCAAGGCTACCTACAAAGGAACAAGTCGTCCATCGTCATCATCACCTTATCAGTCCTCCTTCCCCTCTCTCGTGGAGCTCTGTATGTATCTCCTTCTGTAGCCCACCAACTCAAGAACTCGAGTAAAATCAAGTGCGGCATCGGAAAGTACCCCGAGGAAATAACTGGCTCTGATGCCAGTTCCATTGTACCTCTACGCCCACCAAGGAGCCGCAAAGTAAGACAGAAAACCATACAACCTCGGGAGCTGAGGCCATCGAAACTCCAATGAGCCTACCACATGGTATACCGGCGTTAACCATGTACCCCTATTGTTGATACTCCAAAAAACAGCCGGTCATTTGTACAAGAATTCCTGCATTCATAGGTAGATATTCGGCCATCTGAGCAAAACTCGGGTAAGCATAGCGCCTACTTATTATTCGAAGCTCATGCTCAGTAGCTCTCAACCGTCGATGTCGTCAGCCAACCTTCATCTGTTCAAGGTTGACCTCCATCGGGCCGACCAGTGATTTCTCTAGACCGCTGTACCCGGAGCAGGCTGAGCGCTCATGTCGCCACTCGGAGGATTCGGTCGAGTACGCCTCCCAGTCTTGAGGCTCTTCATGCGACCGAGGATTCCACCCTTCGGCTGAGATTCATCCGCAGCAACGCTATCGGCGGTCGCCCTACGCTCCAAGCCGAAACCCCTGGGGCTGGTGGGTGAAACCTTACCAGTGTTGGAATCGATTCGCCGCACGCTGAAATTTTCCTCGCCCCTCTTGCCCTGATCGAATTCCGTAAAGAAGGGGTTCCGCTCGGAAGAAGGCCCTTGGAAGCTGGCGGATGTCGGTGCACCCCCCTCAGATGGGGACCGGCGGGACATGTAGGCACCCTCGGGGTTCGTCATTCGGCCCACAGCCTGGTAGTCGCGGCCTCCGCGGTTGATGTTGCGGATGCGTTGGGCGAGGGACTTCTTGCGCTGAAGGCCCTCGTTCATGGTCTCGGCGGCACGCTCCTCCTCGCGTTTTTGAATAGCAGTGCGGGCCGCTGGCGTGCCCTCTAAGAATGTCGAGGTTCCCAAACCCAAGGATTCGTCGCCGTGGAGGACGCTGCCCCGGCTAAGGGGGTCGAACACTGGAACTTCCTTGGCCTTTGGTGCGTATTCGCCATCTCCTTTAGCGCCGGATGACCACTCCTTGAATGCCTCATCATCGCCCTGACCCATGAAAACCGCGTGATCAGGCCGCTTATTCAGGGGACCAGAGCCACCAAGGCTGTTGTTCAGCGAGTCCTTAGGGAAGGCTTGCATCGGCGCCCGCCTGCTGCCAGGCTTATTGCGGTGCGGGTTAACTGCATCAAATGGGCCATCGTGATGGAACACTGAAGATGCGTTAGTTAATTTGATAGAGTAAAGCCCTCGAAATACTCACTGCCGGTGCCGTAGATGCTTGTCGCATCCAGCTGGTCGATAATATCGAGCTTGCGATTGACAGGCTTCTTATCTCTGCCTTCGCGGTGCCGACGCTCGCGCTCCCGCCGTCTCAGATCACGCTGCTTCCGTTCTTCCTCTGTCATCGTCTTCTCGGTATCCATGACTGATGACTCTGAATTCCTACGCGGGCGTCTATCTGGTCGCCTTTGCGGAGACCGAGGCGAATCGAAGAGCCCAATTAGATCGCCGCTAGCTTGCTTTTTGCGAGCGCGGAGTGCTTCTTCTTGTGAGCGCGTCGGGCGGTGGTTGGGTGGCGGTCCTCTACGGCCAGGCGGGACGTTCTCTCGTCCCGGAGGAGGGGGGCCCCGGCGACCAGGAGGGGGCCTCGCGCCGTCAGGTCGAGATGGGGCAAGGGGAGGCGACTTCTTGTCCTCAAGCGATAGGGAGCCCTAGCGAACAAGCACGTTAGTCCAGAGTATGACGAAGGCGAGACACGAGCAGGCAAGAACTCTGAGTTCGCGCCCGCAGCAGCGCAACGGCGCGAAACCTTGTAACATTGTCTGGGGAATACGCACAAACAGGTCCTCCGCTGTGGGGGACGCCTGCTTATCGGCCTTCGACATGCTTTCTGATGCTATTCGAATATTCTGCAGGCTAGAACGGGTTGTGAGGGCTGGATCCAGGAAGGGGTTGCGTGATACTGGTCGTGGAGGCGGGTCGTCGAAAGGAGACGCGAGGGTGGGGGAAATCGCGCGGTTGCGGAATGGGTTGTTTGAAGATAGGTTGAGGGTCAACCCAGCAGATCTTTGACCTAAAAGCAACGAGAGATGCGTGTTAGCAAGCCCTCAAACAAGGAAGTATGAGTTTGGCCAGACGGCACCATGCATACAAATGACGACTGTGATAGGGACATGAAACAGCAATCTCTTTTATATGACACAATAGGCTCAATTGTAGAGTGAGGCAGTTTAAGAGGCCGCGCCAGGTGCTAACAACGGGGGAAGAAAATCCTGGATTGGGGGAAAAAACTGGGAAACTGGGCACTGTGGCCAGGCACGACAGTAATGATCTGCTCCGGCAGCCACGAATTGAGATAAAGAAGGGGGGGGAGGGGTCATCCGAACTTGGGAGCATGCATCAGGAAAGGGATCGTCTAGGCAGTGGACATATGAGAGACGGGCAGTGCTCACCTGCTTGGTCTGGTTGGGTGGTAGCCATCCTGACGAGATGCAAGAGAACAGGAGTCTATGCACTATCCGGCTTTGGCTTGTCTAGGCCTGTCCAGCCGGCTGTTTTCGTGGCGCCCCAGAGTCTGAGTTTCTGCAGGCGGTCTGGCGGCAGGTACCGTACGGTACGTATCAAAATGTCTTAGGACAATCGAATTTGTTTGCAGTGGCCTAGCGTCAACCCAGGAGGCTGTCGGTGACCACGGGGGCTGCGCGCGGCTTGCGGGACTTTGACACCAGGGTTTTGCTTCGCGCTTGGTGTGAGTGTAGGGGATGAAAAAAAAAAAAAAAGAAACCGAGCGTGCCCCAATTATCCGGTTTTCTTTTTCGTTTTATGTTTTAGCTAGGTTAGCCGCAGTGATGAACAATTCCCGGAGGGTGGTCGGGCCAAGTCGATTGAGTTTGGCAGACAGTGCTTTGCTGGTCAACCGAGGGGTACTTTGCAGACTGCAGTAAATGCTCGTCGGTTGCTCGGTCGGCAGCTTCGAGTTGTGGGATGCCGAGTAGAATGATTCACTGCGGTATGCGCGTAGATTTCGATTCGATGCCAGCTCTGATCAGTCGGTTGCCATGCACTCCTCCAATCGGGCAGGGACGGCTAGTCACTGGCCTCGCTGCTCAACGAAACCCGAGCGGCGTCACAGGTCACCCAAGGTTCCTCTCCCTGGCACCCCCCTGTGTTCCGGTCACGGCAAGCCCAGCGGTCACGTTGCGCACAGCGCTGCTGCAAGGGGAGGCGAATGCTTGGCGATGCGGGCGTTCACGAAAACTGGACTGGGAACAGTGGGTGAATTGGATTGATGAGAAACAGCTGCAGTTTGACGAGGGAAATCGAAACGAAGACGGACGAGCTGGGGGCCGTTGACCGGGTCGGTGCAGCGTCTGATCAGAGCGCTTCTCCTCTGAGGTGCTGGATGTCGTCCGTCATCCAATTCTGCCAACAACCGACGCGAAACAACGAGAAATTGCGGTAGGAGGCAGCTAGCAGAACACACTCCTCTTTCGAATGTAAAATCGGTCGGTTGCCGAAAGGGTTGTCCCTGGTGCGCGGCCGGCTTGTGGATTCGGTGGGGACGGGGTTTTGCTACTGTCGTTGTGCTGTAGAGTACCTGTACTGTACTTGGTAGGGTATATGTATGATGCTGCCGAGGTGGCGTTGGCTGTTGTGGTGATTCCGGGCCAGAAACTAGTGGCGGACGGGGTGGTGCCAGCGATAATGAATGTCGGTTGTAGGCGTGGGTGCAGAAACGCAGAGAAGCCCGGCGTTCTGGCGTCGTGAAGCGAGGAGGGCGACAATGGGGAGGTGAGAAATTGGAAAGTTGGAGCTGAAGGGCTGGGCATCTGGCTTGTTATTAAGACTCGCAAGCCCGACTATGGAAACACCTCATGACCGCATTCTCAGCGGGCTGGTTCTGGGCGAGGGAACCATCGACGACTGGCTCCTTCCCCTACCCCCCCTCCCCCGGAGACCTCGGTGGCTTGCCCACTACGCCTATTTCGTCTGCTCCACACACTTGCATGCATCCCAGCAAGCCACCAGACACTCGAGCGGGGACATGTAAATTGTTTCCTCGAGCAACGAGACTCTGTGCCAGCACCATGCCAGCAAAGCTCGCACCGTTTGGAGCTTGGGGAGCGACGGCATCTGCTACCGTCTCAGCTTCCAGCTAGTATAGTGTTGAACAGTGTCTCGGTGCCTAAGCTCTGACAATCTGGCTTCTTCATCCTTTCAACAATACTTGTTGAACCCAAATACGAGCGTTGCGTCTTCAGAGAAGTTCGGCCCGCGTCTCTTCAAGCGGCACCCACGGGAACTCGACAAAAATGACGACGGGCGCACACATCCGGTAGTTAGGTAGTCAGAGCCATGCCAACCAGATGATTCACCTCAGCACCGATTTTGGTGCTCAGCACTTCGACTCGAGTCTCCAACAGCAGCCGCTTACCACTCAAGCCAAGCAACTAAAGCAACATGTGTCCAGTCCGCGAGGAAGCCAGCGGGTGCATTGCATCACATTCTCCGTAGTCCTCGGAGCGGTGAGGTTCCCCATTGAGCCGTGCCACTGGTTAGGATGCTATTCGGCCAAGCTTCTCCCTGCATGCAACTCTGCCAGGGCGCGCTCAGGGCCACCTGTGAGCGTGTCTGCCCACCACGCCCCGTTGGAGCTTCCATGACTCTTATCTGCGCCGCTCGCATCGACCCGACATGGCGGAGAAGGATTCTTTCGACCAGAAGGGCATTATCTGGCTGTTCAACTGTGGTTGCGACCCCGGAAATGCAACCAGGAACACGGGAAGAAGACGGGATGGAGACGGGGCGCCGGAAAGGCCAAGCCAAGGGTCCTGGGGTTCTCTCGTCAGCTGCATGAAAGGGGTTCTGCCCCTTGCAACCGGGTGCCCCGCCATTTGCTGCCGTCACATTTGTGGGGAAGCCGGGATGCCGGCGAAGAATTCAGATGGCTCTCCGGGAAGTGGCCACTACCGGCATCCTAGACTGGACCTTTCAGAAAAGAGGGGGAGAATAATTACATCGTTTACGTAGAAGCTATACTGTGATGCACGCTTGTGAGGAGAATGTTATCGGGCTTCTCTATAGGGGAGGTGAGGTAATCTACCACGCAGGCATAAGCATTTCCAGGGGCGTCAGCTGGACCGCGGCATGTCGCTGAAGTGTGCGTGGCCCGTATACCTGTAGTGCACATAATAATTCCCGAACACTTTCATGCCGCAATTTGTTGGTACCGCTGCTCTGATCACCGCCCAACCGCCGGACCTCAATCGGGCTGGACAGTTCAAAATTCACCACGGCAACTCCAACGGCGTAGGAAGGTCCTTTCCGAGAACATCCTCGGCCGTCCCAATATCCTTCGCGCCTCTGGGAGCCCAAAACTGACCAGACTTGGACATGTCCAGCTTATCAGCCCATTCAGCCAAGCTCTTCGCAGCTTCGTCTGGCGTGACGGCGTGAAACTGGTCCCAATACTTGTCGAATCCCACCCCCCGCGTCATTTCGGTGCGCATGAAACCTGGATGGACAATCGATACAATGACGTTCTTGTCCTTGAGATCAAAGCTTAGCAAGCGACCAACCATGTTGAGCGCGGCCTTGCTGGCGTGGTGGGCAAAGTTTCCCTCGGCGCCGATACGGAGGGCGATGCTCCCAGCTTCCGACGACACGAGGACCACCTTGGACCCGCCCGGCAGCAAGCCGGCCTTGAAGAGCTCGCGGACGATGAAGACCGGCGCGACGGAGCTGGTAGTGTACATGCGAAGCTCGTCCTCCCAGTTGGGACCCTCGTCGAAATCTTCCTTGGTGAAAATGCCAGCCGTGATGATCTATTTTTGGGGACGAGGAAACACTTCAGAGTTTGTTTCACGCGGCTGAAGCGGAATTGGGTGTGTATCTGAGGATACTCACCAAGAGGTCAACCGGACTCGAGGCCGTCAAACCGCCGGCCAACACCGCGCCAACATCTGGCTTCATTAGGTCGATTCTGCTGGTCCACTTGACGCTATCGGGGAATCCCTCAGGACCCTTCTCGGACCGGGTGGTGCCGTGAGCTTCCCAGCCTCTCTCGGCATAAAGCTTGGTGAGGGATGCCCCAAGGCCACGGTTGGCTCCGATAATTAGGACGCGAGGCATGGCGCTCAGAAATCTACGAATCTGGGGTGTTTAGGAATGGTGCTTCCGATCGCGGTGTTGAGGTCATACCATTCAAGTTGGTGTCGGACAGCCCATGGAACGTCATTGATGCAAGTTGAGCAATCGCACCTGCAGACAATGAGGCAATGCTTGGCGGACTGCGGCAGCCTTTTCACTGGGGAGCTCCCTTCCTCTGTGGCCGGAGCCCGCAAATCTCTAACAGCACGGGAGTACCTACTAACTTCTTCCATCACAGGTACTGCTGACACACCCTTTTTTTTTAGATAGGGGGGGGGGGACATGTCACTTCATCTGCAATTGTTTACCTAGGTAGCTTTGTTCTGAATGCTTTGTATATTCAAAATTTCTCGTGGACTTTATCATGAAACCGACGCCAACTTTTATTTAGTCTTGAATACCTACTCTGCCTATGATGAGAGCCGCCACGGTTTCCCACACCTTTTCCGGATGATTACGTATCGAGTCTACCGTACGCCATACTTAAACATAAGCCAAGAATCGAGTAGAATGATTACCCCCTTAATAGCTTCATCCCCTGCTGCATCTTCCGGATCCGGGACATCAGAGAGTCTAGCCTCTCCACGCTTTCAAGTTCCTTTTCCACACCCTCGATGCCTGCCGCTCTACAGGCCATGCGCGCCCATGCGGTCGCTACAATGGCCGACTCGCGGAGCCGCTCGGTGCGGTATGTCACCCACTCAGAGACATACTCGCTGAGTACTCGCGCTTCCGACTCCGGGCTGCATTTACACTTGGGAGAGTGGATGAGGTGCTTGGAGAGGGGAGCGAGGGAAACTCGATGGATGCGGATTTCGCAGCCAGATGGAAGCGTGTTTGAGGGAGACAATACCATGTATGCCTCAATGTCCGCAACTGCGGGAAGGCACATCCAGTGGAGACCTTCGGTGGTCTCCATGGTGGTTGTTATAGCGCTGAGGTAGCGGCTGTGAATAGGTATTTAGTACGTACCTAACTAACTCAGGGGAGGTGAGGGCTTGTTACGATTGACTCTAGGCTGGAGGAGTTAGTATCGGGAATTCACCCGAGGAACTGCGAGGCATGCAAGAGAACGAGAAGCCTTTAAATATTGCAAGTTGAGAGAGGTGGGAGATGGCCGGACAATAAAGATTATTCCCCTCACCTCGGCGTGATCAAAGATGTAAGTTGTATGGCAAGGGGAACAACACCCTTTGTTAGGAGAAATATTTGAGGCAGCGGGATTCGCCACTCAGAGAATTTGAAGATAGAGACAATGAATTGCGTGGAGGTTGGGACGGAAGACAAGACTCGGAGGTTGGAGGATGCATCCCTGAAAGTTATTATTCAGGGAACGGAACCACAACCACTGACAGCAATGCCATCTCGACTTCGTCCTCTTTCCCGCCATATATGTGTCGTATGCTTGCACACGCTGGCCTCGGACCCGGCTTGTAACTCCCATTGGTGATTTAACAGAACCATGGTTAGACCTGGGCCCGACGACCTTGAACAAGGAACCTAGATAAGGACCAAGGGTGTTACTGCCTATGCTGAGCTCTAGAAGGTGGTGGGATATGAGGTTGACACGAGTTACATAGCAACCTTAACGGGTTTGAGCCACCACATACGAGGGCGTGGACGCCGGTGGTGCCATGCTTTTGCCACATCCGAGCCTCTGGGACTAGAGGAACCTGAAGTGGCGTAGTGCAATAACGTTAAGAATTTTACACAGTGCGATAAACTTGGGCAGCCATACCGACGCCACGAAGCTTGCTGGAGCTTAACAACCGGGACAATCGGCCTAACAGGATTCCCGACGACGACAGATGGAGATATCCACGACGTCATGTCACTTATTATATCTTAATGGGTGATTTCTTCCCTCAGATAGGATACCATCTCGTCTTAGGTTCGGCAGAGGTGATGCCCAACACGCCGCTAGCTGTCTCGAATTTCGGGAGACAACGAATGCCACCCATGATGAGAGTGTCCATGGAGTGCTTGCAGTCACGAACCACCCTATCAATTTCCGCGATGTGGAAGGGCGGTCTACAGTTGAAGCTCTTACGCGTCTCCTAGATCGTTCTCCAGGTCGTCTCTCCCGCAATGTCATGCAAGCAAGCATGCTGGGAAGCTGGCAAGCCAGCCGCGCCCTTCGACATACTAACTTCTGGGGTACATGCGGGAAGACCATCTTGTCTGGGGCTGTCCAATCCCCGTACGAAGTACAGCAGACTTCAGATGCTAGGCTCATGCTGGCATGCAAGCTGGCCGGGGTGGGCGGAGGTGAGCCGCCGATTGGTAGCACGGAAGAGAGGGCGTTCTGGTGATCGTTGCACACTCCCTAGTCGACAATGTAGTGATATACGCCCTTGAGACCTCCAAGGGAGGATGTGATTGGCAACGGGGCGCCCATGCCATGACTGCCGTCCTTGCCCTGGCATCGTCATTCGACTTGTCATCTCTCCCTACCGAGGCGAGCGCCAGCTTCAATGACAAAGCATTACTCCACACAAGCGCTCACAAGCAAACATTTAGCAGTATGCAATCTTTGGCGCCTCATCAGATTTCCGCACACGAAAAACGGGAGGTTGATATGCCGACGGGTAGTTACACCGAGCACAGTACCAAAAAGTTGGCGTGAGGGGAAAGACGAGGCTCCCCCGGGGTAGGAAATGCAGGTCGTCGAAACAGGCCCCTCATCGAAACCCGCAACCCAGCTCGGGTCTGGGCATCCCGAGAGGGGAAACCTGATCTAGTTATCGGCCCCAAAATGTGAGGATCGGGGCGGAGATACGCCGGTTGATGGTGTGGAACGTGGTACATGCAATGTCCAACGCAGATTCGTCCGGACGTGGCCACTGACGGTAATCATGGGAGAGGGCAATTTGCTGCGACCTTGAGATAATTTGCCCGAAAGACGTGGCCAGCCTTCTCCCGCAGAGGTCTGGAACACTGCAGACCTTGACCGAACAGCAGCACATGACCACAGAATTCGCAGTGATTTATTACGTGCTACGTACTTGGTCGCTCTGAGCATGTGCGTACGGAGAGCGAATCGAAGACTATGGATCGCCATATCTCTGGGGGCAGCAGACCAGCTGTGTTCGGGATATTCCATAGCTAAGTGATTTTGTGCTATTTTGGGACTCGAACTGTCTGTGGCGCTGCCGTCTCGAGTCTCGATGCTTGGGCCATGCGCTCTTGGTAGTGAAGCGGCCGGAGCCACGGAGCCTTCGCGCAGACGCGGTGCATTCGCGAACGCGCGTGAGCGGCGTCAGTTTCGAGTCTTGAATATCGGGCAGCAACTTTGTGGAGTCGGACCAGGGTTTGCGTAAGCTGGACGTTGAAAAATGGCGGCCAACGCTGTCGCGAGGGCGAATACGTGGATGAATTAAAATTTCCGAGGTTGCGAAACACACAAATCAGGCGAGCTAAGACTTGCTGAGGCGTTTTTGGTATCGAGAGATAGGCCATCATCCACCGTGATTCACCATCATTTCTTCGATTTTTGGGGGAAACGGCTCGGGTCTTTGAGGTGCGCACTGTGCCGAACCATGGCCCCACCTGGCGCCTTGCCCAAGGCGGACGGGCGCGGGGTCCAATTATTGAATCTTTGAGAGTCTCGATGGATTCATCTGGATTGTAATCCAGATTTGTCGCCGTTGCTAATCCGTCGCTCTTCGATGTAGATCGTGATTTCTCTCTCGGAAGCCATGCCTCCCCGGTCTTCCCGTTTGATGACGGTAGCTCGCGGGAGAGTAACTGCATTGAAATTTTAATGTCCATTATGCCTTGCTTGAGGCGTGGGTATTTGTAAGGGCGTCGGCAAGCCGTGTCCCACCGTTTAGTTATACACAGTGCGGCGAACGTTTGGGCCATCATCGCCAGCGTCTGGCGCACCAGCGGGACCAGTGGACCAGCGGTCAAACATGGTTTGATCACGGCATGGCGGTAAGCGCTGGATGTTCATCACTTCGGGCGCTTCTTGACCTGATAGGCCGTATTTGCAATCGTCCTAGTCCAGATGCTGCCCGAGAGACAGAAGCCAAGTTTGATCCAAGCGGTCGGGACTGCGAGTTCTGCCAGCTTGCGGCCGTTCTGTTTCCCTTTTCCTTGTCCCCCAGCCTTCTCGTCGTGCAGCAGATCGTCGATCAGGCTCTGATACTTCGTACGGAGTTGGTTGGTCGTGGTCATACTAGTTATTAGCTGCTCGTGTCAGGAGGGGGCAGTCAATTTGCTGCATTCCCCATGTCCTTGGCTTGCTGCCCACTGCGCAGCCCAAAGCACCATCGCCCAGACAGACAAGTGGAAGTCTGCAACTTTCAACGTGTACCAGCTGCTTGATTGAAGGACCATGTGCGAAAATCGACGGGGACGGCTGCGATTCGTGGGTGAGCAATCGTGAAGAGGAAAATGGCTGCGGGTGCCTAACTGCTGCCCGTGGCTGCCTCTTGGACAAATCGATGGCTCCCAGCTGGTTTTGTTGCCAGCCCCAACTCCAGCACAGACAGTGCGCAATAAGGTGCGGCACTGTGGCCGTGTCCTTGGCAAGGGGCGCGCCAGCACTAGAGCCTGACAAGTGGTTGGACCGGGCTGGCCCCTCAAAGACTAGCCTGTCCCAATCTCACTCTCCCTCCGTCTCTCCTCCTCCTTCCGCCTCTCCGCCCTCTAAATACTCGTGCTCGCCACCGACCTGCGAGTGCAACAAAGAGCCCATTTTCCCTCCTCCAGAGGTAAGGAAGCATCAAACGAATTCACTTTTCTTCCTTCCTACAACCATTCTGACCTGACTTCGCCATTCCGCAGGCAGGCGTGGTTCCCAGTCTCCTCGTGTTCCCATCACGAGCGGTCTTCCTCTTTGACTTCCGTCATTTCCCATTTCGCGACCGCATCCATATTTTCGACCACAAATCACGCAGTAATTTGTCTCAATAGGTACGTTTCTTGGAACCTCATCTCTCCCATCTCAATCTCTGGTTTTGGAACTCGGCCTGGACTGCAGCTGGGACACGAAAAGCCTCAGCTCCACATTGCTCGTTATCGGTCACCAGGCGAAGCAAGACGCTTTGCCTCGCTTTGCCTTCTAGTTGCCTCGCGCCACAAGACCCTCTTTACCGGTCTCGCCCCGGAACCTTGCCTTGAATCTCACCTTTTTATGATGAAAACAACTAGCTAACCTTGGTTTATACTCAGTCTACCTATTCAAACGTAGATTCCTACTTCTACGTTAACACAACGCTACAGCAACGACAAAATGACGACCATGGTACGCACCCTCTTATCTTAGCCCCTCATGCCACACAAGCACTTCGATTTGATCATGGTCCGGCCAGTTGGTTTCCTGCCGTGGCGCGGCTGTTCAGCATGCCGCACTACTGCCTGAACATTGATCATCGCGATGGAATTCACGTCTTTTGCTAACACGGCATAGGATCTTCGCGTCGGTAACAAATACCGCATCGGTCGCAAGATCGGTTCCGGTTCCTTCGGCGACATCTACCTGGGCACTAACATCATCTCTGGTGAGGAAATTGCCATCAAATTGGAGAGTGTCAAGGCGAAGCACCCACAGCTTGAGTATGAGGCTCGTGTCTACAAGTCGCTCGCAGGTGGCGTCGGAATTCCCTTCGTTCGTTGGTTCGGTACCGAGTGCGATTACAATGCCATGGTTCTCGACCTTCTCGGTCCTAGCTTGGAGGACTTGTTCAACTTTTGCAACCGCAAGTTCTCACTGAAGACGGTGCTTCTTCTCGCCGACCAGTTGATCTCTCGCATCGAGTACATCCACGCCAAGTCGTTCATTCACCGCGATATCAAGCCCGACAACTTCTTGATGGGTATTGGCAAGCGCGGTAATCAGGTCAACGTTATCGACTTCGGTCTGGCGAAGAAGTATCGCGACCCGAAGACCCACTTCCACATCCCCTACAGAGAGAACAAGAACCTCACCGGCACTGCTCGTTACGCCTCAATCAATACGCATTTGGGTGTTGAGCAGTCTCGTCGTGACGACATGGAGTCCCTTGGTTACGTCATGCTTTACTTCTGCCGCGGTTCCCTTCCCTGGCAGGGTCTCAAGGCCGCTACCAAAAAGCAGAAGTACGACCGCATCATGGAGAAGAAGATGACGACCCCTACCGATGTGCTCTGCCGTGGCTTTCCTAACGAGTTTGCCATTTATCTCAACTACACTCGGTCGCTTCGCTTTGATGACAAGCCGGACTACAGCTACCTCCGCAAGATCTTCCGTGATCTCTTCGTTCGTGAGGGTTTCCAGTACGACTATGTTTTCGACTGGACTGTCTACAAGTACCAGAAGAACGCCCAGGCCATCCAGCAGGCCGCTGGTAACCCCACCGCTCAGGCCACAGCCGGCGATTCCAAGGACGCCGCCCAGTCCGGCGCTCGCAAGGACTCGCAGCAGGCCCTCCCCCGCGGAACCCGGAAGCAGATTGCTGGCGAAACCCCGGAGACGAACCGTGCCGTCGGTGGAAGCGACAGGATGTGAGTGCCTCAGCCAGCCTAGCCCAAAAGCATTCCTAGTAAGGAATCATGTTTCCTTCGAGTTTGGTGTGCTTTAAAACCGCTGGCCCGAGGTAGAATGCTGACGAGTGCTGACATTCAGTTTGCGATAATAGGCTGCGCTCGGCCGCCAAAGGCCAAGGCGCTGGCTCGGGATATGCTTCGGGTTCTTACCGCCCCAAATGATATCACAACGCCATCCGGATTAGGAGTGTCTTCCCTTGGGTTGTCTGAGCGGCGATTTATCATCGATTGATTGGACGCGCATCGTCGTGCCACTCGAAGTCACAGCAGTTGTCTGGAGCTGCGCCGTACCCGTATGGGTATAGCTGGTGCTGTGACTCAACATCGATGGTAAATAGGCCCCTTACAACCCAGTGTTACGGATTGCTTTTCCTCGTTCTTTGGCATCTCCTCGGTTTCATCGACCTTCCCCTTGGCTCGGACGGCTTTCTGGTCCTCGGTGATTGTGTGGTTTGGCTCTGGCCAGATCACACTACCCGTCTACTGGATTGTGACTGTCTGAACGGCATGCCCGGCACCTTGATGTTTTTGGGGTGCCGTGGTATGTGGTATGGATCGATACTGGAGCAGCAGTTGGTTTGGAAAAGAAACTACTCATGACCGGATCTCGGGCTGCGTTAGCCCGCGCTTAAGACACGACACTGGCATGAGAAACGTTTTCTGACGAACAACCATGTTATTTCTGCCACACTTTTCCTTTCATGTCTACAGTTCGTTTTCCTTGGTTTGGTCTTTGAATTCGTGCATCTGGACTCGCTTGTGGGGAGGTCATCAGGGGAAGAAGCGATCCGGAACCTGCTTTCATGGAGCCCATAGTCGTCCTGCCTTCTTTCCAAGACACCGCGTATCTCACTTCCCGAGGCGAATACTCGAACGGGGTCCGATTAAATACAGCGCAATAGGAGGCGGTGCACGACAGTGCGGCTCAGCTCGGTACGGAGGTGGCAGTTGGCAACAATAGCTGGGATCCCGATTGGCGATTCTGGGACTGGACAAGATGGACATGTCACTCGGGCTCTGCGTCGCTGGGCGCGACCCAGCAAGCGCCGGGTGGATTGGGATGGCTCTCTTTCACAACAATGTATCACTGCTGAATGTCCATGGGGGTGCAGGGATTGGGCGGTTCAGGAGGGATTCGTACACCTCATTTTGTCCATCCGGTTTATGCCGGATTTCGTGGCGTGACCTCGCAGGTGACTCGCTGTCATTACCGAACTTGGCTCCGGTAATACACAACGACAGGTAGCTTTCATAATAACAGAACGTTTTGCTCTTCCAGCTTAGCCGTTTTTTTCCTTTGGTGAATGCGGGGGCGGCTTGCGGTTTTCGGGTCGATAGTGCGGGAGGCACTGCTTTTTGTGGCAGCCGAGAGGTTGCACAGCCCTCTTCCACGTTCGGGGTGCGGAGGTTATAGCAAAAGCAGGCAATGCGGGCGAGCAAAAGTCGGTGTCAGGAGGCTGTACACGGTTGAGCGGTGGGGTCACATGCCGGCTTCCCCGTTGGTCCAAGTGACTTTGACCGTCAGATGTGGCAGGAGCTGAGTTCGTATTTCGTTGACGTTGTTCTTGAACACCGCGGCATGTATGGATTCATAAGAAGCCCGGGCCTGTCGCCTTATCCCTAAGGGCCTCAGTTTCGAGGATTGTATTTATGCTCGCCCAAATTATCTACCCTCAACTCAACGGTCCACCGATTCCACTTGCTTGACGCTTCCCGCAGAAGCTTAGTCTCAGCTGTGTGGTTCGCGGACCAAGCGGACCAAGCGAACCAACCCAGAACCGACCTCGGCAGCACAGCAGGGTTTCAATAGTTCCTTCCGGAACATAACGACCGGATCAATGGGTCGCCCAACAACATCCCGCTCGGGGCAAGTTACCGACATAGAGAAAACCATGTCGCCGTCAACCCTCGACCTTTTTATCCTCACATTCAATTGCGCAAAGAACCTGATTAATGTGGGCGTCTTTGCCTCGCATCTATACAGTGCTTTGTCGCAAAATGCCACAGGGCAGGGGCTGCCAGATCTGGTTGCGTTGTAAGCCTGATGCCCCCCGTGAAACTTGGAAGGAGGTCGTGTGTTGAAGCTTACAACCAAAACAGCTCGTTGCAAGAGGTGGCTCCACTCTCGTACGCCTTCATTGGGTCCTACTTCTTGAACCCGTTCTATTCGCGGTATGAGGAGGCACTCAATCTCGCCTCGGTAAGGTTACTCGCAGCATCGTCGGACGATGAAGGCGGTCACGAACCTGGGTCGGTGGGTAAGGCAGCCGGTGGGACCACAGCGATGCCGCGGCCGTACACACTTGTGCGAGCCAAAAATGTCGGCATGACCTCGATTCTGCTCTTTGCCCGCGACCCTTCAGCGGTTCATGGCATTCAAGAGGCCGAGTGCGGTTTCGGCGCCGCCGACATGGGCAACAAGGGCGCCGTTGCTCTGCGGGTAAGCTGGGGAGATAAGCCGAGGACGACTGAGGTTACGCTTGTTGCCACTCACCTCGCTGCCATGGAATGGAACCTCAAGAAGCGCAATGCCAACTGGCGCACCATCATGTCGGGCCTGACATTTGCCAATCCCCGGATAGTCCTACCTGGCCTCTTCCCTAGCGATGAGACTACTGTTCCAACGCCGGATCGCAGCGGTGCGGGGCAGAGAGCGGCGCCTCCGGCCGAAAGCTCCGAGAGCAGCGAGGTCGAGGACGACGAGGCCGACGCTCCTCCGATCACCAAGCCCCTACTTCCCAACGGCCTCCGCCTCACCCCAGAACAAAACTCGACTCTCCGTGAAATTTCCATATTCAAGCCGACATCCCATCTCTTTGTCGCCGGCGACCTGAACTACCGGATCAGCACGTCGACGCCACCACCACTGGCGCCCTTCCCCTCATTCGACTCCAGCTCAGCAAACCACTACCCTGCCTTCCTCTCACGGGACCAACTCACCCAAGAACGCCTCTCCGGCCGCGCGTTTCACGGCATGTCTGAGGCGCCCATCACGTTTGGGCCGACGTACAAGTATGAAGTGCAGTCGTCTCCGAGCGGCGCTGAGAACGAGGCATCTGTCCGCGCTGGCGCCGCTATCAACGGCATACCCGAGGTCCCTTGGCGATTTGCCTCGCATCGCTGGCCAGGCTGGTGCGACCGCGTTCTATATCTCGATTTGCCCTCGTGGCTATCCTCAACCGACAAGAAAAAGCGCGCCATCGGCGTCAAGGCCTACGACTCCCTCCCTGTCATCCGGACCAGCGACCACCGCCCTGTATTCCTTCGCGTTAGCATCCCGGTCGTGAGCGCCGACGAGATGGCCCTACCCAAAGAAGTAGCCGCTAAGTCCTTCGTTGGGGGTTGGGGTCTTGATGGCCAGCGCGACCCCCGTGCCACTCCACCTGTCCCTGTTGATGTCTACGCATGGGAGAGGAGAGCGGCGGCGAGACGAAAAGAGATCATCGTTGGATGGTCGGCCTTCTTCTGGAGCACCAAGGAAGGAGCTGTCGTTTTGGCGACCTTATTGACCCTTGTTGTTGGAGCATGGTGGCTTTGGAGTATGGCGTAATGACAATTGTCAGGTGATATTATGCCCACCCCGCTGGTTTTCTTATGTATAGAGCAGGCTTGTCTGCCGCTTCGCAGGAGAAAAACGGGTTGGGGGAGGGGGGAAACTATACGCAGCGAAGGAGAAAAGATAACATAAGAGCATAAGAGCATTATCGACACGTATCGGGACTCTCAGGGACAACAACAGAAAGGAGGGAGAAAACAGTGGCATCGGATACCGGGCAGTCATGTGATAAATCCAACATGTTGACGGGGAAAGGAATATGAATAGGGAATCAAGAATATAATACCCGCTCATCTATCCTCAATTTCTTGTACCTACATGTCCATGTGGATGTGAAGTGGGGACGCAGCGTTAGTCATGGGATATGACTGTGAAGGAAAATACGTAGTGTTGGCATCACAGAACATCATGTTTGGGCCTAGCCCTTTCAATAGCTTGATCCATCAGTCTGCCCTATACGAGACACTACGTCTGCTCTCTGGCATCACCAGTGGATCATACTTAAGGTATCATGGAACCAAGCCTCTTTTTCGTAGGTATCCATATATTCACTGGTAATAGGCAATGTTATGGTATTCATGTTGCGCTATTCATAATGGCCCAGCCACGACCATGCGGCATGCGTAGAGTACCCCTCCACTCCTCCGCCACCGCCTGTTCCAGTCCCAATGCAAATACTGTACACGCCAAGTCCTTCATGCCTACTGCCTGAGCAGGATAATCATCTGCAATCAACGCCAGTACCTCATTCAACCATGGTGACCCGTTGTAGAATGTTTGCTTGTCGAGTGCGCTGTTCTGTAAACCCATCGTATCAACATAGCTTCGTGAGATGCCTCAACCTAAGCCACGCATGCCCTGCGAACACGGCAGCGCTTGGGGGCGCTTTTGTTGTGCTCATAAAACAAACCACCCAACACAAAAACCTGCGCGCCCCCATTCTTTACGCATCTTCTCCTGGATATCATCAACTTCAATCAACACGCGTTTCTCTATTCCCACCCCCGTCCCTCTATTGAAGCCTCGCCGGTCTAAAAGTCCTTGAAGTACTCGTCGTACTTTTGGACCATCTCATCCGTGTATTCTTCCCGATTGGCATCCTCTTCAGGGTAGATGTCGAAGCACTGGGCGTCACCTGGGAAGCGAATCGGCGGAATAATGGGACCCCGGTGCCGCCGCTGTATTATTGCATCCCAATCAACGCCGGCGAAGAAGGGGTGGGCTTTCACTCGAGCTGCACCGCCGCTGATGTTACCCAGGCGCCGTGAACGGTCTACCGTGCAGAATTGTCGGATGATGTCCTTGGCCGCATCACTGATTGGCGGATCCTGCGGGAATACTACGGGTTTTTCTACAATTCTGCAGAGCCCTATGTTAGAATGCGTGTATTTGGCATGACGGCGGAAAAGGAATTTCGTCATACTGCTTGTAAATCTCAATTGGGTTCTGGTGCCAGAACGGGGGGTAGCCAGTCAGAAACTCGTATATCAAAATTCCGAGCGCCCACCAATCGACAGCCGTGGTGTGACCCTTGTTATGGATGACCTCGGGCGCTAGATATTCGGGTGTTCCGCAGAGAGTATAAGTTTCAGTGGGCTGCTGGTCGTTGTTGTTCCCTAATCGCTTGGCGAAGCCAAAATCGACTAGTTTGATGTGTCCATCAGCGTCGAGGAGAAGGTTTTCCGGTTTCATATCGCGGTAAGCAATTCCTCCGAGACTCTCGTGAAGGTATTCCAGCACCAGCACTATTTCAGCAGCGTAGAATCGAGCCATATCCTCATCAAAGCGTCGAAATTTGCGGAGGTATGTGAATAACTCCCCGCCCGGGATATAATCGAGCAAAATGTAGAGGAAGTCATGATCTGAGAAGGATGCCACAAAGTTAGTGATAAAGGGGTGGCCCGATACGTCGGCGAGAATCTCTCTCTCGTGACGGACGTGGTCGATTTGCTTGAGTTTGATAACTGAGAAACCGCCATTTAGCATCAAACCGCGCTGGTCCTAGCATGACCTGCTTACCTTCGGTCTTGCGTAATATCTTGAGTGCAAAGACCTTGTGGCGATCTTCCTCAGAGCCGTGCGACGGTCTTACAAGACAGACTCGCGCGAATGTGCCTACATGAGCATCAGCAACATTTCCCTTGCCGAGGGAAGTGCAATGCATGTTACCAGTTCCGAGCGTCCGCACTCGCTGAAAGTCGCTCAACATAAGCTTCCTCGATCCCAGGTCAAACGGCTCGCCATTTTCATGTTGCTGCGGCGGCTGGTGCTGGAGGCGTTGTTGCTGCTGGCTTGCAGCAGCTAGGCCTTGAGCCTGCAAGGGGTTGAGTCCCATGCCAGCACTGGATAGGGGCTGCGATGTTGCGACGGTGGCCGCCATGATCGAGAGGAGTTGCCCTTAACAAGGACACCCAATGCGACCTGTTTGGATGGCTTCACGATACGTCAATTGTCGACTGTTTCGGTCCGCAAGCCCTGTAATGTAGCTTCCGCAGGCGCGAGACGTGTCGTCTGGCCCTGGGACAGAGGGCCAATGCGGGGCAGAGACAATTGTCGCAAACAATACCCCCTTGTTACAGACTCATATCGCGAAAGAGGGATCGAGGAAAAGCCCGTCGCAAAGCTCGCAAAGACTGGGCAAAGAGTAGAAGGAGGGAATTCGGAGAAGGATCTCGAGGAACTGTTAGGAAGTGTTGTAGCGATGTATGAGGGACAATGATGGGCAGCGGTCTGTCCGTGTCTTTGACAGGCTTATGGTTCAGTCGTGGGGTCGTGGGATGCGCAAAGAGAAGGTGGGGGACCCGGGGTTGAAGAAGGCGATGCCTTGCAGACAAATCGTCAGCGGGGGATCCCGGCACGAAGGGGCGCCACCACACTAGATGACGTTAGTTGTGCCGTTTCCAACTAACGTTATGCCCTGGGCGTGGATACTAATGTTGGCACCTGCCCTAAAGCTCGACGCCCAGTCTTGCAGCGTCTATGAGCGCTTTGACGATAATCAAGGCCAAGACAGACGGCAGAGTTCATGGAACTTTCGAGCCGAATTTATCTCGGTAGGTAGCCCGCAGATGTCTGCCCAGGTTGGATCATAGCCAACTGCAGTGGATTTATCCTCATCGAAAGCTTCGGTCCGGTTGCGCTTTCCTTCTAATGCACCCCCCCAAGGAACAAAGACGAAGCTGATCACGGCTGTGGTTGCGCTACGTGTGCAGTAGTCGTAGCGCTGTAGTTTCGTCAAATGCGTAAATGGCTAATCTAGCGGCCTAGGTAGTTCGAGGTCATCCACTTGAGATCCCGACAGCTCCGTCATGATATATCATAAGCCGGCGCCGCCCTGAGGACAGTCTCCTTGCTCGGGCATATCCGACCCTCAACGAAGGATCGTGCCAATGGCTTTCTGCAGGGGTGGTGGCTGGTGGATAAAGGCCTTTGAACCGGTGTAGAGGCTATGAAACAAACGAGGCATAGTAGCTGCTGGGAGTTGGTCCAAGGTGCTGGCGTCGGAGTGCGCTGTTCCTTGTCTGCCTCTCGCCGGAAATTTGGTGCTGATACCTGTGTTGTTGACCAGGGCTGCAAAGCGACCACCCAGCAGGCAGACTGGCAGAGGGGCATGGAAATGGTGTGGGGTGGAGGGGTAAGCAGCGAGCCCCTGGCGAAGCTCCTGTTTGGCAGTAGCCGTCTGTCACTGCATCAGCCGCACATCCCTTAGCACGACCTGGATCGTATCCAGACGCAAAAGGAAACCCAAGAGCTTACCCTATTCTCCAAGAACATCCAGAAGATTACATACGGCCTACGCAGTTTCTTTTGCTTGCAAGATATAGGCGAATTTTTGTAGCGCATTTACCTTGAGTCTGAATTACCGGGCAATGCAGCCGAGCTGCTGACCACCGCGTCGCGTCGCCGCCCGCCGCTTCTCGCTCGACCATCGTTACTTTGACGCAGTGGCTCCCGGAAGCCTGCAGCCGCCATGTTAAACCTGTCGAGCTTTGTGCAGAAAGCCCAGCAACTTCTCGACCCGACCCAGGGCTTGAGCCTCTCGGATCCCGACAAAAACCCCTCCAAGGCCTCGCTGTTCCAAAGCCAGTTCCGCCTGCCCTCGTCCCAGCACCCGCTCTACGAGATCACGGCCGAGCTGACCATCCCGCCTGCCCATGCAACCCAGGGCGACAAGGACCGCGAATCCGGGTATCGCTATGCCGGAAAGCTACACATATCCGAGTCCTTCCTCTGCTTTTCCACGACCGGGTCTAGTTTCCTGAACACCGCAAGCACCTCGACTTCTTCCCTCTTCACTGGCCAGACACATGGCGGGGGGCCAAGCGGCAACGGCTTCACCTTCCCGCTCAGCTCCATTAGGAGGGTCGAGCGCCTCCACAGCCAAAACTTCCAGGTGAGTTGTGCTGCCCGATCTATCCGGATCTTATGCTGACTGAAACATCCAGTTCGCTCTCGCCATCGCAACGTGGAACGGCATCGCCCAAGACACGAGTAAAGACAAAGACGCAGGAAAGGACAAGAAAGATATTAAGGAGCAGCGCATAACCCTTCAACTCGCCGGAGCACGTCCGGCTTGCGAGCGCTTCTGCGATGGCCTTAAGAAAGGGTTGCGGGCGGGGGTAGGCAATGTCGGGAAACTTAGGAGGGTGGTGAGCGAATGCTACTCGGAATATCTCCTTCGACCGGAAGACAAAAAGAACGCCAACCCCCCTGATGCCGGGCTTGGAATGCTTTTTCGATATCCAGGGGACCCCAAGAAACTTCGTGACCGGGCCAAGATGCGCTTATGGGCAGAATATCTGCGGGATAATGGGCGAAATATGACCCTGATCCGCCAGCCAACCTTCCACAAGCTGATCAGAGTCGGCCTACCAAACAGGTTAAGGGGTGAGATGTGGGAACTCACATCCGGTTCCCTGTACCTGAGGTTGGAGAGCCCGACTCTCTACGCGGATACACTGGCCAAATTCTCTGGCAAGGAGTCGTTAGCCATCGATGAGATTGAGAAGGATCTCAATCGAAGTCTTCCCGAGTATCCCGGATTCCAAAGCGAGGAAGGTATTGGTCGACTCCGCCGAGTCTTGACAGCCTACAGCTGGGTCAACCCCGATGTTGGATACTGCCAGGCCATGAACATTGTGGTGGCGGCCTTACTTATCTATATGTCAGAAGTGCAGGCCTTCTTTCTCTTGTCTGCATTGTGCGACCGCCTGGTCCCAGGATACTACTCTACGACCATGTACGGCACCCTACTGGACCAAAAGGTCTTCGAGTCGCTTGTGGAAAAGACCATGCCGATTCTTTGGGAACACCTTGTTAGGAGCGACGTCCAGCTGTCAGTGGTCTCGCTTCCCTGGTTTCTATCTCTTTACATCAATTCAATGCCCTTGGTCTTCGCCTTTAGGGTGCTCGATGTCTTTTTCGTCGAGGGACCAAAGGTCCTCTTCCAAGTTGGCCTAGCGATCCTCAGGATAAACGGCGAAGAGCTCCTAGACGCCGCAGATGATGGCGCCTTCATCTCAGTCCTCAAGTCTTATTTTTCACGCTTAGATGAATCAGCCCACCCCAAATCAGAGAATCCAAAACTACGGGCTGTGACTCGGTTTCAGGAGCTTATGGTAGTAGCATTCAAGGAGTTCTCGGGGATAACGCATAGCAGCATCACTGAGCTCCGATTGAAGAACAAGGACTCGGTGTTGAGCAATATCGAGAGCTTTGCGAAAAGGACAGCTATCAGGAACCTGGGACACGACAGCAAGCTGCTGAGCGCCGAGGAGCTCAGCGCCCTGTATGACAGGTTCTACGGAGTGCTGTATGAGAGGCAGCAACGAGATCTCATTATCAAGCAGGAGCAGGTGCGACGGGCCAAGAACTCCAGAACGAGACTCGGAGACATGACGAACAATCACGATCATGGTGTCGAAAAGGGCCGGGTTGGGTTGGGCCCAAGCACGAGCCTTATGGACTACGACGCGTTCCGCGAATTCCTCGCCGGCATGTCGAAATGGGCTATATCAGATGCGCCTGCTACACCACGCCGTGAGACCTTCCCGGATGCCGACAGGGGCTTTTACGGAAGCATGAGCCGCAGACCAGGCGCTGCCCTATCTCCCTGGGGCGCTGGCCCGGAGCCAGCGGATCACGAGTTCTTGCGGAGACTGTTCGTCAAGTGGGACATCGGCTCAAGCGCCGCTCTCACACTTCAAAATGTGGTTTCTGGTTTGGCCCGTATCAAGGGAAAACGGGACATTATGGGAACGATCAACTACTTTTTTGAACTACACGACGATGATGGCGATGGAAAGGTCGACCGGGAAGGCATATTGCGCATGTCGGAGGCACTCCTATTCCTGTCTCGTCGGGGACTTGAAGGCACCCTGAGCCCTTCGAATTCAACACTGGCGCTGAGCCCAACTATCGATGGATCACAGAGTGACGTTCCAGGGCAATCAGTTAACGAAAGATTTCTCGGAAGTGTCAGTGCCTTCATCCGAAGGTGCTTCGAGTACGCCGACCCCGACCACCCTAGTAACCAACCGGTTGTAGTACAAAAATTCACAAGGGTTGGCGGGCTAGATGATGAGGAGCTCGCAAACCCAGATGCGTTCGCCATTGGCGATGACGACGACGAAGATGAGGATGACCTCCTCACAATGGACTCGCCGCCGGGTAGCCCGAAAGCAGCAAAGAGATCGGGTTTCAGTGAGAGCAACAAAGCACCATCAAGTCGGCTGGAAACGCTGAGCACAGCAACTTCTAACGAACCTTCTGATCGGCGCCGCGTTTCCAAGGCACAGTCGGAGAAGGCAAACATAGCGCTCGACCCGTCTAACCCTCTTCACATCACACTGCCGACATTCCGCATGGTGGTCCTTGCAGACGAGCTTCTTGAGCAATTTTTTGAATCTTCATTCCCTGCATCCTTCCACGTAACCGAAGGACTCGGGTCGTCCTCTGCAACGACTCCGTCCTCGTCTTTGACCACATTCTCTAGCATTGGCCTTGGCGCTGGCCGCGCCGTGGGGGCCGCTTTCGGCGGGGCAGCAGCAGGTGCCCCCGCCGCTGGCCGTGGACTTCGTGGGGTGCTGGACAACATTGTCACGGACGGAATGCGTGTGGCCCAAGAGGTTGTCCGTAGAATGGAAGAGGCACAGAAAGAGCTTGAGAGGAATGCCCTTCCAGGTCAACGGAACCAAGATGACGATGAGGATGATGAAGATGAGGATGTTGGTGTGGCTGAGGCTGAGGCTAGCAGAGGGGGCGCTTACCGAGGGGACGCTGAGCGCCGCAGCGTGCGCAGCTCGGACCGAGATCTGCTTGCTGGCGCAGATGCCGAAGCGAGCGATGTCAACCTGGCCGCGTCTGGAACAGGGCGAGCCAGCGTGGGCTCGCAAGGGAGCAACGGAGGGAATGAGGCGAGTTCGAATGGCGGTGCAGGGTCTGGCCGAGTTGTTGGCGTTGAGTTTGACGGTTAGACTGGCCAGACAGGCTTGATCGGCCAAGACTGCGGGGAATGCTCAGTCGGCCTGATTATCATTTATGTTTTGTTTTGGGCATACTAGACGAGTGCTGAAGGATGGTGTTTGCTACCGTGTTGCAATTTTCAACGACTATAGCTGCTGCACTGTCTTGGGAGATGGATATTGCTAGGGCAAGACGATGCTGAATGGCGGGGTTTGATCATATCGGCAGGCTGGAAGTCAGGAGAGGAATTCATGAGGTTATGCAAGGATTCGTGCTTTGTAAGTTGCTCTTTGCAGCTAGAAAATGTGTACTGCTGATTGTGGTCAGGCTGGAGAGGGAAGGTGTGAGTGGCGGGCGCGACATCCTCCCCCCGTTGGAGCATGCACCCACGTGTGTCTAGGCAAGCTGATGAGTTTAGGTAGGGCCCATTCCGAGATTTGCTTTGCTTTGATTATCTTTTATCCCTGGGCATGATGCGCCCTCATGGATCGACACGTCTCCCACCACGACACTCGGACACACAACACCAGGGAGTCGGCATTCGCAATTCCAAGTGAGACCAAGTCGGGCCTCAAAAATGCTCAGTACTCCTGGAAAGAGTTTACCACGCATTTTGGTTCGCCATCTCCAAGCCCACCGCCCAACGGGAAAACATTCCATTTCGCGACGTGATGTCTCAAGCAGATCAGCCAGGGGCGAGTGCCTCCTGCTCATGCTCAGTTAAATAAGTGAAGGGCCCCGGCTTGCGAAATGAGCTTGTTCCTCACAAGCCTCTCATTACGGCCAGCTTGTTGCTGCTATTTATTCCTTCGTTTTACGTTACCCCACACTCATTATATACTCTGTGTTCACCCGCCTGCCTTCACTCCTTCAAGGCGGCTGCGACAATGCGCTCGTCATCCTTGTCGGGTCAGGCCCTCGTGGTCTTGGCCGGGCTCCTAGGTTTTGCCAATGCCCAGGGCATATACGGCTCGCCAGCTGCTGAACTCGAGCAGTGCCGGGCCCGTTTCCCTAGCTTCGACATTGGATCCGAGGGATTCTCCTATCGTGGTTGCTTCACCGGCATCAACACTTCGCCCCTTTTCACTTTCACTGTCGAAGGCTACCAGCCCACGGACTACGAGGCGGCCTACCCCAATTACAACCCTGGCAGCTTCTGGGACAACACTGTGACGCCGCTTTCTTGCGCTCGCGCTTGCCGTGGGTTTGGTTACAAATATACGGCCTTGATCAACAACCAATGTCGGTGCGGTATGCAATTTCCCACGGTAAACGTTGGGCTTGCCGCAACTTGTACCGTGGAGTGTGGCGGTGATAGTCGTCAGAAATGCGGCGGTGCAACTGCCGCTCAAGTCTATGTCGACCTCTCGTTTGCTTCAGATGACGTGATCCGGTCAGTCGCACGAAACGTCAGACTGGCAGAGAGCTACGAGTATCTAGGATGCTACAGGACGCTCGGCTTTGTTTCTGATCTCGAGCTGTTGGATGATACCGTTGAGAACATCGATGACTGCTTCGAAGCTTGTGCTGGTCTTGGCTATCCCCTCGTCTACGCTGATCGGGTGTAAGTATCCTACCGCATATCTTGGGTGATATCGCTAACCTAAAGCAGGGTGACCGGAGGGAGGGTCGGTGTCTCTTGCCGATGTGGCACGGCATTCTCGCCCGAGAGCTATCGTGTTCGCCCCGATAACATCCAGACTCCTGCTGACTGCTCGAGGGATTGCGTGGAGTGAGTGGCCCAATGGTTGGAGGTGCTTCGAATCCCTGCTCACATCACTTTTTTCCTCCTTTAGCGGCGATGGTGACTGCGACGTTTCCCTCAGGGAGGCTCCCCTGGGAGGCCCCCAGCGGTGCTGCGGATCCGACGTACATCACCCTGTCTACATCAACCCCCTACTTCAGGGATGTTTCAGTCCGCAGATTCCTGGCTACAAGGCCAGCGTTTTTGAGCGCGTGTTCGGTTGCTATGACGTGGACCGTAGGCTCCTCGGTCCACCCCAGCGTCCTGGAGTTGCTCTGCAGACCCAAGCTGCCGGCTCCAGACTGCTCAATGTCGGCGGCTTGGATCGACCTGCTCTTCTCCGCCCCCCAACTGTCAACTCAAGCCTGGGCGTTCAGTACTTCCTCTTCGGATGCTACGGGGCTCCCCCGGAGCTGCCTCTCCTTTCTCTGATTGGCGATCTCGTGGGCGGGCTTGTTGCTCTGGCTGATACTGTGCTCGGCGTTGATACCCTGGAGGAGTGCGCCACCGCTTGCCTTGGTACACCGTACTTTGCCATGTCGGACGGAAAGTCAGTGTCCTGACTCTTGTTTCGGCGTACTCTGCTAACATACACAGTCAATGCTACTGCGGCCTTGATCTCATCTTCAACCCTGCTGTTACTGCTCTTGTCGATGCTGGACAGTGCAATATCCCTTGCGCCGGGAACGACCGCGTCGCCTGCGGTGGCGAGAACCAGCCCATCATTTACTATCGCGGGACAACAAACCGGGGGGCTTACGAATCGTATTCGGCTGCCACTCTTGCAACACCCAGTCCTAGGTACTCGTGTACCCCAGATGGCGGTAGGTTTCCTTCGGGGTTTCTCCCTCCCATTAGCACCGCTGACCCCGTGCAGCTTTTACGATCACCGCCACAGCAACCCAAACCGCGACTACTACCGCTACTGCCACAACCTCGATCCTTAGTACGATCACTGAAGAAGTTACAATTACTAACGAAGTCCTCAGGACTGTCTCCGGCGAGGTCATTACTGTCACTGAGGTGTCTACTTCTGTCACGACGTTTGTGAGAGAGGTCGCTGCAGTAACACAAACGCAGACCGCTACCACGACAGTTGCCAGCGTCACCATCACTGAAACGGAGACCATTACAACGCCCTCTCTGCTCGTGCAAACTATCTATACGGGAGGCAGGCGCCGAGTTGTTACCAGGACCCAGTACGTGATTCTGACGACGACACGCATCCTGATTGAGGAGATCCCTGTCACTGTCAGACCCGGTGGTGGCGGTCCCTATGGCCCAGGTCGCCCCGCCTATCCGGGTGGTCCTGGCGGCCCTGGAGGACCTGGAGGCCCTGGTGGTCCAGGAGGACCTGGTGGTCCAGGAGGCCCCGGTGGTCCAGGGGGACCTGGTGGCCCAGGAGGGCCTGGTGGTCCCGGAGGCCCCGGAGGACCCCGCTGGCCGGACATTTATGATGGCCCTCGTGACTGCGAAACCGGGCGCTGCACTATTCGTCTTCCGTTTGGAGTTCTCCGCCTTCCCCATGCCACTCCTTATGGTGCCGTCTGCACCCGCGCCACAAGCTCTTGGATTGAGGGCGCGACGACTGTTTTGCCCGCAATGGCAGAGATGACCGAGATGGCAGAGATGGCCGAGGTGGCAGAAATCTCGTAATGCGCTTTGGTTGGCGATCACCTCAGATCAGGCCGGTGATAGCGATGACTCAGGCACGTCTGCAAGAACCATATGCTGGAGTCTTTGGTCGTTGTACGTGAACTCTTTCTTTACGGAAAGACTGGTCGCGGCAGCGTGCAACAGTGTAGTATTAAGTAGGTACCAAGTACTGAGCTAGTCGCAATATGGATGGATGATTTTGTGCAGTCTGAACCTGCTTGCAACTTCCACATCTCCTCCACATTACCCACGGTCTTATATTGTTTCTCTTAGCCACCTATTCATTCACACTGACAAACTACCTACCTACCTACCTACCTAGGGATACTATCATTTTATTTTTATTTTTTAAAAATTTTTCTTTTAAAAAAAACCTGCTCAGCAAAGGGCTTAAGGCTAAGTATAAATAAATAAAGAAATGAACTGCGTTTCATCAGCTGCCTATTGAACGCGGGGGGGGGGGGGGGGGGGGGGGTCAACTAATTA
>Ga0247765_1000181_pt1 | contig 51386 bp, 48 predicted proteins | sample UWRJL106311C6_FD_179949 | JGI IMG/M metagenome (GOLD analysis project Ga0247765, IMG submission 179949) | Plant litter microbial communities from Arlington Agricultural Research Station in Wisconsin, United States - UWRJ-L106-311C-6 | ecosystem: Environmental > Terrestrial > Plant litter >... | reverse complement strand
GCCGGACTGCGGTGGACTGGCGCGGACACGGATCATGGAAATTTCAAAGATTTTCCATACAAAAACAGGCCTGCAGCAAGCCCAGCCGTCTGGCACTGTCAGGGTGTGGGGAGGGTGGTCGCGGCAGTAAACCCCATATTTTTCCCCCGTGCCAGTTATCAGACGCAGGTACCTTTCCGCCACCTATGAGTCCCAAATCGGTCCAAACGCCGGAATGCCCCGCGCCTCCAACTGATACACCACCCTCTCCGTCGTCCGTTTATTGCTCACAATGCAAACACACTCGGCTCCACTCTCCCTATATAAATCCCAACTCAACCTCACCAAGTCCGGCCGTCCCCGCTCATCGGTATCCCATATCAAAGCATTCTCATCCGCCGCTCTTACCTCTTCTAGAATTTTTTTCCCATATGTCTTTTCGGCATTGCGTGTAGACCAGAGAATGCGCGCTTGGACTTTTCTCTCCAGAATCACTGGTAAACACGGCCCGATTCCACTCCCCGTCGCGACGAGCACGACTTTTTTAAACAGACAGGCTATCGCCAAAACACCACTGGCGGGTACGCCCCTTGTCCAAATTTTAGTGGGAGGATTGGCGATGATTCGGGAGGTCCAATCTCCAGCGCGGGAAACTAGTATGGAAAACCCTTTTCCATCTCCAGTGGCGTCAAATGATGGAATGGCGGCAAAGGCATGCCATTCTACCAACGGACGATCGGTAATGCGAATCCCCAAAGAAGAACACGGTCGAGGCGTCATGAAGTTGAAATGTAATCGTACAGCATGAGCAGAGAGGGGCTCAGCGATTACGGGAACACGACGGAGTCGTAGCCAGGGGAGGGCGATGGATAAGGTGGTGAAGGTGAGGAGGTACAGCGTGGGGGATTTGACCAGGGCCATTCCCATCCCCATGGAGTCGAAATCAGACTCAGATTCGGATCCGAACCCTTGTGAAAGAGAGGGAGAGGAAGAGGATGCGGCGGTGGTTAGCAGTAGATGAGCCCAAACCAGCGCCAGGGCTGTCCACCCCGCAAAACGATGCGTCCATTCAAACTGGTCATGCAGCTTAGCGCGGAGGACAGGGTACGCCATGGTGAGGATTCCCAAAAGAAGCGCGAGGATGAGGTAGGTGAGGACGAGAATAGCAGCTTGATACCGGGATGGTGGCGATAATGTGGCGCTGATGGTGAAAATCACCCACCAGAGCGAGGCGGCAACCGCACACCCAGAATGGATGCCACCGTAGTGGTACACGCGCGCGAGATGTCGACGGATAGAGAGCGGCGTGGATGTAGGGAGACGAGTGGCCAGCCAAAAGGCAAAGTTGACAACGTAGTCTTGCCGGACCAGGACGGACGCAAGGAGGTTGGCGCTGACGGCGGTGGCCAGGGGCGAGAGTGGTAGTTGGTAGTTGTCAAGACGGCTGTTCCACAACATGGCGGAAAAGGCAGCGGCGTTGGCAACGAGGATAATGCCAAATAGCTTGCGGTACGCAGAGAGTCCCGTGAGTCGAAGCCAGCGCCAGCCGTGGAAGCCGTTCTTTGGCGGCAGTTCGTTGTCTTGTTCGTCATCATCATCATCCAGCTTCTCCCCATCGGCCGCGTCGGAGCTTCTGTCTGACTCTGGCGCTTTCTCAACATCGCTGGCGCTGAGGTTTGAGTCGAAAAGTGTGGACAAGCTGTGGTTATTGGACAGGATGGCAATGTCGCGGAGGGCTCGTTTATCAATCTTGCCATTCGGCGTTAAAGGGATGGTCGCAACATGGCACCACAACGTGGGGACGGCGTAAAACGGTTGGTTTGCCCCGACAATCTGCCGTAGTTCCGCCTCGTCAACAGATGTGTGACTCGAATAGAAACCCCAAAGCTCGTCGCCAATCTTGAGCGCACAGGCTTTGGTTACGGCGGCATGGGCTTCAATGGCCCGGGAAACTCCGTCCAACTCAACACGGAATCCATGTATCTTCACCTGGTCATCCTTACGACCTAGCGTCTCAAGACTGCCATCGGGAAGCCATCGGGCTAGATCACCAGTGTTGAACATCATACGTCTACAGGGACAAAACGAGTCAGTTCCACGCACCGAACAAAAGATCAAAGAGTCAAGCCCATGATTGAAACTTACCCATCCTGGGTAAATTTATCAGGCTTGTACCGAGTGGCTGTCAACTCCGGCAAGTTGAGATAACCCCTAGACACGCCTGCACCGCCCACCCACATCGTTCCCGGCTCACCTATAGGAACGGGTTTTTCGTCATCGTCCAGGAGGTACAGGGTGGTGTTGGCAATGGGCTTGCCTATTGTCAGTCTTTGTCCACGCACATGCAAGTGAGCCGTGTTCATAACGCTGATCTCTGTCGGCCCGCAGACATTGAGAAAGTTGACGTGGGGCGCCCAATGGTTAGCCAGAGTTTCCGGACATGGCTCGCCGCCTACCACGATGGTATCTAGGTTGGGAAATTCATCGTGGTGCGGAAAGTGTTTGAGGGCGACGGTCGGCGTGGAGATGACGATATCCACTTGTCGGAGACAATTGTGCCAGTTGTCATTACCGCTGCCGCGGGTATAAAGTGTGCCGCCATTCATGATAGTAGCAAGGATTTCCCAAGCCCCTGGTCAACATTAGAGTGCTGTTACATGTAGCCAGGCTGGAGTTGGAGACTTACCCATATCAAACCCAACATTCAACTGCTGAGCCACCTTTTTCCCCACTGTGATACCCAGTTTCGCCGGCTCAAGTAACAGCGTGTTGGTAACACCACCGTGGGTGACATCGACTCCCTTGGGCAATCCCGTAGTCCCGGATGTGTAAATGACATAGGCGCCATCCTGTGGACTCACTTGCACAGCTGGGCCCGAGTCATCACCGTCTGTCCAAAGATTGCTATTGTCATCGACACTAACAGTAACCACGTTGGTTCTCCTGATTGATGTCGAGAAAACGCTTTCCTCGACCTTTTCTCTGTACTTGGGCATGCAAAGCAACACCGAAGCTGCACTGTCGACAATGATGTGACTGAGTGTCTCGGCGGGGACCACACCCCCATCGACGGGGACGTATTGACCGCCGGCTTTTAAAACCGCGAGAATGAAGGCGACCATGTCGATAGACCGCGAAAATACCAACACTGCTCTGTCCCCCGTTGCGAAGCCGTGTTGTGTTCGGAGCTCGTTGGCGAGAATGTTGGCACGTCGGTTGAGGGCGGCATACGAAATGGTTTTGCCATCGTGTTGGTGCACGGCTATGGCATCTCCATGGGCTGCCGCAATTGCCTCGAAAGCATGGTGGATGATGTTATAGGGGGTTTCAGCTGACCTGCCCCGGCCGAAACTGTGAAAGAGAACACGATCTTCGGGCGATAGATTATCGAGAGAGTGGAAACCAGCAGGAGCTGGGGCTGGTGGTTCGACCGACCCCATTGTTGATGTTATTTTTTCCAACCAGCACGACAAAAAAAAAAAGAATGTCTGTCTCTCTAACCGTCACATGGTGGGACGCGGCGATGCACAAGTTTTGAACTAGAGTTTATATGTATCGATCCTTCCAGTCTCATGTTGTCTTGTGTCATTACCTGGAAAATACACCGCGGCAAACCCAAGACATCCAAGACACATTCGGGCATTCTGTCTCGGCTCTCCGTTCCCCGGATTAATTGGTGTTGCCACGAACCAAGCTTGATCTAACCGTCTTTTCTCTGGTGCGACCAGGACTGTGGTATCGGGGAGTGTCCTTTGAATCCCTTTTGCATCGGATGTCTTGCCTCGATCGAAAGGTGTTATCAGCGGAACCAGACCCTGTTTGATCAAGATTGGGCATAATGCCATATGTAAACAGTAATTTTTTTTCGGAGTTGGCATTTTAGCGGTTAGTAGGCCGGCCGACCCTGGTATGCCATGACTTAACCGATCTCATTTGACACCGGGTCCCGCAGATGGGCCAATCCATCGGCCCGGTCGCTTAAACACTTTACTTTCCCAGGACCCCCAATGCCCCTTGCAACCCCAGATCTAAGGTGCTATCCAAGCCTTACGAAGCTATTAGGAATCACTTTGGGCGCTGCAAGAACGGTAGCACTGGATGCGGCACGACAGATCGGTGGAGGAGACTAGTCCGTCGCTTGTAAGGGAAACTTTTCTTGGCCGCACCTTAAAAGCCCCGAAAGTAAGCGCCATTCGGGGAAGGATATTGCGGTGGGGCCCTAACAGCCGCTGTGTTTTTACCTATTCCGATCTTGTGATCATTTCGGCTATATGAACACTGCTCCCTAAAATATTCCCGGTCACCCCAAGTAGGAATCTGCGCGGGCAGGATTGACTTTGGAAACATTTACAGCACAATGTAAACAAACAATCCTGTGACAAACGTACAAGACTGGACTCATACAGTATGGGCACTTGATCAAAATGACGTCGCATCCCCTGCCTTGGCGGCCGGCAGTAACCTTTGGTTCCCCGCCATTGAACAGTTGCATTCTCGCGGAGGCAGACCGGCCGAATACGATGTCCTCCTCCCCTCCCCTCGGAATAAGGCCATGATGTCTTGCTTTGCTTTCGGGGAATCCTCCGTGCGTTCTGACCGACGAAAAAAAAAAAAATTCATGGGTGGATCAAAATTGGTTTCACCGTCCGCGTCTGGTCTCGTCCGGTAAGACCAGACCAGACCAGACCAGACCAGACTAGAGAGAGAAACCCGACCTTGGTATATTGAACTCGGATGACAAGCTGCTTACATATCGCGGAAACTCGCGATATTTTTTTTCTTAAATTTTTTTCTTTCTTTTTTTTTCTTTTTTGCGTAGCAACATTCAATTTCTGTTGTCCTCACTCAACTGTATTTCGGTGTAAATCAGCCAAGTCACCCAAGGTTAGGTAATCATCGAGATGGAGAACCTCCAGAATCTGCATGTCACCATTGACGACACAACCGGTGTTGCCCTGGTCCAGTTGGACCGCCCAGCCAAGCGAAATGCCTTTTCTCAAGCCATGATTGGCGAGTTTGTCTCGGTCCTCGCTGCGCTTGACTCTTCAGATGCAGTTCGCGCAGTTGTGCTGACAGGCAGTCCTGATGGGCCCTTTTGCGGTATGTGTGCACCTACACCTATTCACACCTTTGCACGCCTACTTCAATGACCAAGCTCACATGGAGTCTCAGCCGGGATGGATATCAAGGAGTTGGCCCAGATTTCCACGGCCGAAGCTCACCACAGGGCATTTTTGAAAGATCTAACTGATGCTTTTGCACGGTTTACAAAACCGATTATTGCCGCGGTTGTTGGAGTTGCGGTGAGTATTCAACCAGTGGTTGGAAACAAAGAGGGAGACTAACCACTTGTTCGGTATGCACTTCAGGTTGGTGGCGGGTTCGAGATCGCTCTCGCGGTAAGGGCCTCATGCCTCTGAGTGCCAGGCTTCACATGGCCAAGATGAACAGAAGCTGATTTTCTGCAGTGCGATATCATTTATGCCGCCGAGGATGCGCTTTTTGGACTGCCCGAAATCAAGATAGGAACCATCCCGGGTGCTGGTGGGACCCAACGACTAACAAGGGCACTTGGGAAGCACAAGGTAAGTCTCATGCTCGATCCATCTCGCTGTCTTCTTTTTGACCGCACCCACGTTCTAATGCGTTATATGTGAAAAGGCAATGGAGTTCATCCTAACAGGGGAGCCCGCAACCGGCATGGAGTTTGAGCGGCTAGGCCTCGTCAACAAAACCTTTGCCCGACATGAAGTGTTAACCCAAGCGAAGAAACTCGCCGAGAAGATTGCGTCCATGTCAGGGCCGGTCGTGAGATTGGCCAAACAGGCAGTGCTTACCAGTAGGCTTAACTTTCAGCACTCCCTTTTCCACTCCTCAACTACTAACCAGCATTCTTCCAGGCGAGGACTCGCATCTTACGAGCGGCATGGCTGCCGAAAAGACGCTGTACTACTCTACTTTCAGCTTCAAGGACTTTGGGGAGGGACAAGCGGCCTTTCTGGAAAAGCGAGGACCGAAGTTTACCCACACCTGAGAGATCAGCTCTTCACCGTGTGCGTGTGCATGTATGTACATGTAGCGATAATGTTCCTCAGAGTGAAAAAGTCTTGGAGTTTGCCACAAACAAGCCACACTAAAAAGCCCACGCCCGCCTGCTGCCTGGTTGGCATTGGAGATCTTTGAATTGAAAACCCCAGACAAAAAGCCCTGTGCTGACATGCATGCAACCTGGGCTACCCTTATTTGGGAAAAGAAATCAGACATCCCGGGCTCGCTTGCTCGCACTGAATATCGCGATGAATGCTTGCCTAACATCGCATTGGAATTCGCACCGAACGTCGCGATGAAAATCATGCCCAAAACTGTCTTGAATATTACGCTGATCATTAAGGCGGCGGATGGGGAGTATCGGAAAAACCAGGGCACATCCCCCCAAGTCTCCCTCCCTCGTAACATGAAAGTACAACATGTGTTGCCTGAGGGCTGAGGCGATACACAACTGGTCATACTCAGCAATGGAAACACAAGTGATTGGTCAAAAAACCCACAAAGGGCTTGGGGCAAATCCCGTTTCCATCTCTGTCTCACGTCAGGACCTTACCTGGCTTACCATTTTCTCACGTTATGCAACCTCAGCTTCGCCATCACAAATTGACGGTCGGATTATGCCAGAGGTCTCGCAAAACTTAATTCCTTCCATTCTCATTTCCAACACATGCAGGTTCCAATCGGTCGCATTCAATCCGCATCAGTCTGTCCAGAAACCCAAACCCTCCTCGCTTGCTCGCACTTAATGTTTCCCAGTCCCGCCCTACTACTACTACATCCTTGACCATGCCGTCCCAAGAAAGTCTAAGGGATGGTGAGCTGGATACGGTCAATCTTCTGGAGAAGCCTCAATGGCGACACTCCCCAAAACGGCCATGGGGTAGTAGTGGTCTACGGTGCTACATCTTTGCATTCTCGCTCGCACTAAATGTTCTTTTTGTGGCGTTGCTTCCCATGTTTTTGTTTCGGACCGATCACTCCTCTTCATCGTATGAAGGTGGATTCTCCACTGACCTGGGTATGGAGACATTTAGACCCAAATTTTCTAGATGAGGGGTTGAGCTGATTCCCTGGGTAGGGTCCGTCAAATCCGAAATTCGCTTGGCGACTACTCGCTTCTCTGGAGGCGTCGAACTCGATCACGGTGGTCACTTTGCCGTCGACCCTTCCGGTCAACAATATGTCGGGGAGCCAAGCCGGGAGGTTGATCGAGCGTGGTACAATCTCTTGAGAGGTAGCCCCACCTACACCTATTGAAAACATGGAAACTCCTAACGCTCTAATATCTGGTTGTCAAGGACTCAACATTGACCTTACAGAGGATGAGTTTGATGCAGGAACGTTCCACACGTTCCAGTGGCCAGAGTCGGGCCTTTACTTTACAGGCCTAGAGGTGTTTCATTCTCTTCACTGCTTGGTATGTTTCACTTGTATTTCGGTTTCATTCATTTCCCTCTTCGGCAACCCTTTTTTTTTTTGGTCTGCGATTGAACCTAACTGGCTGCGTTTAGAATCGTCTCCGGCAAGCCTTGTATCCAGAATACTACCGGGGGGTCTTTAGCCACCCAAACGACCCATCTCGACTTGATCATGTTGGTGAGCTTTCTTGTCTTCCATCAGCCACAACGATATATCTAATCCATACAAACCTGTAGGCCATTGTATAAACCAAATCCGACAGGCACTGCAATGCCATGCCGATCTCACCCCCATGGAATGGGAGCGCAAAGGTAACAAGGTCATCCTCAACACGGCTACAAAACACACTTGTCGCGACTTTGGGAGCATCCAGAGATGGGTTCGACAGCGAGAGACGAATTTTGCAGCAATCAAGAGTGTGGTCAACGGGAGTCTGTTTGTAGTTGATTAAGTGCCTCCCATAACTACCACCTGCATGATAGAGACTAGAGATGAAAATAAATACTTTGGCATTACATGTGATCTCACTGATACCTCACACCCACATAGCCACCATAGATCCAGGGTGGCTGGTAGAGCTTGAGCCTCAACACAACTCCCTACCTAGATAGGTAGCTACCACACTAGATTTGCTGCTTTTACAGAGCCTTTTGTCCAAGATGTAACAGGGGTTAGATTCCGGTATTGTCTGCAAGGGTCTGGCAAGTTCCAGTCAATGACTGGATGTGGTCTGCACTACCCACCTACCCAGCCGAATCTGCCTACATGTTGGAGACCGAGACTGAGGAACAATCAGGTACCAAAGGTAAGATAGATAGATATCTTGGCGTAAGTCCTGTGCGACACCGCGTCTCTCCCATGTCTTTTCCTTTGGAGACGGAGGTTCATCATATCGTTTGACTAGCAACGGCACAGGTTACGCGTGTGTATGGCCTCGTGTAACAGCATTGACATTCTGGAGTAACGGAACATTCGTAAAAAGTCTCTCGGAACTTTGTACGTGTGTAACTCGAACAGAGTGGCTGTTGAGAGAGGAACAGAGTGAGAATGCTGGTTGACTCCCCATGTCGTGCGTGCCCAGCCTCGGAAGAAGATTAGATCCGAATCACCTGCTGATGTCTGCGCCCTGCATTTCCACGCGGCACTGCCCCCCACCTTTCCCCTGGGTCAAACAGTTTGAATTTCGTGCGCAAGGATACCTACCTAACTCGACATGTTGGCTGATGAGTGGCTCATTGTTGGTATCTAGGTCTCTAACTAGGTAGGCACATGTGTCGTGTCCCAAATTTATTCTTTATCTAGACACGGTATGGAAGGATAGGCTCGGATGCTCGCGTAGAAAAGTCCCGTCTCAGATAAAAGTCCTGCTGGAGTTCATGTCACCACCCGCGGCCAGATAAGGTAGGTATTACATGTACACCGCCAAGATTGGTTTTTTGGCGAATACTGGGGAAAATCCTTCTGTGCTTTTATGCGAGTCCAAGGTGATGGCCGAGAGAACTTTTGCTTTCAAGTTGATCCTCCAGCCCTGGGACACGCTGATCCCCCACGGGTCCTTCCGCCGCATCCGAAACCCCAACCCCAGAGTGCCCGCTTCCGTGGCTAAGCAAACAAACATCCCAGGTTGCCAGGTTCCCATTCCTTTTTCATGTGTGCTGAAATATCGTTAACCCATTAGAGTTGTAGGATTCAATGATCCGCCCACCCCTCACCCTTGCCCTGCGGCACAGGCTTTCTGTGGCACAACGCGAGACCCTGGTCATGTTTTGTGACACCGTGCCTCTTTGGCGATAACGCACTGGATGGGCAGTCAGGCAACTAGCTAGCAGAATCTCAATGGGACCAGAGTTTTACTCTCAAGTCTCTTCAATGCCCGCCACTCACTTCAGTCCAGCTGGGTTAGGACTGGACGAGTCCCATGTTCCGCCATGTTGGCCTTGGCCTCAACTAGAAACATGTTACAGCCTCGGATACAGGCTAGGGCCAAGAGTCTGGTCTTGATCATTTCCATTGTCTGTATCTTGATTTTTGTTTTCTCCACGTCTCTTGGTCGAGAATACCTGTTTTTCAAACCCCAGCAATCCAACCAGGTCAAAAATAATAACGAGACGCATCAAAGACCCTTTCCATTTTCGGAGGACAGATTGAGCTTCATATCACGAACGCGTCATGGTGTACCAATTTACAACAGCTCAACTGAGCCATCATCAGCTCCGCGATTCTTGTCATCAGCACAACAACTCCCATTCTCTCCTGCTGGGAGCTCTTTGGAACATTTAAAGGTTCTCCCCACGCATCCCAGACTTTTTGCTTCTGCAGAGAAATGGAAAAGCCTCGAGGAACTCACAAAAAAAGACCCCTACCTCCACAGCTGGAACCATAGCATTTTCAAACTTGCCGAACAACAACTGCATCAATCCTCTCCTGCCTACGTGGTTGACGGCACGAATGGTGTTCTCGACATTGCCAGGACAGTGCAGCTCCGTATCAAACTTTGGTGTTATGCCTACCGTCTTTCAGGCGGCCATGTCCAGTGGAAAAACCTTGTTTGGAATGAGCTTGTGTTGGCGTCGGGGAATAGCTCGAGTCACTATTTTGGTCCCGAGGGCGACAATTGGAATTCAGGGTACGTTCCCCCCTCCCCCCAAACCATCAACTTGGTTTTGTTAGTCTGACAATTCTTTTTGTTTCAGGCATTGGCTTGATGTCGCCGAGTTCATTGTCGCTTTTTCTTATGCATACGACTGGCTGTATGATGCCTGGACTGTGACGGAGCGGGATACCATTCGACATTCTATGCTCGAGCTTGGTCTCAAAAAAGGACTGGAAGCGCATACAAACCACGCTTGGTTTCTCTCCGCCAAGGGGAACTGGAACTGTAAGTTTGCCTCTCAACGTCTGGTCCTGAGCTTATTGTTTTGCAGGCGTCACCAATGGAGCCATGATCATCGGCGCATTAGCGGTATATCACGACGAGCCAAGCGATTTACCAAATACACTTGTTCGCCTCGCCGTGCAAAACGCTCTCGAGAACTGCGCGCAATCTGTCGAGTCCGACGGAACCTGGACGGAAACGCCCGACTACTGGTACTTTGGCACCCAAGCCCATGCGCAGCTCTCCTCGGCTCTGCTCTCCGCCACGGGCAGCACCCACGGTATGCTAAATACCAGCGCTGCATTTAAAGACACGGGAATATTTCACATTTACAACTACGGCATGACGGAAAAGTTCAACTATGGCGATTGCGGTCCGCCGAAAATCACCGCTACTGCCAATTCTTTGCTCTTCTATGCCGATGAGCTGAATCGTCCATTGTACGCCCTCTACCAACGAGATCGACCCGATGCGGCAGACCCCCTGGCCATGTTGTGGTATAACCCCAAGGTCACCGGGACTTGGTACCACGAGTTGCCGCTTGACCGGGAGTTTCCGGATCCCCGCGGCGCTTGGGTCTCGATGCGGTCATCGTGGACAGATCCACTGGGGGGGACTTTTGTGGCTATGAAAGCGGGGAGAATGGTTGGACATGCAACACGTAAGTGCCTTCCTTGTCTTTCTTTCTTTCTTTTGCAAGTCTGTCGTGGCCACCTACCTACGTACTTACTAAAAATATGTTTTTTTTTAATAGATGGCAACCTTGACGCCGGCGACTTTGTTCTCGACGCCATGGGCGAACGGTGGGTCGGCGAGCTCTGTCAAGAGAACTACAACGCGCCGGGATATTTTTCCGACGAAAACCAAGATAGCCTGCGGTGGTCTTATTATCGCTGTCGCACTGAGGGGCAGAATACCATTGTGTACGACGGGCAGAACCAAGTGGCGGACGCCATTTCCCACACGCGGTTTGGCAAGAATGGAAGTAATAGTAGTAGTAGTAGTAGTAGTAGTATAGCGATGGACGCATTCTGGATCGCTAACCTCACCAACGCTTACAACGGCACAAGGATAAGCCGGGGCCTGGGCATGATACAAGGCCGTAGGAGTGTTATCATTCAGGACGAGATACGCTCGGCCAAGAGACCAAGCCAGTGGAGGGTACACACCAACGCCACCATCACGTTTAGCGAAAACGGCAAAGGAGCTCGTGAGTACACCTGCCTTACCTACTTCCTACCCAGGTACAACCTATGGCTAGGGAATGTCTCCTTTGGCTAACAAAAAACAGACCTACAATTAAACGGAAAGAAAATGGACATTCTCCTCGTATCGCCCCGAACCGCCAGTTTCCACAAGTCGCCAGCGGTTCGGGTTGAGGAGAAGAGCTTTCCGGCACTTCCCCCGGGTTATGTTGAGATGGAAAACGCATTGGTAAGCGTTTTGGCAATTGACCTGCCCCCTGGTGATTCCACAGTTGTAGTGGTATTTTGTCCAGTGTGGGGGTCAGAAACAGTCTGCGAGATGCTAAGCGTGTCAGAGATTGTACCACTTGATCTGTGGTGACTGGAGGGTTAAGGGTAATAATATCAATACGAATATGTCAACTGTTGATACAGAAACTAGGTATATTATAGCGTCACATTTCTGCCTCTCAGGGGGTAAGGAGGAAGGTTCCATTGTTTTAAAAATAAGATTGAGCCAACGAGCCGTTTTGTGGGGGAACATTAACATTAAGTTGCAGGCACCAAAGAACAGGGGTTGTGAGTGGCCTATTGTTTCAAATGAATGGTGTCCATACTTGTATCGACATAGGCTACCTTAACTGTGCTTGTATGGGCCAGGCTGGATCTTTACGTTTTGTTGAAAGAGGTGCAAAGGAGTCAATAATTGGATTGAACTTGATAGCATGTCACCACTTTTGATGCCATTACATGTAAATTATACACAGATACGGAGTGGGAAAGTCAAGAGCCCCTCTTAAAAAAAAGAAAAAAAAAGAAATGGAGAGAATAAGTATCATAATCTATCATTGTGACGCAGCTCTAACAAGGATAGTCTCGGCAACAGAGGGCACACCCTGATCCGAGATAGCAAACAACATCCAGTACCCTGGAAGCACCACGCCAGGATCATCAGGCACCCTCACCTGGTAGCTGTGCCACGAGCGCGCACGGTCCAGGGTAATCCCATCAAGTCGAATACGGCGCTGATCCGTGTTTATCCCGTGAGTTGCCGACCCGTACCTCAGCATCGCAAATTCCTCCACCCGCTCGCTTGTTCTCACTTGCAGACTACCTCCGGGCCGCGTTCGGGTATCTGACACGGCCAAGATACTTGGCCTCTTTGCCCATTTTTGGTCCCGATCAAAAAGGTAGGGTGGATAATAGACTTGTAAGTCCATGTGGTTGATCTCCTTTTCTTTTCCGCGACAGGTATCCCAGCAGAGACCACCGCCTCCCGTCAGGATGGTTGCATCCGGGAGCAAAATGGCCACGCTATGATACGTTCTCGGCACCGGGGCCCTGGCCAACTCGATAAACTTGCGCGTCTGATGACCCCACAGCTCAGGCACCATGGTCGCGTTGACATCGGTCCACTGCTTTGCCCAAGTCGCGCCGCCTGTCACCAAGACATTTCCCGTCGGCAAGACGACGCTGTTGGCGTAGGCCCGCGCGTGATGCATTGGGTTTATCTCGTCCACCTTTGGCTTGTTGACAAAGGCGTCCGACAAAGTAATGACATGCGCCGCTTGTGATGCGGGGGATTCTGTGTAGTCGGCTGCGCCGCCCAGAGTAAGGATCTTGCCCGCGACGGCGTCATACATGACGGCATTACCATTCATGGCATCACCGTCTTTTCCGCGCACTCCTGCAGGTTCGTGCCGTCCTTGACCTTCAACACCATACCAGTTCATCGACTTTGCCGGACCGGCCTGAAACACGGAGTTGTTCCTCCACGCAAAAAGCCAGGGGTGGTTATCGGCCGCAAAAACACCCTGCTTGTCGTGCGTGTACATGGGTTCGACCACACACTGCGGTAAACGAGTCCAGATTCCCTTGATGGGATCCAACACCTCACCGGCTTTACTAGTCGAGAAATCACCACTCCAGGAGCCGCCAATGGTGAAGATGCGTCCGTCGGAAAGCGTGGCTTGCGCGTGGTAGCCGCGGCCCGTGTTGAGTGTAGGTCCCTGGATCCATGTGTTGTTTTGGGCCGCATCGAAGATGCTCGTGACATTGGGCGTACTTCCGCCGGTAATGACAGGACGACCCGAGACGTCGAGCGAGAGGCCCGGGCAAAACATGTTGTGGTGGGTGGCCGAAACATTGTGAGAGGTCACCACACCGCTTGCTGTGTCGTAGATGGCCGAAACAGTGTGGGTTGTGGCGTTGGTGAATACCGAAGCGGTATCGGCCGACCAGACGAGGACCTGGCCCGACTGAGGAAGGACCACGATGGCGACGGGAACCAGGGGCACGGGAACACTTGGACCCCAAAAGCCTAGCTTGGAGCGATTTAGGGTTGAGGCGGGAAAATGGAAAACCCGGGATAGAGTATGGGGCCGGAGATAGCGGAGCAGAAAAATGAATGACACAGCTAGGAAACACGCCGCGGTAATGTAAATGACTCGAAATGATCTTGGTAAAAGCATTGCGAATCATCTCTCTTGCCAGGCCATGTTCTTTGTGTGCAGAATGAAATTATGTGACACAAAAAAAAAAACAAAGCAGCCACACTTTAAATCCGGATTGAAATTTTGTTGGTTATTTATTCTTAGGTTACTTCAGGGGGGGAACACGCATTCTCTCGAACACATGTTCCCTGGCTCGCGGCTGAGCGTCTGCTGCCCCCTTCTAACAAGGGGGGGTCAAGAGGGGAACACACGCAGGGCAGTGAAGATTAAGGTAAGGTAGGTAAGGTAGGTACTGAGCTGTGCCACAGTAGGAGCAAACGACATCCGATGCTGAAAGCGGAACAGAGGTCCCAAAACCAGCCACAAGACCCCTGGCTCCCATCGCTCGCACGGACAAAACTGGACAAGGCAAAGACTTGACTGACAACCTAAAGGGAATCATAACCTTGTCCACCTGTTCTGTCAAAATTAGGTACCTACCGGAATGAGAAGGGGAGGGGCTCGGACTTGATCGGGGTTTGTCGCAACGGACGCCACCAACTCAACCTTTTTACCCTTGGCAAACTGAACCGAGCTCTCCAATTAGGCAAGCTGGGAAAGAGACGAGGCCGGTCAAAAGATATTCCCCCATCTCACACCCATCTCACACCCATCTCACACACATCTCACAGGAACTCGAAACGCAACTCACACCAAATAGGCACCTGTCTACATGTACTCTCCATGGACATGGGAAGGATTGATCATAGGGACTGGATCAGACGTGGATTTGATCCTATGCCGCTATGCGAGTACGCCCTGGCTGCGTCATTGAAACTGGGGCTCTGCAGGGCTGGGCTCGCTGGGGAAGCTAGGATGAAATCTTGACCGAGGCGATGCTAAACACCCCTTGGAAACAGGAGACCGAGAGCGAGTGAGGGGCTCAGAGGGACCCTGGGAAGACACCATGTCGACCACATACGACGATAGGCCGAAAGAGGCAGCCTTCAGTCAGTTGGTTATTCATTCAGTCGTTGGACATAAGATGCAGACTGCGCATCTCATGTTTTGTAAAAGTATTATCCTGTAAAATCCTGTATATCCAAGGCTACCACTACAAACCCCGGCCACAACAACACACAAAATGCCGTCCATCCTGGAGGATTTCCGGATTGATCACGCTGCTGGCAGCCGCTCTCCTTTCCCCTACCATCGCCAATCCTCCCCTTCTACATCTAGCATCAGCAGCGGCAACAGCAGCAGCAGTTTCGACTATGATGAAAAGAGGCCATTCCTGGCAGCCCCACACAACTCGTCGCCATTCAACAACTCTTTGATTGAAGATGACTGCATGGTCATCACCACCGCCGACCAGGCCACCCAGCTTGAAGACCCCATGTACCGAAAACCCTGGCGGCAATTCGTCTCGCGATTTTTCTTCATCACGGCTCTGATCCCTTGTATCCTGTCCGTATGGGCTCTGGGCGTGCAAGTCCGGATCCTCCGGTACTCGAACCTGATGGACGACTTTCATGTGCTCAAGCGGTGGATGATTTACACGTTTATGTCTATCGACGTGATCTGGACGGGTATGTGCCCTTTAACCCTAGCCTTGAAACCACACTTGACTTCACTTCACACTCAATCATTGAAATCAATTTCCTCAACTTGTCCCAAGACTTCACCTTCATCACATAGCAGTCAACAATATAACTGACTTTGTTCATGAATCCAGCGGATCAAATTTTCAACGTCTTCACAAAACTGCCCACCATGTGGGCAAAACGCCGTCCGCGCCTCCGTCTTGTCGGCGATAACGTCCCCCCCGTGGATATCATCCTTCCCGTGTGTAATGAAAAACTCGACATCATTCAGGACACGGTTCGCGCTACTCTCAACATTGACTACCCACGCCATCGCTTCCGGGTTATGGTCTCGGACGATGGAGCAAACCCAAAACTGCAAGCCTGGGTGGAGAGCCTTGCCGAGGCCCAGGGGGAGCGTAATATTAATCTGTTTTATACGGCAAGAGTCAAGACCGGATCGGCGGGATACAAGGCCGGGAATCTAAACCATGCCATGCGCGTGATAGATGCCATGCCCGGAGGCTCGGCCGAGTTTGTCGCCGGCTTGGATGCCGATATGATTCCCAACCGGGATTGGCTGAGAGCCGTGGCGGCGCATATTGTGAGGGATAGTAAGTTGGCCATGGTGTGTCCTACTCAGGTGAGTTATTTTATTCCTCCCTTTTTTTCCCCCCCTAGTCGCTTCAATTTTCAGTGGAAGCATAAATTAGGTACTGACTTCATACCAGCTCTTTTACAACACCCCCGAACACGACCCACTCTACCAAACCAGTGGAATCAACTGGCAGTGTCTCGACATGCTGCGCGATCATGCCGGTGCGGGCTGGAATTTAGGGTCTGGCTGGATTATTCGCCGTCTGGCGGTTGACGATATCGGCGGTTTCCCCACCGACTGCTTGGTCGAAGACGTGTGCAGTTCGATGATCATGCTGGCTCACGGCTGGAAAACCGCCTACATTCCCGAGGGACTGCAATACGGTCTGGTGCCTGAGACTTATATTGCTCATGTCAAACAAATGACTCGATGGGTAAGTTTTTCTGAATCAAAAAGACTGGGTAAATGCTGACCAGAAAAAAAAAAAGTACATGGGTGGCGCTCAAATGGCTCTCCGTTTCCGTGGTTACCTCTCCCGAACTTACGCGGGCAAAATGGCACCCATGGTGCGTCTGCTTGGCCTCTCCAACGGTCTGGCAATCCACCTGCGCGTCCAATTTGGCACTTTGAGTCACATCATCACGCCTCTCTTTATGGCTTCGGCCATGCCCCTTGTCTTTTGGACCTCGCATGCCGAAATGGTTCTCCTCCTCCGTCTCAATGCCGCCGTGGCCATCGCCGGCTGGATTCACGACTGCCATGTTGCCATCCTCGCCGGCTACCGCAACGTCATGATGGACGCGTGCATGTCCAAGTACCTCTCCCCTTATTTTTCCATCGCCTGGTTCCGCTCTTTCATCCTCCCTGCCTCTTTGGGGGGGAAAGTCACGGGTTTCACCGCCACGGGAAGTATCTCCAATAACCTACATGAACGCAGCGCTTCCCGTCGAGCCCCCTTGGCGGCGCGCATTCGCCATGCCCTGGTTGACGGGGGAATGTGGATGCATGTCTTGATAATCGCATCGTTGATGGGTGCCGCCCTTTTTCGATGTTATCAAATCTTCTCCCCGGCTTGGCGACAACAACACGAAGGGGACAACATGAAACCCGTCATAACACAAGCCATGTGGATCGAGCTATTACAAACCGTGGCCTGGCCATCAAAACCGCTTTTCCCCACCATCCTCGCCTGTCTCACCCCGCTGCACTATGCTCTATTCCCACCCGATGTCCCGGACCGAAATAAGCTCATGGGCAAGCCGGGGAAGAACGGAGCAAGGTATCCAAGACCGGAGACGAGGAAAGATCGAACTATCAAGGGGCTGAGATTTGAGTATGCTCAGTTACAGAATCTGATTGTGCTTTATGCGGCGGTGCTGTTTATTTGGAGTTGGCGAATCTGAGTCATGCCATCTCTAGGTAGATTATCTTATGTACATACAAACTGCTGGAGGTTATGTTTGGGTGGTGTGGACTGATCCCGGGTCGGAAGCTGGTTGGGACTTCCTGTTATTTTTGTCTTCTGTCATTTTTTTAAGCGCGGCATTTTCCTGGTGTTTACATGTAGTTCAATTGTATATAGAATGAACTCTGTCTTTTAAATGTCGCGGAATTGTGTAGTGATCGAGACCGACTCCGCTGGGATCTCTGGACATTGATTGCTAGAAATACTTGAAAGTCCAAGTTACCATTCGAGTCCTTAGTCAGCTTTGACCCGGGTAGTTACCCCCCATATCCGTAAAGCTCCAGGCAAAGCACGCTGGCAAAGATTGGCTCACCCAAGTCAGCAGAAGGGTGATGAGAGTAGGTAAAGGTACCTCTTTTGTTATCCAGAACCAGCCTGGTGAAGAAAAATTAAAGGGAAAAGGAGTCTTGGGAAGGTTAGAAACTAACGCTTTCCCCCCAAGAATCCGCACAAATCTTTGCTGAACGTAAATTACATGCATGGGTCGCAAAAACAAAAAGAAAAGAAAAACTTTTCTCGCTGGTTTTCCTTAACCCCCTTTTACCGTGTCACCAAAGTCGGCCCAACACTCTGGGAAGTGGGTGTCATCTTATAAAGCCCCGCGGTGGACTCGAATTTCCCGGCTCTTTGATTGAACAAGGCAGGAGGATGAGGTGGGTTCGGGGTTAGTTCACGGTATTACACCCCCAGCCCGAGGTCTTTACCAGGACTGGATTTACAGTTGGAATCTTTATCTATTGTTTGCTTGTCGTTTGCAGTGCAACTGATTGTGCAGTTGGTTGGACCTAACGGCACTCAATTCCGAACTTTAATATTCTGGCCAACCTGAAGTCCAAGTTTAATACTCCGACGCCGGCTGCCACGCATGGAGCCAACCTTATTCCCAGGTATGGTGTGGTCTAAGGTAGGGAGGGATTTACCGGCAAGGTATTGCGGACTGAGCTGGTGATTGAGTTCAGTATATGAAGTACAATTGTGACCACATCAGAGATCTGCAATTCTCCCAATGCAGACAACTCATTTTCTTCAAGTTGTCGTGCGTCCAACCCGACTATTCTCCGGCATGTTGCAATTTTCCTATCATCACGAGGAGGGGATCCGCTGGACGCGCGTTGCGCCGAGCTTTCAATTCCAGTCTCATCAAGCGGCGCCACCCAAAATCCCAAAATGTGACTGGGTCGGCTGCATTTGGCCACCAGACGGCAGAATGCTAGCTCTACATGTATCTGGGCAAACACACAGAAAATAAAGTTTAAGAGTTTTCAATTTAAGCGGGAATTTTCGCTACTCCACATTTCCGTATTTGCCGCGCCTGCCCAGCCTGCTGGTACTCGCTGACGGCTTCTCTACAGATTCGATAGCCACCGGCGATCCAGTCGATTGGCCTGGGAAATTATTCGCAAATCCTTGCGGCCATAATTGTCAATTGCCGTGCGTATCGGTTGAGAGTGCCGAGCCAGTAGCTAATAGTCATGCCAACTGTCAATTGTGGGCGAAAAAGGGGGCCTGTATATGAATGACGACGAAAGAAAACAGGGCCGTACTATTTATGAAGCAACGTGGCCGGAATCCGAGACCTGCGTTCACAAGCGTCGGATTCGTTGTTCCATCATTCGACTCTGATCATGCCCTTCACTTGGAGTGCTATCGTGTTGCCCTACCTCTTGGTTGGGGTTGGGGCGGTTGACCCAGTCGCCAATGCTGCTGCTATTGCGGGGACATATGCGGCCAATGTCAAAGTGTATGTCCGATCACTATAATCACTAATAATCTCCTTCGGTGGAGTATATCACTGACCTAGGGTATGTTTACAGCGTCCGCAATCCCGCGTACAAGCTCGATGTGGTAGACGAAGTCGAACTGGCAACCCGGGCCAAGGTTGAAGCATATCTGGCCAAGAAGGTCGCCGCGGGTACCAACTACAACTGCACTCTGGAAAACGCAGCTGTGCGTCGAGAATGGGCGGACCTCAGCGAGGCCGAACGGGAGGAATACGTGGCAGCCGTGACGTGCCTCACCAAACTCCCCCCTAAGGCACCTAAGGAGCGATTTCCCGGTGCGCTGAGCCGATACGATGATTTTGTGGCCTACCACATGACGCACGCGGCCGAGTTGCACGATAACTACCACCTCTTTCCGGCGCACAAGCATTTTCTCTGGGCATTTGAGCAGGCGCTTCGCAATGAGTGCGGGTACCAGGGCTACCAGCCGTACATGAACTACGACAGAATCGCCAAAGATCTCGTCGTCGACGCAACGGGAGCGACGTCTCCGCACTTTAGCGGAAATTCGTCGAGCATCGGCGGTCACGGTGAGCCGGATCCAAACTATAAGGGCGTGGGCGTGGGAGGACGCATCTCCATCCCGTCGGGTGGAGGTGGAGGCTGTCTTAAATCCGGACCCTTTTCCGAGTATGTGAATTTCTTCGTCTCTTTCGGTCTGTAGTGTCCGGTCGGAAAGAGAAATGACTGACGGCAATGAATTTTTCAGCATGGTGATCAGCCTTGGACCGACGGCGATGGCCTCGTACCGAGGCATCCAAAAGAATCCCCGGTCGGATGGAACCGGCGAAAATAAGCGCTGTCTACGACGTGACGTCAACAAGAGTGCCGCGCTGGGAGCCACGGCCGATCGTGCTTACAAGCTGCTGACCGAGAGCGACAATATCGACAAATTCTACAACACGCTGTTGGGGATGCCGCCGCCTAAAAACGATCCCTATCCCTGGGGTGTATGTTAAAACCGCCCGATCGAGGTTTCGCTGTGAGATATTTGATGGCAATGCTGATAATTTTTGTAGATCCATACCGCCGGCCACTACATCAACGCCGTCGATCCTGGTGGTGATGCCGCGACCTCGCCTGGTGACCCGGTCTTCCACTTCCACCATGCGGCGCTTGATCGACTTTGGTGGATCTGGCAGATGCAGGATCCCGAGAAGCGGTTAAATGCGGTCCCCATGTACGGTGTCGTTGTGCCCATGGACCATGGTAGTCATGGCGGAAAGATCAAGGTTAAACCGCGTCAGCGCATCACCGACCCTAACAAGATGCTGATTGACATGGAGTGGCTTTCTCCCGTCACGTTACCCCTGATTGAGGCGCACGAGCAGCTGGGAGGGAACAAGGGACAGTACTGCTATGTTTATATTTGATTTGTAAGGAATCCGATCTCCGGGGTAAGATTGCTGTATATAGCACAGCAAAACCAAATAGTCGCAGAGATACCTTGTTTCCCTACCGAAGATACCTATCCAGCAGGCCCTAGGTACCTACCGTACTATTCCGGTCTGTTATGGGCATATTAAAAGTTGAAGACTTAGGTACGTATCTGGGGCACACGTAGTTATCATTCATGTTCGTTTTAAACTTTCAGTCGAATCCAGACTACCCCCAGCTACTTGCCTACCTGTACATGCCATCCTCCCTTTCTCCAGTCAAACAAAAGAAAGCTAATCAAAAGTTGGAAATACAGAAACAATATTTACAAGAAAAAGGGACATAAAATCCGTACATCATAACCAGACCCCAGTGCCCCTCATTGACCGTTTGGTGTCCTCAGCCAGCAACACAGTCTACCGCCGTCACGCCAACACTACATCCCCACTGCATGTCCCCGAATCCGACCATCCCGCCTGTCAACCCTTCCGTCACTGCCATGCCGACAAACCCACTTGGCACAGCCTGTCCGCTTCCTGTCTCAACCATGGAAACTACAGGACTTGTAATAGCGGGTTGCGTGTCGGGAGGTTGTTGCTGGCTCTGCGCCGCCAAGATGGCTTTCCCATTTAATTCCATGTATTTTTTATACTCTACCGAGACGTTGCCATGAGCCAGCGTGTCGTAGGTGAGTCGAACGGGTTCCATATCCGTGGCGTGGTCGGCGTAATACCCCGCGGGAATATCCGGGTTGGCGTTAATCCGCGCAGTGCCGTTGGAAAACACGGTCAATGCTCCCTCGATAATGAACGGCGTTTCCGAGTCTGAGATGGTGGAGTTTCCTGAGATAGTAGAGTTGGCCGCCCTCCGAAGTCGTCGCTTCCAACCCCCGAGGTCGATCCGTTTTGGCGGCAAGCCCGCAAGGGGATGGGCCGGGTACACCCTGAGATTACTATTTTCCCTCGCATAACTCCCGAGCGTCGAAAGCATATAGCTATCCGCATTACGATGCGTATAAACCACGCCCGTATTACTCGCATGCGTCGCGAGAGCTTTGGCGAAATCCCCTCCGTAGGCTTTGCGTGTATCTTCATACCATTCCTCCTTCTCGGAATTATAAAAATCGAAAATCATAGGTACGTCGGTGACATCGCCGTATCCGTTTCCAGGGAGGGAAACTTCATGCAGATGCAGCATTTCGTGAAACCACACGGTGCCCTTGCATTTGTATCGGTCAATTGGCACTTCTGCGTTTGCCTGCACCATGGAGTGGATAAGGTCCGGTTCGTTGTCGAAATAATGCCGGCAAAAAGTCATGGAACTTTCGGTGGGAAAGGCTGGGTGGCCTTGGTTTTTGTTGAGTGCGTAGGCCGCTGCCCCGCCGCAGCTGAGGTTGCACGCCACGTTGAGACGACTGTGTACGCGGCGGCTGTCGTCGTCGGGGGACCAGTTGCCCATGTTACGAAGAACTTGCTCCGCGCGGCTGCGATAGTGGGAAACAAACTTTTCCGGAGCCCCCCAGTAGTCCCGCGCAATCTGGTCGGCCCACATGTACTCGCCGTGTCGGAATTTGTTGAGGTTGTGCTTGACAAGTTCCCAGTATTGCAGCCAGCCGGAGTAGACTTTCATCTTGTCCCCCGGGGTGCAAGACTTGTCAAAGTTGAGTCCGTCGGAAAACTGGTCGGCTTCGGCGTACTCCCATTCCTGCCCGACGTCGGCATGGTACTGGATGTTGCTCCGGCGGGCGGACCAACGCGCGGCGAGGATCAAGGCCTTGTTGAGTTCGACTTCGGGGGCGGGGATTACCGCTCGGGCCGTGTGGGTGTTGGTGTCGTCGCCGCCGCGGTCGCCACAGTCGTTGAACCAGGTTGTGGCTTGGTTGGTCATGGCATCCACCACGGTCATGTCGGCGCGACTGTTGCCGTCCAGATCCGGGTACATGGTGCAACTTCCCTGCACCGCGCCCTGGAAGAGTTTACCCTTGTTCTCCCACGTAAAAGAACTGCCCGAGGCCGGGATCATGCCCTTGTTGTACCAGACCGTCGTGTCGCCGTTGAACTTGTCGATCCACAGCAGATCCGCCCGTCCGTCGCCGTTAACGTCGGCAAAGCGGAGGTTGGCGCGGTCTTTGCCCTCGGAGAACTTGAACTGGTTGTGCCACGTCAGGGTCCGGCCACCGTTGGTGTTGAGCCAGCCCGACGCTCTCCCGTTCTTCTCCAGACAAATCATGTCGGCCATGCCATTTCCATCAAGATCGGCAAAGCGGACTCCCAGGTCAAAAATGGCTTTGCCCCGCGGAGGACACCAGATATTGTCCTTCGGACCGACATTGGGACGGTACTCCCACGTGTTAAAGTTGTTGTTTTGCTTATACTTGTTGATCCAAACATCCACCACGGGACTCTCGGGGTGCACCCAGATGATGTCGCAGAGTCCATCACCATCCCAGTCGGCTAGGTGGAGATCACGTCGGTCCATCTGGCGGGTCGCTGTCATGTCCCACATGATGTAATTGTTTCCCCAGTACGGCGGCTGCGGAGGGAACGATCCGCCTCGGCTCTCATAAATACGCATGTACCCCGTCGAGTGGACCCACACGAGATCCTGTGCGCCGTTGGCATGGCCCTTCATGTTGCAGTGGCGAGTACCGTCGGCCTTGGCTTGCTGCCGCCGCCGCCTTGGTTCTGCCATACGCTAAAATCGTACTGGTAGTATCCCGTGGGATCTTTGCCCTTGGGCTCGATGCGCACGTAGTCGCCTCGCGCGAGCATGCCAAACGCGGCCGGGGAGTCGTACACATTGGCGAAATGGATTTGATCCCGAATACCCGCAATGTTGAGACCCTGGTGGGTAGGGTTCGACGAGGCTGCGCGCCAATTGGGAGTAAGTCCCTGACCTTCACGGCCGGTTTCACACCCGCGGTTGTTGACCCACGTATGTGTCTTGCCGGTGCCGTCCATCCAGAGCCAGTCGTCGCGTCCATCGCCATTGATATCGTAGAAGCGGACTCCGTTGACATCGCCCATGCCTTTTCCGGTAAAGACAGTGCCTAGAGCTTGCCAGTACTCGGGCATGTCGCCGACGCCGCCATTGCGCCAGCACTTGATGTTTCCGCTGTCTTCAAGGACACAGTAGTCGGCGCGGCCATCGCCGTCGATATCGGCAATCCTCACGCGATCTTGGGGGTAGCCTTCGTTGCGTTTCCACAAACCACCAGAAACCATGGGGAAAGGCGCCGGCATGGGCCAGTCCAGCGCGTGGTTGTGCGTCACGTACGTGTCGCCATTGGGTGAAACACAAAGCATGTCGTCGCGGCCGTCGCCATTCACATCGTGCCAGCGGACTCCGCTATAAACAAATATCAGCACAAGCACGTAAAGTATGTACCCCAGGATTGGGGAAATGGATAGTATTGAACTCACCGCTTGATGCACCCATCGGGAACCCAGAATTCCTCCCCTTGCATATCCCAAGACCCCGGGCGATCCCGATCTGGGCGGTAAAAGTTGTGATAGCGCCCGCCCTTTTCCGGATCAGTCTTGCCCGTGACCTCAACAATGTAGTGGCGGTCGGTAAATGCCGAGAGACGGGCAAACATGAATGGGTTCGCATCCGATTGGCTGTAGATGGTAGCCCGAACGCCCCTCGGTGCGCTGTTGTGTGTGTATAGTCCATCGTCGAGACCGCTTCCGGCTTGCGTGGTGATGGGACCTCGAGATACTCCGTACACTTTGTCGCATGTGTTGGTCACCTCGCCGGCGTCGTCTTTGACAAAACTCGAGTCGGCAGGAGCGGAGAGAAATCCCGCCTCGTCTGCCTCGAGAATACCCTGGAACCAAGCCGAGGCCATGCGTTCGAACCCTTCGTTGTTGGGGTGGATACCATCGGGAATCATGGATAAGGGAATGCCCCAGTCAAATCCCGGTTTCTCAAAGTCGACGAGAATAACCTTTTGTCCGAGGACATAACGACGATGCATAGCGAGATGCTGATATTGAGCATTGACGGATTGCCAGTTGTTCATGATATCCCGGTTGGTAGAAGGGAGGATGGTCGACAAAAGGATGGTTACGCCCGGGATTTCTCGCTGCAGATCACTGATCAGGGCACCCATGCGGTCTCCAATCTGGGCGATGTTATTGTATTCTCTGGCGTCGTTGGTGCCGGCGTTGATGAGCACGACATTTGGCTTGTATTTGGTTGCTGTCATGCCTGCAGCGTGGACCTGGCTGACGTGGAATCCTGGAGTAGCTTCTACAGCCTGATGAACATGAAGTGTTAGCGATAAATAACTCGAGTATCGGACTGGACCTCAGGAAACAGGGAGAACTTACGTTATCCCGCATGTCGCCGTTATTCCCATTACCGACCATGTTGACCTTGTATCCAGACTGCCTCAACGTATCCCGGAGATACTTGCGGAATCTGTTTCACTCGTTAATACTTCGCGAACCCCTGAATTGGTATTCTCATGGTAAACTCACCCATTGTTGTGAGTAGATCCCATGCCCCAGACAATGCTGGCACCCAGAGGCAGAATGCGAAGGTAAAAATCAGGGGCAGCACGTTTCCGCACCGCCGGCGCATCGGCGACCAAAGGCTTACTGCCTGAACCTTGAGGGCCTGGGGTGTCGGTGGTAGGAAGAGACCAAACAAGTGACAAGAGAATCGTAAAGACCGCGAGGAGCCGGACAAGCCCGGACGGGGCGGAAAGAGACGGAAACATGTTGGTAATCAACATGTGCTACTTGCCCTGCCTATGGCTTGATGCCTCCTCTCGATACATGACGGCGTTTTTCATCTTTTATACCTTGAACATCATGCTCCCCTTTGCTTCGAACACCTACCGAGAGACATGATGAGAGCTGCCACTCCTCCGCAATGGAGAAGCCAAGCCGTGACAGTATTGACGAAGGATCTAGACTATCTTCTTGGACTGGCGTGATTCCGCCTTGCTGTGACAAGAGATTTCCACTGCTGTCACAGCGAAGGCAACATATGGTAGCTTTGACACCCAAGTTTTCATTCAGTGACCCTAGTATACAGTTCGGCCAGCAGGCTCGATTGCTTCGTACAGACAAGACGAAGGATCAAGCTCATTTCCGCAAGGCTATGACAAGGTCTCTGTGATGTGGGGAATGAATGGTGGATGCTATCGAGAGGAGACTCCCGTCCTGGTTGCATTTGTTAGGGTATGGTTGCAATTACATGGAGAAACCACTCCCCACATGTGATGTGTTCAGCCACACTGGACGCAGGTGGGTAAACTTGGTAGGAAAATCTGCCTTCCATTCTTGACTATCAACTCGGGTAACTTCGGATTGTAATCCAGAATCAAAAGAACCTTACCTTCCCGTATGCGGCCTAGCCATATTCAGAACCGTGCATCTTGTAGACCCGGGAAATATCGTACACCGGAGAAACATGTATGGAGCATCTATCGGGGGAGTCTTGAAAGCGGTCTGGGATTAATGTTGCAAATTCTTCGTCCAAGTGGAGTTCGAATGGAAGCCGAAGCAGTTGAGGCTTAGCACCCACGTGGGATTGAAGACCACCTCCCCTGATCCGCACATGTGCCTACGGTTGGTGCCTAGTGCAAAGGGTCCAGTTTATGGGGTCTAGCTCCAGTGCGTACTTCTCGGAGTTAACCCTGCCCAGAGCCGAGATGTGTCAATGTAACTCCAGGCAAGATCCACTTCAGTACTACAGCTGAAAATAGAACGAAGCCGAAGTGGGAATTGAGTTGACAGCGTTTCCTATGCAACCGTCAGTCTTGCATGCCGTCTTGAATCTCTGTACCTGTATCAGTCTTCAGATTCCGGCCTAGCAGTCGACTACCAAAGTTGCCACACTGGGGCCAGCGTTGCTGCTATTGCCTGGAGAATATTCATCTGTCTCTCCCGAGGCGGTGGCCACATGGGTCAATGAGTGCGTAACGGTTGCGTAGGAAGAACCTTGCAGATCCGACTTCTTGGGTCTGCATGCGGGTCTTCAGTGCCTGCCCGAGCACATGCCAGATACAGAGTATCCCATTGCGCAAATGGTCTGAGAGGGGTTCATGACCCACACGCCAAGACGCTCCAGAACTAGTGAAGACGTTGGCACTAGTGGAGACATTGTGTGATCCCCACTGTAGTACTACCGGTTGAGCGGGAAGCATTCCAGTGGAATGGTTGGATCATGGCCCACACCACAACAGACTTCGCCACTGTGCCTCCGGATAGTACCGAGCTCAGTGGACAGACATATTTGGAACCCCCGTATGCTACATATTGACGCTGAGCGATTGAACCTCGGCGAGAGGACCGGGCCGTTGGGAAATCTCCACTGACTCCAGCCCTCGCCGAATAGCTGCCTGCTTGGATGCCACAGTGTCAGTGTATTTCAAATTTTGTTGTTGTCAAACGAGGTCGCCTGTCCTCACGCGAATCATTGTTCCATGACAGGAAATCTTCAATGAAGATTAGCCAACTACAAAGACGGCTGTGCACCATCCGCGGTAATCGTATGTTGAAATTCTGCCTCGCCTCAAACTCGCTTCCCCAACCGTGGACACATTGTGGACACCCACTTAGCTGCACTGCGAGTGCTTATGCGTGTTGTCAAATTCATGTTGCAGACGACCAGCTGGCAATGTGTGCTATGTTGTCTAAGATTAGGTTAGATACCTACAGTTATGGACCGACATGCTAAATGGTAGGTAGGTATCCAGCTGCAAGCACCAGCCTGCATACATGTACATGTAACCAATCATTGCTTCCAACAAACGATTCCTGGACATGGCCCAACTTCGGACTGACATAACCCCGCATGAAAATGCTGCTAGTGGGCACGATTCGAACGAAGCAGCCCGTTCATTGGCAGAGTACCGGAACTCGGCCAAACCTCTGCCGAAAGAGGGGCAATCGCTGGGAAGTGAGGAGGTTCTTTTTCTTCATCAGTTAGATCTTGTCCGAGCAACACATAGTTTACCTGGCGTTTGAAATTGATCGAGTTTTTCACATTTTATCCCCCGTCAATCCTGCCAACCGAACTTGTACATGTCAATATCCATTTGCAATGCGTCTACGGCTTCGGATCGTCGAGGATGATGGCTCGGCCACACGGATTCCATGGTGGTTTGATGAAGACCCCGACGCTCCGTCCATGTCGATTTACCAGCTCCTCGACGTAGTGGTGAGTGATGCCGGCCTTCAAACAGCCACCGACACCAGGGAAGACCCTCTCCGATTTGCTGCCGTAGTTAGAGGCTATGAATGTCGCGGTCATTTCCTTGTCGCTGAACTTGTCGAGGAAGATGACGAAATCACGTAAGAACTCGGTTCAGTATCAACATGCCTTGAACTTGTAACTATGGCAATCGTGCTCCATCTCCTTTCGTCATTTTTTTTTTCTTTTTCCCTAGCATTTAATTGGTAATGTATTTGTTTTCCATGCGCAAGATGATACATGTACTTACCTTATCCACCTGCCTAGAATCGGCCCCAGAGGACTCCGATATGTAACCTACAAAAAGGACTCCCGGCGAACTTCACCCGGCAGTGAGCGCTACAGTTCTTGTGGGACCGAGAGCGATGACGACGGACATGCTGAAACCAGGACTGACGACATGCAGACGATAACTGACTTGGTCCTCCGAGACCCCCGACCAAGAACGCTTTCATCATCCTACTTGCACTCTGATACATCGTCGAGGCACCCGGAATGGATCGTGGATGATAGCGACATAGGAGAGGAGGAGGAGGGGGGGCATGATTTTTTACGCCGTCATCCTCGAGGCGGGGTTGCCATGAACTACCACCACGACCATCTTCTCCATCAAAAGTGGCCATCCGTTAGCCGGCCACCCCTTCGGGGTGGCGATTGCCAAGTGTGTCCGTCGAAACGTTCCTTCAGATCTCCAAAGCTGCATCAGGTCGAGGCATTTGCCGCGCAGTGTTTCTACTGTGCGGTTATCCTCGAGGTTACCAAGTCTCACCTAGGCTCCGAGCCCTTGCCATTAAACTCTTTTTTGCGATGGCACTGTGACCCGTGGTACGACTTTGGGATACCATGCGATATCCACAAGGTTGAGTCTGCAGATGAAGATAACCATCCTGGGTATGGGGCATGTTATCTCGAGTTGTTTGTTCCAAGTGGTATGTCCTGTTCTGTTACATACATGCCGGGAGGCACGACTACCTACATGTACCCTTGGTATAAGCTAATTACCTAGATACATGTGCCTATCTCTTCGCGCAGAGTATGAGAACCCCTTCAACGATTTTCCGGTTTACGGAGCCACCAGGGCCAATACGGGAGTGGAAGAAGGATGGTTGAGGGCGCTTCCCTGGATTCAACATTGCCTCGCCTTTCACCAGCGATGCGCCAATAACACGGAATCGCCCTTACCTCGAAGAGTGCTCGATCTCGAGGTTCTTCTCGGTGCCAAGGATTATTCCCTGCCTCTCTTGGAAACGGACGGGGTGGAAAGGGGTCGCTATGTGTGCCTCAGCCATTGCTGGGGCGACTCGGAATACTTGGCCAAAACTACGAGTCTCACGTTGGAGCGGAACAAGGATAACATTCCGTGGGACACGCTGCCAAGAACATTCCAAGACGCGATTCGGTTTACTCGATGGCTCGGAATACGATACCTGTGGATAGACTCCCTCTGCATCATCCAAGACAGCAACGAGGACTGGTTGGAAGAGTCGGCAAAGATGGTGGACATTTACCGGGGTGCGTTCCTCACCCTCGCGGCAACTGCCTCATCTAGTGACGACGGAGGCCTCTTCCACATGCACGTGCCGGCAGATCAAACCCGAAGAGTCTTTGGTTACAGCTCAGCGGGCATACCTTACAACTTTTATGTCCGCCCTCGCGTCTCACACTGCATAATAAAGAGACACTCAACCTATACCGAGACGCCGAAAGACTTTCCGCTCTTCGATCGCGCCTGGGTATATCAGGAACTTCTTCTCTCTCCGAGGGTTATTCATTTCGCGGAACAGGAGTTGACATGGGAGTGCATGCAACGCATCGATTGTGAGTGCGGTGGCTCGACTAGATACGACTGGTTGCGCCGTGACACTCCTCACAAGATGCATCACAGCCAGGCTTTTCACGAGTCCTATAATAATGTCCGTGAGTTGCATGCCAGGTGGAGGACCATGGTTGGGCAGTATTCCCGCTTGAGTCTCACTCTGGGAAAAGACAAACTTCCCGCACTCTCTGGCTTGGCTCGACAGATGCAACGCTGTCGACCAGGGGACCAATATCTTGCCGGTCTATGGGCTCAGACCCTGTGGGAAGATTTGCTCTGGTACGCCGTGGGCAAACGGAAATCGTCATGTTCGCGGGGCGGGGGCGAGTGGCGAGCACCAAGTTGGTCGTGGGCCAGCCTGGAAAAGGGGGCGGAATATGTTTACACGGGCGATGAAAGAGAAGAACCCAGCGAGATCTATGCAACTTTGGTGCATGCGAGCGTAGTGCCGGTCATGGCGGGCGACAGCACCGGTCAACTTTCCATGGCCGAGCTGGTTTTAGAGGGGCGACTGATCCCTGGAACAGTAAGCAAGTCCTCTTTCCCTTCAATTCTGCTCTATTTGCCTACCTAGGTAGGTACCCATGCTCATCGACGATATAATACAGTGGTTCGATCGTATCACACCTTCCCGGCGTATGATAAGTATGTATCTCAAAATCGGGGGAGAGAACGCCTCATGCACAGCATGGAATCCCTATCTCGACAATTTAGAGTGGCCTGGAGTGTACTATCCCGGCTATATGTATGCCTGGATCCCAGAGGTCGGGAAGGGAACAATTCTCTACCGCGACCGGCCCTCTTACATTGTTAGCGGGGCGGACACGCACGTGTTTTGCCTACCGATTTCCCGATACCACACGCACTTTAGGAATGACGAACATGTGCTGGACCACTACCTGCTCCTCACCCAGGTGAATGCAGAAGTTGGAGATGGAAACGGGGTATACAAGAGAATTGGACTGGCAAGCGTAACGCGAGAACCTGGGGAATTCTTATTTGCAGACTGGCCTATTACTAGGTTTGTATTCATTTAGAGCAAGATTTTCCTACCTGCCTACCTACCTACCTACCTACCTACCTAGTTAGCTTGAGAGCGATAGATTAATCGAGAGTCCCTATCCAGTTTGCGTTTAGATGACTTCAATGTTCTTTTCGAGGGAAGCGGGCAGCTCCCCGCTGGAGGCGCCGCCGGAGGCAACCCTCGGAGGGCAAAAAAGAAAAAAAGAAAAGAGTGCTTCCCTTCTAGGGTTACGAGGGTATTTTATTATACAACTAAACAAAAACCGTTCTATACAGCCCGGGCCCAACTACAACTACTTGACAATTACGCCGCCATCGCCAGCCAGAGGAGGGCCGAAGCAACCCAGGGAACTGTTGCCCATCCCAACTTGTTTGTCCCGCTGACCTTGGCACTGGCCGGTACCGTCCCGTTAAATGTGAAAGATTTGCCCGTGCCCATGCCATTCGGCGCAACGCAATGCACCCTCGCCATGCTCTGGCCCTTCTCATCACTAGGTCTCTCCGAGTCAATGGTCGCGTTAATCATGGCCGTGACAATGGTCCGATAATTCAACACCATGCTGTCCCAGAACAAATGCAAATCCTCCGTCGAATTGGCCTTCACCATGGCGGTTGTGCTGGCAAATTCCCAGCCATCTGACTGCGTGACGGAGCCGTTGAGATACGGGACCGGGACTCCAGGATACGACGGCACGCTGGTCCCTGAGTTTCCCGGCCCGTTCTTGCCGCATTCCTCTGGCGTCTTCAGACTCCGACAGGCAACCACCGAGCCGTACCGCGAGGCACCCGCTACCGACGACCGGATTTGGTACACGGGGCCCTTAGACGCTTCCCTCTCCAACGCCGCGATACAAGCATCCGAGAGGAAACCTTTACAGGACCCGTCCTCGCTGAGCGGTTTGTTTTCAGGGTTATTCCACTTTTCCTTTTCAACAGGCTGGTCGAAATCCCAAATACACATTCCCCAACTGGGATGCGCATCTACCGTCTTGGTGCCGTCGGCCTGCGTCTTTAACAGAGAATCGGGGGCTTTGATAACCAACGCGTCGCCGACCATGACACGGGAATTTCCATTGATAATCTCCTGGCCGTGTTTTGGCTTCGACAGATCAAGGGCCGTGACACGGAGCGTCCACCCGTCGATGGGTTGGCCGGGAAAGGGTTTTGAGACATCATAGCCGGGGATTTTAAAAACTGCCGTGGAATTGGATTCTTCCATGGCTTCGAGAAATGCCGTTGAGTTCGCATCGTAGGGTCCAACTCGGCCGTAGAATGCTTCGCCGTATCCACCGAATCCGGATCCGCTTAGCTGGCCGGCCGTTCCGAGAATGAGGCTAGCCAGCGCGAGGGCGTAGGTCAAACTTGTTGATGTAATGTTGGCCATCTTTAGTTATTCTAAAACGAGTGTAGTTTTTGACGTAAGTTTGGGTGATGGAACGAGTGAATGATAGAAGGTCCGGTTCAATGAGGAACACTTGACAGCATGGGTGATGCTCATGTTAATAAATGTCAAAGATTTAAGCTAAATCCTTCAAAACCAAGCTATATGATTCATGGTGAAAATACCAAGCCGTCGCGGCGAAGTGGGTTGATTTTGTGGCTGAGGCAATTTATCCGGGTCCGCCCCTGCGGCACAGGACCTGTTAGGACCGTCTTGGTGTTTTTCGCCAAAATGCGGACGATCCGACCTCCCGTCACCATTGAAGCGGATAACGGGTATCCATAGTGTAGCAGTGGCGGTGCTGTGTTACATCGCTTGTTGGCTAGCGCGCTGAATTCTATGGATTCTTGACTTAAGACGTTACGCTTTGCCAAGGCACACTTGTCAGTCATACCGAGTTATGCCTTGAGGTAGGCAATTTGCTTCACCATCTGGCCTATGCGGCGTCAAGGGGGAAATTGCACGAAAGATGAAAACAGTGGGATTCACGTGATTAGACTGTTATCAAGACAACTTCATCTGCCGACCAAGTTGGTTGCCATATTGGGGGTTATAAGAAGGCAAGGAGCACATGATATAGGCACCGAGGACTGGTATTAACTGGACAGCCAAGTCATGTGCTCTAAAGAAATGAAAGTCCCCGTACTTGGCTCAATCAGCTGAACCCAATCATCACCAGATCTGACCCAGAGATATCCGTCACACTCTAGGCAATGTAAAGCACCCAGGTTGACCCGTTCATGTTAACCGTCTACTTAGCAACCACAGTTCGCAGCACAAAAGACCCAGCTATTGTTCCCAAGCATTGATATCAGCAAACCAAATCACAAATTTCATTATTCGACATGTGCAGCGAGGAAGTTTTACTAACTAATTGACACACGACGACGACGGCGAGCCATTCGCGCCGTTGCACTGGACGCAATAGCTGAATCGGGCCAAGCAGTCATCGCAACTACCATAGTTGCAGGCTCTGGCTTCGAGGTTGACTCCACCGAGCTGTGCGGTTTTCGAATCATGTCAGTTCTGGGTAGATTGAAACAGACTGTTATGTGCGACGAATCTGAGCACCTAAATTTCCCATTTTTGTACCTCGCAGCACGTGACGTTGCTCAGGCTGGCTCAGGCAGGTTGCGCCGCAGCATGCTGAACGCTTTAACTCTAGCCAATGGGCCCGGAATTGGTCCTATTTTCGAAAACAAGTAGGTTTGCCATACCTCTTGCATTTTCATATTGCCAGAGATAAGTTAGCCTCTGCCACCCTAGCCCTTCCGTACACCCACGACCTCGATGCACTCCTCCAGGAAAGAGGGGAAGCCGGCCCTAACAAAGCCAATATACTCCCCTCTACTCTACCTAATATACGTCTTCAGCTCCCCAAAGAACTCCTCGATAGGGTTCAAGCCTGGCGAATAGGGCAGCAGATAGAGCAGAACAACACCCACATCGCCACACATCTAGTATATTCTCTCCAATTAATGGAATGACACATTATCCATAACCAAGACAGACTTGGGCTCGGGCCAGTGACTGCAGGATGACAGATGTGTCTCGATAAAGAATTCGATTGTCTCAGCATCAGTAGACTCCTCGCATAACCGGACATGTATACCGCCATCCGGTGGCATTTGTGTTCCGGGCTACCTTGGCTCTCACGGACCCACTACTAATCAGGGTAAGCCGGGGGTGAGCTAGGGTGAACTCGGGGTGATTAGGGGAGCCTCAATTTAACAACCAGGACCTTGATATCGGAAACCAATGCGCTTAGGGGCAGCAACATATCATTCATGACAGGCTGTTCCAGAGAGTCAACATCGCGCGTCCGATTGCCCCCGGCTTTTACACCCAGCTTATCGGCAAGAAGTTTTACTGGAAGAAGCATAGGCTGAACCGAACGAACGACAATGGCATCAACCTAGACGTCAACGTGCTAGTGTCAGGAGTGTCAGTAAATCTTTACCTTCTCCTTCTGCGGTCGGGTAAGCACACGCGCTGATTTTATTTGAGTCTCTAAGATGATTTTACACTCATTACTTCTCTCTGAGGTAACCTAACCCTGGAGAGAGCCGACAAGCATACGAAAACCTAGTTCAATTCCTCCCTTTACTCACTTCTTGGTCACTTTTCAACACCTAGCGTCCCCTATACCTAACTCCTCCCGAAATCTCCATCCTCTGAATAGCATCTGTTCGTACCCGGCCCCCGGTTCCCGTAGCTTTTCCATGCCAACCAAGATCACTATCGCGACAAGAACAAACTTCCACGGGAGTGCATGGCAGCGTATCTTACAGTTCTGGATGTCTTCGGGTGCTTAGGTTCACTGGTATTGGGCAACCCCATAAGTTGACCCCCCCTGTTCTGGCCCCCCCCCTGTTCTGGAACATTCTGTATCATTCTCAACACCATGAAACTGTCCACAATCTTTTTATTTTCGACTACCAACGCCTACAAAAATACAGTCTTCGGGTTCAGAATCCGATTTTAAGCCCTCTGAGGCTTCTAAATCTTCCTCAATCTCCCACCCCGCGTCCCTCTACGCCTTTCGAATATTAGCGATAGTAGCAAAGCGGATATTTGGATCCAAAACCACCTTCTTTCGTTTCGTCGGCTTTAACCGTTCTACCTCTGCTTTCAGTACTTCGATTTTTTGCCTTAGGGTTATTATTTCGAAATCCTTAAGGTCCAGTGATTTTTCTACCTTCTGAAATAAAAGCCGTTAAGCGGTTGGCCTTCCAACTGTAGCCTTTAATTGAGCTCCCACCTCCCTGGCCTTTCTGGGCGTAAATACAACACCCTCGTTAATTCCGTAGGCGGTAGGTATAGCGCTAGCGGCTGTGATAGTCCGAAAGACGCTCTGGGGGGTGTTTTTTTTGCTAGAGGTCTTCTTTTTTACTAGTAGAGGGCTCATCAAGGGCTTAGTAACGGATACCGGCCACAACCCCGTCGCCTTCTACCTATTTTTAATATTATCTTTTTAAAGGCCTTGCTAACGTACATACCGATAAACCTTTAGGAAAAGCCTCTTCCCGTAAATAAAGCTATAATCCTAGCCCCCCGGGGCTACCTTAAAAAGCCGCTTTCGATATACCCTTTTTAGGGAAGAGAATATACCGAAATCCAAGGGCTAGAAAACGTAGGAGCAGTACGACGGTAAAAACAATAGGTGGACGTTATTCCTGTAGCATTACCAAAGAAATTTATCCGTTATGTAATTGCTGTAGCTATCCAGAATTAATAATCGGCGTTGGGTAGGGTTATCCGGTCGGGTCTGTAGAAGGAAGACTTTCGTTAACCATTCCAAGGCTATCTTATTATCTATCCAACCTTTATCTATTAAATAGAAGTACCAGCCTTCGTAAGGCCCTAGAGCTTTTGGATACCACTATTATTATTGGGTCTTTCCTTTCCAGATAACCACCGGTATAAGCGCTACCCCGGTAGCCGAAATGGTTTCCATAAAAAAGGTTTAATTACAAAACCTAGGCTGTTTAGCCAGGATAACTTTCGTCTTAGCTCTTCCGACGACTAGTTTATTATCGCCAGCGCCTTTTATAATCCCAGCTTCGTCAACGTTGTACCGATATTAAAGAGGAATGGCTTTAACGGCTGGGATAACTAGGTAGTTAAACTACAGGCGAATTCTTTCTTCTATAGCTTATTTAACACGGGCCGAGTTAATTCTTTATAGTCTTTAGGTCTTTAGGATTAGATATCTTTGAAGAAAGGCCGCCATCCATCGCTTGCCGAATTCCTGGGGCTTACTATAATTGACGCAAATCCTTTAAGCCAGTCCCCTTATTTACGTATAGGTTACTGGAAGCCCTAAATCGGCCTGGAAGATCACCCAGTCGGCCAAAAACTTTTCCAAAACCACAGAGAGCTTTTATTGGTTTTGGTAGGCCACAGCATATAAAAGTACGCCTATTAATCGCCGGCGTAGGGTACTATATAGAATATTGAATTCCAGGTACTACTTCCGCAACCTACCCTTTTTTCGATAGGCCTCGCATACCTTGCGCATATCAGCTTCGGAATACGGCATTTTAAATTAATGGAGAAAGTATATTAAAAAAATGAAGAAGATTGGAAAAGAAATGGGTGAGTAATGCATTGTTAAAGTGGCGGTGGGTAAGTTGTCGTGAATGATACAGAATGTTCCAGAACAGGGGGGGGGCCAGAACAGGGGGGGTCAACTTATATCAACCTGCGTTACCGGACTAGATCGTCATCTTCACCAAGTTAATCCGGCCGTGAGGGAATACACCGCCCTTTGTATCTTCCGCGCGCTTATTGAAAGAGGGAATATAAACACAACTACACCACTAGATGTAATACAGCCAAGTGGTCTGTTGGCGAGGCAACTAGCCGGCAGGCCAGTTGCTGAGGAAGAGGGGGTGGGTTAGTACATAAATTAGTTACCGTACCCAAATGTACGGTAAATCCTAGAGGAGGATTGTAACTCTAATGATAGTATTTAACTTAAGATTGATTAATTTCTTATTTTGATTATAAAGTAAATTAACGGTTGGTAGGTATAAAGAAAGAAAAAGAAAAGAAGGATTTAGGCCGGGCAACTTTATATACAGGGGGACCACGTGCCAAGGTACGTAGTTAGGGATATTTCCCCCCAAGTCATTATAACCCTTGATGCTAGTGTTTAAGTACCTCATAATTTTCTGGCGGGCTGGATCCTAAGAGAGCTCCGCCTCTGTGTGTGACCTCTCACACAAATGCATCCAGTGAGAGATGCATCAAGCCTGGGCAAGTCAACCGGCAGATCCAGAACCCGAGATCCATCCATCATACTTAGACCACGTGAATTGGGTCTTGTCATCTGCCACCTCCCAGTCGACCTCCTCGGTACTACTGACAAGGACAGATTTCCCCACTAAATTATAGCCCAGCCACTGGACGTCCTTGCGGAGCACGGCGCAGGTGCCGTGGTTCCAAAACTGGCAAACCAGGTCGCCCTTGCGTGCGTTGGAGGAGACGGGGCCGACGGCGCACCCAGTGCCCACGAAGGGGCACATATCGTCGGGATGGGCGGTTAGTGTCATGAGTTTGCTGTTGAGGCCGCGTGCTTTCTCCAGCTGATTCGCATTCTGAACGTGATCGGCGGTACTGGCGGCCCAGCGCTTGGCACTAAAATGAACCTTCTCCGTTGCCCTTTCAACGCCGTTGCGCACGGATGCCGTGTTCTGAAAGTGAATTGCATCTTGGTACACCTCGAAGAGCGGCTTCCGGTAGTCGACGGGCATGCTACCGTCGATATGGTCGTGTGCCAGCCTGAGCCCTCGGAAAGCGTATATCTTATCATGGGGAAGCTGGCAGTGGGATCCCTGGAAGGTATCGATGAGGCTCGCCAAGGTGAAGCTGGAGGTATCTCGGAACTGGGAATCCCGCACACGGTTGAGTTTCAGGATAAACTGTACGGACGCGTCGCCCGGGACCACCTCGTTGTAGCAAGTAACCCATCGCAGAAAGTGGTCCCAGGATATGAGAGAGGTGTCCCAACCGGCCAATCAGAAGCCCTCATTTTGGGATTCGATTACCACAGCGGTTTCGATTACCTCCGAAGGATTCTGAGATTCAGTTTATAACCGCATATGTGAATCCCACCCCCGTCAGAGTTTCCCACCCCGGTAATTACGCCAGTTGCATGAAATTTTGCGATTAATGCACATATGCATCTAATAGATCAACCATTTACATCGCTTATTTATTACATGTATCTGCAAGACAAGGGTTACGATTGACCCCTATTCGCATCCGCCCATCGTGGCCAACTTCTTTTCTTTTCAGAAAAAGATCATCCGAAATGCCAAAGCTGAGAAAACCCCCTGTGTTCAACTGACTTCCAAGCGATAGAGTTACATTATCCAGCTCTAAGCCTCACGGCTATAATTGGATGGACAACGTTAGCTGAAGACCTCGGGTCAACTTTCCCGCCGCAATGATACCCTGACTGCTAAGCAATTTAAGAGTTTCTCAAGTATAAGTGTTCAAACCGTCGCAACTTTTGCTTTCTTGCAACCTCCAACCCAGAACCTTAGAAAATTCCGATTCCCGACAGACTGAACCACTATCTCCTGTCACAATGAATTTCTACCGCTTCTTCCTCGCCATCCTTCATGCAGCCCTCTCTCTGGGCGCTGCCATATCCGCCACCCCTGAAAGTCACCATCTTGAAGCCCGGAAAGTTGCCGCCGAGCTCATGCTGTTCCCCACCCCCAGCTGCAATTCCAATGGGAGAATCGAATCCATCACCAGCGACCGCTGTGTGAGCTTGAGGGCTCTTCGCGCCAAAGCCTTAGTTGCCAGGGAGATTACGAGTGGTTGCCGGGGTGAGTGTTCACTTTTGGTAGCGTCCCGGAGGAGAGAGCTAACCAAGCCAGTGCTGGCGTTCGAAAACGAGAATTGTACGGGGCCAGTGACTCGCCTGACCAGCGTGAATAGGTGTTATGATATGAGCAATTATACCGCTCTAGTGGTGGATTGTTGAGGGCTGGAGTCCTTGCCGCTTCATGCCCTCACCCTATCTCACATTGTTCGCATCAAATCACTCCATAAGACGAACAAAAAAAAGTCCCAATAAACCACTGAAGAATATATTATCTTATCCAAACCCCATCCATGCTATCCTATCATGTGATATATCCATCTAATACACAATTTCTAACAGCTAAGCAATTTACAGTTGCCAAAGTGCACACTGCCTGCGATTATCGTGCCTGGGCCAGGATTAGGGACAGGAGCTCCGACACTAAAAAGAAGTCGGAATACCGTCTACGAATCCCCTGGTAACAGCATTAGCCTTCCTGCTCCAAAAGTCAAAACAAGCATGCTTAGACGGTTGGGATTCAGTCATTTGCTGGTACGCGGAAATGTGTATTAATCTTCTCTGCATGTGCTCGAAAAAAAAAAGAAAAAAACGGGAAAAAGAATTGAGTGTCATCCGATAGCGAGCCTGGCCTCAAGTACAAATCCTCCCCACCGACTAATTCCCTTCTAAAGTTCTAATTTATTCTGACCCCTAGGTGCTCTTTTCCCATGAAATAAAGGACACTCCCGCGTATTTGACCCGAAAGATCCTCACATCCTGCACTGCGTCCTCGAGATCTAGCAGAACCTCCCCATCAGACCGCTTAATCAACAACCGTTTTTTCTGATCTTCGGGGTGGGTAGCGTAAGCAAAGTGTCTGTCCACAAGACGGATTATCTTTTTCCCAAAGTCAAGTACCAGGAACGTTTTAGTTCTACAGGTGCGTACGACCACCCATACAGACGCTTCTAGGCCTGTATCGCATGAATTACTTGGCTAGGAAACCAAGGGGGAGGATACGCATCGACGATGTCTACACCCAAGGACCGAGGAGGATCAGTATCGGGTGTTATGGACGCATGGTTATGACATTGACGGCGCGGTTCCGGTCGTCGGCGATCATCGGCAAGGAGACTGAGTTGACCGTGGTGCCTACCTATGTTTATGCGGTGACGACGGCTACATGTACTCTGTCCCGGTCCAGAGGCGGGCAAGTCAGACCACAGAAATAAGGGGTAGGTAGAGAGCTCTCTTGGTTGATTAACAACAAATGCAGTGATTCGTCTACTTTTACTCTAGAAACATGACGTAGGAATCGGGATAACTCTTGTCTGGATGCCTGTCCACCTCACATCTATTCCCCCTAGTACCAGATTCCATGTTCCCCGCCCACCTTGGCCGTGCCCGCCGTGTACGGATCTACCAGGGTCGGACTGGAAGTAACCACAAGACAAGGTTCCTGGGTGGTCTCATCGAATCCCTCGGCAACCTTGAAGGTTCCGCTATCAAATTCCCTGTCCAATCTCTGCTGTAGCGCCCCCAGCTCGGTCTCCAAATCTTGCAAGACCACACCTCCTTCCTCCTGCAACTTGATCTCGGCAACTTCCAAGGCAAAAATCACATCCCCCTGGTCATCCCCTTCTTGATTTCCCTGCGCAATCTCAATGCCCAGCTCTACCGTCCAATTCTTCCCCTTGGTAGATGCAACTCGCACACGCGCGCCAGAGATAGTCTTGACCCCGGTGACCACGTACACGCCCAAGTTATTCGCAAACAGCTGAGCAACCGGTCCCTCGGCTACCGCTTCGCGTGAGAATCCCAATGACGTCGCCAAGTCTAGTGTCACCGAACGCTCTCCAAGGAACGAATACGATAGGATGTGTTTTCTGTCCAAGCTAAAGGAGGGCTCATCGCCGAGCCCGAAAACCGAAAGAAACGTGGAAAACAGACCAGCTGGCCCTGAAGACGACGGAGTTATTGGCGCAGGGGAGGACGAAGGCGTCGACACTTGAGCGTTGCTGGAGATGGTAGCGGGGATCGGTCTGAAGAGGGCAATGTCTGGCTGCGAGGGGTTGGTGATGACGCTGCCAAGCAAAGGGAATGAAGAATGAATGATCCAGCCGGGGGCTAGGAAGAATATCTTTGGCTGTTTAGTAGATGCCATGTTTTTTCGCGTTGTTGTGTTTTTGTTTCGGTAGATTTTGAGGCAATTTTCTCAAACTTGGTTCATTCAAAGGTCGTTGAGATAAGACCGGCAATGCTGTCGCCCAGGTGGGGCTAAATACCTCGCACAAAATCCTCGCCCGCTCATGCAGTGGGATGAGTGCTTGGTCAGGTGGCGTGACGAATGGCGTGGTCAGCTGAGACCTGCACTGCGTAATATACGTCGCACCTGCAGCGCCGAAATCGCAATCACCCCAAAATATACCCAACGAGCCCATCGAGTGCGACCCCTAAAAATTCGAGAACTACCAGCGCTATTCGTGGTAGTGTAAGAAAGGTTTGAAGATGTTATTGTTGCCAGTAGGGAATTTACTTTACAATGAAGAGTTGCGCAGCTCGAAGCAGTAAAGTGTTGTCCTAGGATTCACCGCTCCTCCACAACATGCCAAGACCAAATCGAAAACAGCATCTTCAATGGTCCACCTCCATCCAATCCTCACTTTACATATGCTCAACGTGTCTTGCAGTCTGCGTAGAACTCTGGGTCTCTGCTAGTTTCGGCGCACTTCGCACTCATTTACTCATATCATCGCGCTTCATCACCATCTAGAGTGGTAGCACAGCAGCGCGTAAACCAAACTCTGGGTACGAGACCATTGTGACCGACCAAAGAAAAAGATGAGATGCAAAAAAAAAGAGTGGTGTTCGGGTACCGGGAATTGAACTCCGGGTCTTCTGGCCCACGCTGGAAAAGCAAACGCTAGAAAATGCAAACGCTGGAAAATCAAGGGCACAGATATGCTAACCACTGCACCATACCCGATTGCAGATTGTACTAATTTGTTAGTAGTGGGATAGGTGGCTCTAGTATATCTAGGGCGAAAGATAGTACAGCCTGGTGACCAAAGTTAGAAGGGGGTGGTGAGTAAGATTTGCGGAGGGATGACGCGGTGGCTTGAAGTTTAAATTCGGCCCCCAACGGCGAGTGTCAACTTTTGACTCACCGGCTTTTCCTCTGTAAGTACCTAGCCATTAACAGACATGTTTTTGATGAAAAAGGTGACGTACGCGGGCAGATATACGTTACAAAGTCACTTCTGGGATACCCCCAAACACACAGTCCTTCCCGCTTACTACATCCGACGCGTAAAACTCCAACTTCACAAGACTTGAATCTCGTCCCTTCTCCCCCGTCCCTTTTCGTCCATGGTACACTTCCTGAGGCTGAATATCTCCCTCTCTTTCTCCCAACACCCGTTCTCTGCGTCCTCGTTCTTGCTCAGCCAAAACCCACCTCGCATCAGGACTATCGAACCTCTCTCGCATGCGCTCAAAACGCGGCCCACGTGCACCATCAACATACTTCATCCCTCCCACAACCTCTGCTGGAAAATCCAACTTCTGTCTCTCCGTATTCGCATCATCACGACAGTGATACACCACAATCCTCTGCAAACTCAGAAACCGCTCGGCCGCATCTTCAAGGTAGATCCCCAGCTTCCGCAGCCGCTCATAGTCCCGGACGTATACAGCAGCTGTCACACCCGACGCTTCATGTTCACAAGCACAACACACGATAAACATTTCTTGCGGATCAAGGCCGATTTGCGGATGCGGACCCACTCCCGCCCAATCAATCCATTCCCCAAACGTTGTGGAGAGAACAAAATTCCCGTCGGGGCCTCGACACTTGTAATGCATGCAACATGGGATCAGAATTCGCTGTACGGCCCGGGCGATTTGCGTAGGGTGTAGTTGGCGTAGGTGTTTTCCTGCGTTGACACATAGGCTACAGGGCCGACGACCGCACAGCTCGTACCATTGGAATGTGATTTCCGTTCGGTGAATCGACGGGGTATACCCCTCGGGATTTGGCTGCCAGACGTTTCCATCGCGGTCGTAGTGTTCGAAATGTCTGTGGATGACGAGGTTGTTGGGCAGCGGGTCGGTGACTCCGTTGCGGGTTTGGTAGTGTTTGTGTGCGAGGCAGTGATTTGTGAATGGCGCGAGGGGAAAGACGCGGACAGAAGCAAGGAGGGGCTGAATCTCAAAGTAAATTTGGCGGCATGTGAGGGAGAGGCTGGTATACGGCGGGGATTTGGTGCTGCGGTGTTCGTTGTTCTGGATGCGGCGAAGTAACTCGGTTGTGGAGAGTTTGTCTGGGAGTATGTACGAATAGATCATTTCTCGTATCTCGAGGGGAATTCCGAGCAGGGAGTTTCTTGGGGGGAGAGGCACGAGTTTTGGACTCTTTGCCGGTTTTTGGGTTTCGACTCCGGGAGCACGGATTTCTCGGGGAATGTGCATAAAGAATCGAGACAACAGTGCCGGGTTTTTGATCAGCTTCGACTTTCTCATAAGTCTGACCCGAGCAAACTGCAGAGACCATGCTTCTGAGGACTCTTTCAACCTCTGTACGGTCTCCATTGTTGTGTGTGTGTGTGTGTGTGTGTGTGTGTGGAAATATTACTCGGATGTGGTTGTTGGTGCAAATGTGAGTTGGAGATGCACTCTCCTCCAGAGCCTGCTCTCAACAGAGCCGCAAATGCTAGTCCACGTCGCCCTTGGCAGCCAAGCCGGCTGCCGGCACGCACCCAACCTAATCGCTATTGTGACTACTTTTCGTTAGCACCAAATTGAAACTCTCGGGTCTCAACTAGCTAGTCGGGCAGTAGACGAATCGAGTTGATCTTGGCGCGGTCAAGGCAGTAACAGGACAGCGGGGAGATATGCATATGGACTTCCTCCAAACAAATTCTAGCTGTGCGCATTGCCCCATGCATGTAATCAACTAAGACTCCATGTTCAGTAACTTCTCGAATCAAGAGAGCGTGGGACTCAGTCGAGTCATCAATCCATCTTCACGAACTACAGATGCATATGGAAGCAATCTAGCCGAAAGCGAACATCTAGTATCTCACACAGCGTGGCGGCGCTCCGACTGTTTTTTATGTGGGCATGCATCGAGTTATTAAACCGAACCACCCGGCGCACTGCCATTTGCTGAAAGTGTTCCAGGTGTCAAGACTCCTTCCCGTCCCCGGAACCTGTACGTTCCTAAAATAACTTGAATGTCCCAAGAAAGTGTTTTGTTTTTTCGGCTCTAGATCCTTCTCTCCATTTCCAACCAGCTTGATCATACCGCCGTTACTGTAACGTTTCTTCACTCAAGTCAAGGGAACGGTGGGATTTAGCCGGGTGAGCTCCCTTGGCGATACGAGCTGTCTATACTATCATGTCGTACAACTCTCGGACTTTAGTCAGTATCTCATTGGTTGTTGATACTAATGACATCAAATTTGTTTGAGGCGTATGGTGGTTGCGTGCAGATGTAGTGTTGGTCAGGGCCACCGTTAAAAGGCCTCTTCAGCACAGATCTGCTGAGAGAGATTCAACATCTAGTTTCTTAATTCTTTTGTAGGCCAACTTACGACAGGCAAAATGAATACAGTTGTTATGCTTCTGTTCATTTTCGCGGCCACTGCCGCACTAGTCTCTGGCCAAGAGTCCGATGAGCCTGTTGCCATAAACCGGACATTACCGTACCCCTACATCTCCGGCTACATCCGCTTGACTCGCAGCGCTCCAGACGACAAGCCAACTGCCTCGATCAGCTTCATGCGTGCCAATCGATGTGGCGGCTACACAGTATTCGCTTCCACAACCACAGTCCCGCTACCGATCGACTGCATGGGTGCATCCGAGATTGGAACTGTCTCCATCGGTCGTCCTCACTGCCCGCTCGGCCGCTCAGCGCTCCCTGCTACAGTTGACACGGTATCAGAGTGGCCCAGTACCGCCTTCAGCTTCGTCTGCGCTCCAACCCCAACTCCGTCCGTCACCGATACCGCGTCGCCACCTCTAGTGACAGACATTACACGCATTATGCCCTTACCGACAATATCTCCGGGACAAACACCACCCGAACGACCTGTCTCGCTTGAGGTAGTGCATCACCCAGACGGCACCTGCCTTGTTGATCTTGAGTTGGTCCAAGTTGACTCGGAGCACTTTGCGAATCGACGAGAACGGATTGAGCATGAATGTCGCGAGGCGAAACTGCGACCGACAGTCTGGGCGAGTACAGTAACTCAAGCCATTTCGGTGGACTGTGATGGGTGTGCGTTTATCGCGGGAGGTGCCATGACGACGGCATGTCCACGGTCGTTGACAGAGCTGCCGGCCGCGACGATGACGGCTTCGGTTCCGCACGCGACGACACGGTGGTTGTATGATTGCAGTCCGAGATCAGGTGGGCGAGGCAAGGATTGGCGCTAATGTTGGCCATGGGTTTAAATTGGATTTAGGGGAACGCGGATAATTCAACCTTTAGAATAAATAAAAAAACGAGCTCTGATCATGGCCTCATTGCTTTGAAATGCGAAATGAGCATATACGGAGCAGCTACACGACGACTAGATGTTTACCCCACGAAAATGAGAAATACACCGAGACCCAACACCGCCGACAGGGCCTTTCCTCGAAGCAAGCCATGACTTCCATCTGCTCCCGATGTCCCTGACCCTGCCTTAACACCCTCCTGGCATGTATCAATCATACTCCCCAGCGCTGTCTTCTCCGCTGAAGTGATGCTTAGTTTCCACTTGTATTTCACCTCAACCCAACTCTTGGCATAAGTACAATGGAACGAAGCCAGCGGTGGTTTCCACACATCGGGACTCTTATCACCCTTGGCTTGGTTGAGGTTATCCGTAACCGTCCAGAGCTGCGGAGCGGTGATATCATTTGCAAACTTTCCGCGCTCGTCGGTGGTCCACTTGTTCGCTCCGCTTGCCCAAGCATTCTTCAGCGGCACCATGTGGTCGATATCCACATCCAACACTGCTGACCAGGTCTTGTTATCGTAAGGAGAGAACCACGTCCCGGAGGTTGCGACACAGGCTGAATTCGTCACGACGTTGGTGCCGTCGCGTTTTAGGACATATTCCCTAGGTCACGAAGTCAACGGGGTTTCTGGGGCAGGTTGCGTGATTTGTTACGAAGGAAATACCTGATGTTGCATGTCCCACTCTGCGTACTCCAGCGAGGAAAAAGCTCGCGATTGTAACCGCCCGGGTCAACGAAGGCCTTGACGGTCAGCGACGCGAGTTCAGTTTGCGCGGTCGATTTGGTGGGTATTCCTGGCTGTTTTGCGTTCAAGTTGTGAGCAACCACGGTCCATGTCGCGGGATTGAAATGAAAACTTACCGGACCCGTCACCGGTGCGTCTGCTCGTTTGGCGACTGCTGCATCCATGCCCGCCACCGGCGCAATTACGGGGACAGCCCCGGAATTTGCGGCGCCGGCCGCGACGAGAAGCGCGAGAGATGCCTTCATCTCGAGTTTTGTGACTGGGGGAGCCCAGGTCAGGTCATGATGGATTTCTTTTCGACATGTTTTCAGCTGGCTTGGAGAACCCCACTTCAGCTCTCCACACTGCCCCGCATGCGCGCGTGGCCAAGAGGGCGCGCGACACGTGTTTTTGTCGCATCCTCCAAGATAAAGGCGGGAAAAAATTGGTTTGCAGTTCTTGAGAGATGGCGTTTCAGGTCGCCGAACCAGTCGTGCAATGTAGCACATACGTTAAATATCATTTGTTCCGTTTCCGCATTGCTTTTCGTTGCAAGGGACTCTAGGTCATCGCGTTGCCCCAGCGTCCCGCCCCCCACGGTGGATTGTGGATGCAACGGCAATCCAACGATTACAAACAGCCGGTACGACCAAATCTTCGGGTCAGATGTCCGATTTCGGGATCGCGGCCTCAGTATACCATCCTAGGAACAGCTACACTACTCCAAGCCATCGCATCATTTTTTTATAAGGCCCGGGAAATAAAAATATAGTCAAAGATATATGCATACTGGGGGATCGTTTCATGCGGTCATGTATAAATCGTTAGGTGGTCAGAGGATTCATCACACACCTATCCGAAAAGGGGATTTTAAGAGAAAGGACCAGACGATTTAGACTGAATCGGGCAATACAGTCTTGGCAGACTCTCCTTAATACCAACTCCTGGTTCGCCAGCTCGACCCGCGCACCTTGATTCTTTTTTTTTTTTCCAGCCTGCCTTGCCTTGTCTCGTGCTTTCATTGCTGGCCGTCAGAAAAAATACGCGGCCGATTCAAAACACGTCAGGTAAGCACTTGACGGCGATGAAAATAGACCATAAACCGATGTAATAAATGCAAACAGGACGCAGTTGAGGAATTGTTCTATTCTATGAGGGAAAAAATGCAATGAGAAAAAAAAATTGAAAAAGAAAAAGGGGAAAAAAAGAAGGGAAAAAAAACGCACAAAACCAAAACCACTGACTTTGTAAAGCCTAGGTCCCGGACATGACTGAATGAGGGAAAGAAGAGAGAAAAACAACGTGGAAATGAGCACCAAAATGATCGAGTAACGAGTGAAGAGAAGAGAAACCACCCAATCTGACAAATGTCTATCCATTTCACCACTACCACTTATTCGCATCGCCTAACTGCCCCATCTCCACTAAACGCTCACACCGCTAATCTCTGTCTAGGCATTAGCAGATGAGGCAACCTTTTGTCATGTGGATGGGAAGAACTTACTCGTGATCGTGGTACCCAGAACCGTCGGAACCTTATTATGATGCGCCAGCAGCACGACCGTGTTATTCTCCGAATGCGTCTTGATGTTCGACCAGGATTCAAAAGTCGATGAATGGCTTCCATCCGAAGTTCCGTACAGAGAACCAAAAATCGAGAGACTCCCGCCCTCGGAACGGGCCGTGTTGATGGTCTTGACGACGGTTTCGAACGCGGATTTTTCGAGCGTGAAGATGGTTTCGACGCCATAAGCTACGACTACGCTGGTGATTTGCTCCTTAATGTCCTCGGATGTGGATTTGGGTGCGGATTGTACCAGGGCCGGCCAGGTACGGAAGGGGTTGCCTTGGTACCATTGACCCATGGAGATGGGGAAGGTGCCGATGCCCCAGACGTTGACGGTAATGCCACTCTTGAAGGACGACTCGTTAATGTTGATGTTGGTGGTGGACCACGTGTTGGTGGCCGTGTTCTTCTTCTTCCAGAAAAACCAGCCGCTGCTGCCGGTAGACTGGGTGCGCGATCCATAGCCAAACTTGGTCCAGCCCTCCCGATCCAGGGAAACCGTCACGGTCGAGTAAGAGCTCTTGCCCTGGTCATAGCGACGACGGTTGAACGGGTACTCGGACGGGAAGGTGTCGATCCATTGCTTGGCAACGCGGTTGAAGTTTTGGATCTGCCAGACCGGTTCGTAGCTCGTGGGCTGGCCGTTCACCGTGATGGACCCGTTGGCTACTTGCTGAATAACCGCCTCCTCAGCAGCAACGACAGGCATGTTGTAATTGGGGAAACTGCTGTTCTGCGTGACACCCTTGGCAAGGGCTTCACGCCAGGATACCAAACGGTCACGCTGAGCTCCACCGGTGAGGGTATTCTCAAGCTCGAAGCGCACCCCTTCAAGTCTGGCCAGGGTCTTGTCCTTGTTCTTGATCTCGGGAAAATAGCGCTCGGCGTACTCGGAGAGACGCATCGTTTCACCGGTAAAAGGGTCGATTCCGTTGGGCACATCGGTCATGTACTGACTCTGGGCTTTGCGTTTGAGGTCTTGAATCTCAACGCGGAGATTTGACATCTTGGTAGCTGTTTCGTTGATCTGGGCCACGAGGCGAGGGTCATGCGGGACTTGGAGAAAGACATTGTCGAGATAAAGACCGTAGGCCGTGTCGTAATTCTGACCAGAGTCGACAAGAACGCCAATGTCCTTGGTGGGCACGACGGAGCCGTATTGATACACGTTCCAGTTCTGATATAGCTGGTTGACGAACGGGACGACGGGAATGCTGTAACTGTTCTGCGGGTTGATGGCAAAACGCTGAGAGCTTGTGAGACCTAGTCCAGCGGGGGAAGCAAGGGTTGCGATGGCCGCCGCGTAGGCAGCCCAAATGGCGCTGGAAGACATGTTTCGTCTGAGATAGAATACAGTCAAAAAGAATGGATTTGATGGTGTCGGTAGTGACTGAATTGCGCTCGTTGGTCGCTGAGTGATGAGGTTGAGAGAGGATGGGGTAGACCAGACTGGACATGCCAAACTCTCGAACTTTATACATCCTCAACACTTTGTTATGTTCGACCATCTTTGATCAAAGACGCCCGGTTTGCCTCGCGCATATCCTCTCATCTCCGAGATCATGGAGGTAAGCCGCTAACTAAAAAATCGCCATCGATTGTAACCTGCACCAACACTAGACTCTAGTTGGATTTTGGTCGCAGCCTCAACGCTAGGTTCTCTTTCGAAAGTCTGTGAGCCTTGAGAGAAACCCATGGTGTTGACACCGGTGCAAATCCGATGGAGAGTGGTTTTAATGAGAGTCTTGGCGGTCGTGGATCGAGAACCAATCGGGATGTCATACGTTTGGCCGTTAGCTGCTGAGGCTGAAAATGCGGGCAGACTTGTGGAGGAGTGCCTTGCCGACCCCTACTGAGCCACCGCGACATGGAAATAAAACGGGCCACATTCCGAAAGATTGTGTCCAATTGTCCATTGCCGTACGTGGCTGAGCAGAGACTTGACATCAAATGACATGACCTTGGACATGACTTCCCCTGAGTTGCGACCATCCTCCAACCAAACACTAGAAGGTCTCGAGCAGATATTGTGTTCGTCGGAAATGAATACTACCAAACTAAATACAAAAGAGGAGGGACATGGAAAAAAAAGACATTCCCTCACGTAAACTCATGTAAACTCACGTAAACTGTGACAGAAACCCCCAAACCTCCGCCGGTGCAAACGTCCCCGTCGCACCGCCACCACTGCCACTATCCCTCGGGCTCGGCGTGTGGTCTCCATCAACGGCCACCCAAGTGACGGGATATTTGGGGTTACATCCTTCATAAACAATCTTGACGTGACCTCCCGTTGGCGGGGTCGGGTCCGGGGATACCGGTTTGCATCCGTTCAGCTTCACATATTTATCCCGCATGGGCAGGGCACCGCGGAAAGGCAGAGCTTGGTCCTTGGTGCCGTGTTGATGGTAGTAAGCAATGGGCTCGGTTCCCCCGTCACAGCCGCTAATAGGGTTGGAACTCATGACGGCGACGGCACGGAAGACCTTGGGACGCGCACAGGCGAGCGCATAGCTGATCGCGCCGCCGTGGGAGAAACCAGTTGAAAAGATCTGGTCCGTGTTGAAGCATAGGTCGGCAGACGCGGTCGCCAGGATGTTGTCGACGAACTTGACGTCTTCGCCGTTGTGATTACCCCGGCCCATCATGCTGCCTACGCTTCCGGCTGTCTGTCCGTTGGGGGAGATGAAGATGGCCGTGTTGTTGGCGAGCGGCGGAATGCCCCAGTAGACGGAACTGATGCCCCCTTGAGCGAGCTGGGCACCGCTGCCTCCGAGGGCGTGGAAGGTGAAGACAAGTCAGTATGGCTTCTTGTTGTCGTAGCCGTCGGGTAACTTGACGATGAAATAGCCACCGCTAGTTACTGTATTGTTGGCCTTGAGCGTGGGTGCTTTGCCTCAGCCAGCCGAGGGCACCGCCAGTGCACTGTCTACCACCGTGAGGGTGACGAGGGTCTGGCTGACAAGCGAGAAGAATCCGCGCATTTTGTCCGTTCAAAACGCCCATGCACTGCGAAATAAAAGCTCGGAAGACTAGAGGAAGGCCGATCTTTCAATGTCGGGACTGGAGACACTGCGTCTTATCATCTCTCTCGCTGTCGTTGGGACTCGGGCAATGCACCAGCTTCCAGAGACTGACGGCATTTTTAAACCAAATACCCAGGTCCAGATGGGTCTCCATCTTGGGAATCACGACCCAGAGTCCAGACTCTACCCTCTTTACCGTGGTCCATTCCGAACAAGGACAATTGCAAGCATTTATACAAGTCCGGAGTGCCCTTTTCCTTGGCGACCAATCATACATAACCCCCTTTTTGGATGGGTGGGACCGCGCGAATTCAAGCCTAAAGGTGAACTTGCCGGAGCGGAAGTGTCTAGGAACAGGCAATTGGCGCGTTGGAGATATCACCACAATACAAGTCATGTAAGCCAAAAAATAGTAATGTTGGGTAGCTGTCCTAGTGAAGCAGCCCGTACTGAGACGAGGGATGATGGTGCGATGATATCGGCGTGTTTAAGGTGTATTAGGGGTGTACGCTCTCTAGTCTTTCACAAGCGACAAGGAACTCTCATCTGAGCAAACACAAGTACTACGCTAGATTTTGGAGTTGAGGGCAGGGCATCATCTAGAGTTTTACTGCGGCAACCACCCCTATTTCTACAGCGACCACCCTCCCCACAACATCCCCACAATAATACCGTCCTACCAGCTACCTTAAAATTTCCGCGTTTCCCATATAAAACAATACTTAGCCAATACCGTCACCTGGACAAGGCGCGCGCCATCAATCCAGGGGGCCGTCAATCCAACTCACCGTCAACCCGCACCGCCCAACCAATTTAAAGCCGGCGCGCCGTTACGACAATTGTGGCGATTTAAGTTAACGGCGATGGCGACTGGGATTGACGGCATCCTTGGCCGGACTGCGGCGGACTAGCGCGGACACGGATCATGGAAATTTCAAAGATTTTCTATACAAAAACAGGCCTGCAGCAAGCCCAGCCGTCTAGCACTGTCAGGGTGTTGGGGGGGG